>Ga0302197_10000205_pt1 | contig 59130 bp, 92 predicted proteins | sample II_Bog_N2_1_FD_193526 | JGI IMG/M metagenome (GOLD analysis project Ga0302197, IMG submission 193526) | Peat permafrost microbial communities from Stordalen Mire near Abisko, Sweden - II_Bog_N2_1 | ecosystem: Environmental > Terrestrial > Soil > Wetlands > Peat | place: Sweden: Abisko... | reverse complement strand
TCGTCTTCCCCAGCGGGTCATAGAGGTCAAGCAGCTCTTTGTTGGTGTACAGATCCTTGGTAAGCTTGATCTCTCCAACCCGCAACAGGCTGTCAGGGTCGGCCAAGAGCTCGTGGACCCAAGCCCCAAGGTCTGACTTCCCGTCCATGATCATACGCTCTTTAGCGGCGGACTTGAAGGCCGGAGCTGTCGGGTTGAAGTCACCGAGGTCCAGCTTCATGAAATAATCGAACAGAGCCCCAGGACCCTCGCCATCCAGCCACATCATATAGTCGATGTAGAATTCCTCGCCCATGGGGCCGACGATAACCTCGTGGACGTTGAAGCGTCGGTCGTCGTCTTCAAGGAAGAACGCGTCAGGATGGTTGGAGGTGTACAGGTAGTTGATGACGTCTGGGATCGTATAGATCGGCACGTATTTCCCATTGACCCGCATCTCGGTCTGGGTGATCAGGTCCTTGAGGGCGTCAGCCTCGCTCCGCTTGTTTGAGCCAGTGATCTCTTCGCCTAGCACAAACTGCTTGTTCTCGGCCCAGTCGTTGTAGTCACGCTCAAGGTCCTTCTGATTGATCTTCGCAAAATTCGTGCCGTAGATCTTCCTCATCGTGGCACCCAACAAGGACTTGCCGGTTCCATGCACCTTGCCATGGATGACGAAGCTGCTGAACATCTTAATTCCCGGGTACTTCAAAGGATAGGCCAGCCACCGTAGGAAATGGCGTTTCAGCTCGGTCTCAGCTCCTGTGAACAGGTGGTCAACGAGCTTAAGGAAGGGCTTCACGTCCCCTTTCTTAGGCTCACAGCCCCAACCCTTCCAGGTATTGTAGCAGCGGTCGTCGTGCTCATTCTGGCAGAACATCTCCCTGCCTGGGGCGTAGGTCAGCTTAATCGCCTCTTCGCGGAACTCCCACTTGAGCCAACTGGCCGACGCCGACTTCTTCGTCAGCTTAGGACTGCCATCGGGGCCGAACGTGTACTCGTGGCAGGTTTGGGTCGAGTATGAATGGTTCTTAAAGGCGTCGGGCGAGGTTTTTTGGCCAGTCTTCTTAACGACCACCATGCCAGGGTCTCGGACGTAGACGACCTGCTGGTTCAACGCCCAAAGGCCCTTGGCCATGGTCATTGGTTGAGCCTGGTGAAGCAGCAGCGCAAGGTCTGCCTTTGAGTTGGCCATGAGGAAGTCGTCAAGACCGGTCTTTTTGTCTTCCTCCTCGTACACATCTGGGAGGGCAACGTAGAAGGGCAGAGCCCCACGATCCATGAGCTCTTCGGCCAGCATGTTAATGGCTTGCACGACGTGCTCGTTGTTGCGGAAGTCAGAGTCAAAGACGAGGTACACCGCTCGTCTGGCCCAAACCACGCGCTCAAGCTCTCGGATGAAAGGCACGCCTTCCTTTGTGGAGCGGAAGTTGAACACACCACCAAGACCGATGGTGGCAAATCCCTCTCGACAGGCCTTGGCCGCCTTGAGCTCACCCTCAGTGATCAAGAGAGGTTCTCGCCAATCACTAAGGACTTCGGCCCAAGGCCTGGTGGCGTTCTGGGGAAAATAGGCGCAGACCCCGGTGTTCGGCTCTTGGACGTACCTGGTCACCTTACCGCCGCCGGCCTGTTCGAAGCCCACGTGATCCTTCAGATACCTGAGGCGATAGAACACCGGCCACTTAGGGAGGAACGAAAGCTGCTTTGTGGGGTCCCATGGGTCAAGGTACGGGATCTTCAGCCCAGCTACAGGATTGAAGTGAGCGAAGCAGGTCGTAGAGTTTTCGATGGCTTCTAGCTTCAACAGACGAAAGTCGTCATGGTCAAGGCCTGAGGTCTCAAGCTTCAACAAGGCCAGACGATAGGCCTCAGACGAGGCGGCAGGTGTAGCGGTAGAGCGTTTACGTGGGGGCATATGATCATTCCGTTCTCGAGTTCGGCTGCTCAGCTCAGCCGCCCTTGACAGCCTCAGCTCTGTCTTAGGTGCCGACGGGCTCCGCGTTCCTTGCTGAGGAGAACGGTGCCGAGGCCAGGTACTGCAACCTGGTGACGAGCAACGTGGGGCCCGCCGGCAAGGGTAGATAAGGCCTTAAGAGAAGGTCTATGTACACAGAAATTTAGAGAGCCTTCTTGGGCTTAACCTGACTGGGCCGCTCAATCCGCATCCGCTCGGGTTCGGTGCAATCTTTGCCACGGAAGATTGTCGGTTGAAAGACGCCCTTGCCGTTACAAAACTTGTTTCGCAAGTACTTTTCTTGGAGCCCGGTATATTCAAGCAAGGCCTTCCAACCTTGTAGCTCGAAGCGCCCTTTTGTGGAGGAATTAATCTTGAAGATCTCGGCGTCTCGGCGACGAGCCCACATTTCAGAGACGCCGGTGTTTGTGGACTTTTTTCTGGCCACCGCCAGTAGCGTAAGGCGAGTCTCGACCAGTTCAGATGCCAAGTATCTAAACGCCTCGACCACAGTTCGGATGGCGGGATCAGGGCTTCCGCTAAGACCCGCAAAATAATCGTTTAGTATTTTAGCTGCAGACTCAGTTTCTATTGGGAATGCACCAAGATCGTCGAAGTTGAAGAACGGCTGGACCAATGGTTGGTCTTTGGATACAAAACCGTTCTTTTTGTTATGCCTAGCCATTCTTGCTTTGGCCAGAACATTTTCTGGGGGTTTACAACGACCGTGTGGCATATGACCAATTCTCCATGTGATTAATAGGATACTATCATGGGTTCTCGGCAGGGTAAACTGAAAAATTCTTGGCGGCAATGGTATGAAGTTTTTAAGATTGTGGGGCTTTGGGCTGAGCCCGGTGCACGGTGCGCTACAGCAAGCACTTTGTACTTCTAAGATTACCCTACTAAGGACGGTTATATCTATCTAAATTACCATCTTTACTTTCCTTTTCTAGGAAAATAGAGAAACCCTGTAGCTTGTAGCAGCTTAGTTTTGTGGTCAAAGACCACAATTCTTTGGGCTTGGCCCTGGCGCTCCCAAATTCACCGCCATGAAAGAGGACCGGCCACATGAACCACAGAGCTATTTTCACAAAACTAAGCCAGAACCGGGCAGGGAAGGGCTTCCGGCCGTCCAACAATCGTGTTTACAGACGATATCAATTCGTGGTATAGTGGAGACTTCAGGGCATTCTCAAACCACAAGGAGACCACATGGCCGGGAAAAAGCGTGAACCTGTAGACCACATGCCCGCCGTGACGCTACGAGGCGTTCGGCCCCAGGGTCCTCGTGGTGGACCTGGGCTCCATAAGGAGAACCGCCTGACCGACGCTCAGCGCCAAGCGCTGGCAGTTAAGGCCGGTGGCATCACGCCCTTGGAATTTGCCGCTTCAGTGCTGCGAGACAAGGACGCCCCCATGGTCGAGAAGCGCTGGGCCGCCGAGCTCCTGATGCCTTACATGCACCGCAAGCTCCCCGTCGCCATTGAGGGCGCCTTCATGCACGGGTCTCCCGCTGAGATGGCCGCCATGCTTCCCAAGCTTGTGGTCAACTTCGTCGAGGCCTCTGAGAAGAAATGACGACCCTCGCCTGCATCGAGAAAAAACCAGACATTGGTCTCGACGTACCAGGCGCCTTTCGTGGTCTCTACCGGAACCACCGCTACAAGGTGTTCTACGGTGGGCGTGGTTCCTCCAAGTCCTGGACCATCGCGCGGGTGCTGATCAGCCTCGCGTACACCAGCAAGGTCCGAGTGCTCTGCGTCCGTGAATTTCAAACGTCCATCGCGGACTCAGTCCACAAACTGTTGAGCGACCAGATTGAGGCCTTGGGCCTCAGTTCTTTTTTCGTCATCACGAAGAACAGTATTCTTTGCCCGTTGACTGGGTCTGAGTTCCTGTTCAAAGGCCTTCGCCGCAACATCAATGAAATTAAGTCGACTGAGGGCATCGACGTCTGCTGGGTCGAAGAAGCCCAGTCGGTATCCGCCGAGTCCTGGCAGATCCTGATCCCCACCATCCGCAAGGAATACTCGGAAATCTGGGTGACCTTTAACCCCGATGACTCTGAGTCCTCGACCTGGAAGCGCTTCGTAATAAACCCGCCGAAGAACGCCCTCGTCGTCAAGGTCAACTTCGATGGGAACCCATGGTTTCCTGAGGTACTCAATGACGAGCGACTGGATATGTTGGCCAAGGACCCCGACGCCTATGACTGGGTTTGGAACGGCAACTGCCGGACGATCAGCGATGCTGTCATCTTCAAAGGCCGTTACATCGTCGATGATTTCTCTGAGCCTGAAGATGTCAGACCTTACTACGGGGTGGACTGGGGCTTTTCCCAAGACCCGACCGTCATGGTTCGGTGCTACATCCAGGACAACACGCTTTACGTCACCCATGAGGCCTATGGCCGCGGGGTAGAGTTCGAGCAACTCCCTGGTTTCTTCGACTCCGTGCCGAAATCCAGAGAGTGGCCAGTCAAGGCCGATAACGCGAGGCCTGAGACCATCAGCTACGTTCGTCGCCAGGGCTTCAACATTGCTCCCGCTGACAAATGGCCTGGATCGATTGAGGACGGCATTGCCCACCTCAAGGGCTTCACGAAGATCGTTATCCACCCGCGCTGCAAACACTTCACTATGGAAGCCGCGCTGTATAAGTACAAGGTCGATCAGAACACCGGTGACGTATTGCCCGTGATCGTCGATGCCAACAACCATCTGTGGGACGCCCTGCGCTACGCTTTGGACGGTTATATCCGCCGCAGCAGCACGGTCGGCGTGTTCGCCAAACTCGGAGCTATGGCGTAATGAGCAGGAAAACCATCAGGAACCGAGGGCGCGGTGCTGGGACCAAGACGCGCGATGGGTTCACCAACTTCCAAGCTCGCGTGGGTCTTGGGGCTGACAACTTGGCGTCTCAGGCCAACTATAGCTTCAACTACGTCACCCGCAATCGCCAGCAACTCGAAGCGATGTACCGTGGTTCATGGTTGATTGGCCAAGCGGTGGATGCCCCAGCCGAAGACATGACCCGCGCGGGTATCGACATCCAGGCCCAACTTCCGCCGGACCAGATCGAATTGCTTCAGTCGGCGCTGATGGAGAAAGTGTGGGACGGCGTTGCCAACACAATTCGTTGGTCTCGGCTGTTTGGCGGCGCGATCGGTGTCTTCCTCATCGAAAACCAGAGCATGGCCGAGCCCCTTCGCACTGACAGCATCAAGAAGGGTCAGTTCAAAGGCATGTTGGTTCTTGACCGGTGGATGGTTCAAGCCGACGTCAACGACCTGGTCACGGATTACGGCCCTCATCTGGGTAAGCCCAAGTTCTACAATGTTGTGGCCGACGCTCCAGGTCTTCCTCGTGAGAAGATCCATTACAGCCGCGTCATCCGCTTCGAGGGCCTTGACCTGCCCTACTTCCAGAAGCTCGGTGAGATGCTTTGGGGTGAGAGCGTGGTCGAGCGCATTTACGACCGGCTCGTCGCCTTTGACTCTACGACGCTTGGCGCCGCGCAGTTGGTTTACCGCGCCCACCTACGAACCCTGAAGGTCAAGTCACTGCGCGAGACCGTGGCGATGGGTGGTCCTGCCCTCAACGGCCTACTCAAACAGATGGACATGATGAGGTCCATGCAGTCCAACGAGAGCATCACTCTTTTGGACGCCGAAGATGAATTCAGCTCTGAGACCTACACCTTCGCCGGTCTGAGTGACGTGCTCATGCAGATGGGTGAACAGATCTCCGGCGCAGTTGAGGTGCCCCTAGTTCGTCTGTTTGGCCAGTCACCCGCTGGTTTCAGCACTGGTGAGACCGATTTGACTAACTATTACGAGTCGATCCGTCGTAAGCAGGATACCCGCCTGCGTCAACCCATGGGCGTGATCCTCGACCTGCTGTGCCGCTCAGAGCTTGGGATTGACCCGCCTGCTGACATGACCTTCACCTTCCGCTCCCTCAAGGTGCCGAATGACAAAGAGAAGGCAGACGTTGCTTCCGGTGTCACGACCACGGTCCAAAGCGCTTGGGAGTCTGGTCTTGTCACTCAGGACGTGGCTCTCAAAGAGCTGCGGCAGTCGTCACGCCAGACCGGCATTTGGACGAACATCACCGATGAGGACATCACAGCTGCTAAGGGTGCTCCTCCTCCGAACGCTGAACAGGCCATGGGCAGCGAGGAGGAAGGTGCCGGTGACGCTGGGCAACCTGTTGGGATCCAGGAAGCTCAGCGTCACCTCGGTAGCATCAAGGACGAGGCGATGCCAGATGACGGCGAAGCGCCGAGGCCTATGACTAAGCTCGACTACCAGGGGCTCCCTCTCGTCATTGAGACGGGCAAGGGTGAGGTTCGTAAGGCTCGAGACGGTTCTTGGCATGCCAAGATGGCGGCCGACTACGGCTATGTCGAAGGCACCGGTTCAGCTGAGGGCCCTGATGAAGGTATGGATGTCTTCGTCGGTCCTCTTCGCCACAGCCAGAGGGTCTACGTGATCGACCAGGCCAACCTGAGCACCGGCGAGTTCGACGAGCACAAGTGTATGCTCGGCTATTTTAACCAAAGCTCTGCGATCCGTGACTACTGCGCCAGCTACCACGACGGCAAGGGCCAAGACCGGATCATGGGCGTGAAGGTGCTAACCCTCAAACAGTTCAAAGATTGGCTAAAGTCCGATGATTGGGCAAAGCCGTTAACCGTCAAGACCTCGGAGTGAATGTGATGACTCAGAACAAAGATGCCTACTCTCGTATCCGTGACGCGATGGGGCAGATTGGTGGGACGAAGGACAGCGGTCCTGAGGTTATTGATACCGGAAATAATTGGGTCATCGTGAGCGACAGTGGTCGAACTGTTAAGCGGTTCCCTCGCACGCCCGAGGGCAAGCAAAAAGCTGAGGAATATCTGAAGGCGAACCGCACCAAGAATGAAATGTGGGACTCCGCTCCCTGCGCCCTGACCCGCGCCCGTGACGCCATCATGAAGATCACGAAGGACGTCGACCCTCGCCTTGGAACCGCTTCCTCCAACTGGCCAAACCCGCTTAACTTCAAAGGCGAGCGGTATGAGATGGCCGCCCGCCCTGGTAATGAGTTGCCTGGTGGCGAGGATACCAAGATCTACGAGATTGACGATGAAGATGAAATCTCGTCAAGCACGCCGAAGCGTATTCAGGTCACCAAGCGCGGCGACGTGTACAAGGACTAACCCATGCCCCTCCGCCCAACTCACGACGCCAAGACTCAACGAGCCGACTTCCAACGCGCGAAGGGCTTGGAGCTGCGTTACGCGCGAGAGTTGAGGCGGGTCGCCCATGAGATTGGCCGAATTGTCAAGGGCTTCCCGGTCGGGACTGCTGAGTCATCCGAAAAAATCAGTCAGGTTCTGGAGCGGTATTCAGAGGTGCTGAAGCCTTGGGCCGAGTCTGTTGCAGGTCGACTGATTGCTGAGCTCGACCACCAAGACCGCCGCTCTTGGAAAGCCCAGACCAAGGGTCTTTCGAATGCTCTACGCGCTGAGCTTGACAAGGAAGTCAGTGGGCAGAGTTTACGCCGCCTTCTCGATCAGCACGTGGACCTGATCACCAGCCTCCCCATTGAGGCAGCGCAGCGAGTGCACAAGCTCACGATCGAGGGACTAACCAACTCTACTCGGGCTGCAGAGGTTGCCAAAGAGATTTTAGAGACCGGCCATGTCACCGCGAGTCGGGCAACGCTAATTGCCAGGACAGAGACTGGACGGACTCAGACCTCACTCATGCAAGCTCGGGCCCAGGGCATCGGGTCTCCGGGCTACATCTGGCGCACGTCATCGGATAACGATGTCAGACCGTCCCACAAGAAAATGGCAGGGCAGTTCGTTCGTTGGGACAGCCCACCAACACTTGACAAGTTGACTGGGCATGCCGGCTGTATCCCAAATTGCCGGTGCTACCCAGAGCCGGTCATCCCAGAGGAGTTGTAGATGACTACCCACATCCACGTCCACACTACTGATGACTCTGAGCGCTGGATCACCATGACAGGCTCGCATGTGTTGGTGAACGGAGTCGGGAAAGTGATAGCTGGCGCAGGTGGCCGGCTAAGTTCAAAATCTAAGATTACCACTCCGCTAACCCAAGCCTCAAAACCGTCAGAACAGAAAACCACTACAAAAAATGAATTGTCTAAATCCAATAAGCAAGCGCTGGAGACATACACGCTGTCCGGGTCTTATCCAATCAATGACTATTTGCGCAATGGCACGTCCGTGGAAAAAGGCAAATACTCGTCCGGGACACCGATCCGAAATTCAAAACATTTGAAACAAACCATTTCATCTCTTGACGATGCTTTTTCTAAGGCCAGCCTTCAGAAAGACATGACTGTTTATCGTGGCGTTGACAATGAAGCGTGGTCAAAGATCGTCGCCCAAGCAAAAAATGGGGAGGTGAGTGACGCGGGGTTCATGTCTACTACGACAAATAAATCTAGTGTTACGGGTTCTTCTTTGACTCATTGGATGACTATTCAGCTACCAAAAGGGGCAAAGGCAATCCCCCTTGACGGAGAAGTAAAGAACAGAACGAAAAATGAAATCCTTTTGGATAAAGGGTCCAAATTTAAGGTTCTGAAACTTACAAAAAATTCTTGTGTACTGGAACTACTATGACGGAACAAGGATGCTGCGGATGTAAGCACGCGGCTGGTCCAGTGGACAGTGCGCCGTGTGAGAAGTGCTTCGATGTGGATGAAGGCTGGCCTGGGTTTGAGGCGCCAAACGTGAACGCCACAACGCCTCCTGAATGATGGGTATTTGGCCTTTACTCACTAGCACTGGCCACTCTGCTGGTCTGGTGAGTAATTATTGGTTTGGCACCAAATAATAGTGTACATACCACACCAATTATGGTATACCCAGCGGCGCCATACCTCTACGGATGGGCAATAGACCTTGGAGGGTCGGAATGAAGTTTTACAGCAAGGGTTCATTCGGCTCCAAGCGTGCATTCACGCCCGAAGGTTTCCTTATCTGCTACGACGTGCCAATCGCCAGCACGGCCCCGATGCTCTACGCTGAGGGTGAAATTCCGGTCGACGCAGGGAAGGATGGTCTGATCCGCGTGACCCGCACTCCTGAAGAGCTATTCAGCCCCGCGACGATCGCGTCGTTCGAGGGCAAAGCCTCGGTCAATGACCATCCCGAGGAAGACGTCACTCCAGAGAATTGGAAGGAACTTTCCGTCGGCCACGTCCAAAACGTGCGCCGCGGAGAGGGTGAGCTTGAGGATTGCCTGCTGGCCGACCTCGTGATCACAGACCTGCAAGCCATCAAGGACATCGAGGATGGTAAGCGTGAAGTATCATGCGGCTATGACGCTGACTATGAGCAGCTGAGTGCCGGCGTCGGCCAGCAGCACAACATCATCGGAAACCATGTCGCACTCGTTGAAAAAGGCCGCTGTGGTCCTCGATGCGCAATTGGAGATAAAGCAATGGCAGTCAAGAAGGTTACGCTGCGCGACCGCGTTCGCACCCTGATCAAGGGCAAGGATGCCGAAGGCGTGGAGAAACTGATGGAAGATGCTGGGATCGATCTCGGCGAGGTCCATGACGAGGAAGGCCCGGTCGAAGCCGGTCGTGGTGACACCCACGTCCACGTCCACCTCGGCGCCAAGGCCGAGGAAGCTCCGGTGTCTGACGCGGATGAAACCGAGCGTCCCGATGCTGGTGGATCCGACGTCGACTCTCGCTTTGAAGCGATCGAAAACACCCTGGCAGACCTGGCTGAGGCCGTGGCCAAACTGGCCAACCCCGAGTCGGCCGAGGATGAAGAAGAAAGCGGTGAGGTCCTCGGCGAGGACGCAGAGGTCGTGGGCGAAGGCCGTGGTGAAGGCCGTGGTGAAGAAGGTGAGGGCGGTGAAATCCTCGGCGAAGACAAGGCCAAGGGCCGTGACGCTGCCATGGGCACTCTGTCGACCGAGGCCCGCAACACCTTCTCACGAGCCGAAATCCTGGTGCCCGGCATTAAGTTCCCGACCGTCGACAGCAAGAACCCCAAGACGACCCGCGACGCCCTGTGCAAGTTCCGCAAGGACGCCCTGAAGAAGGCGTGGGCCGTCGGTGGCAAGAGCCGTGACGCCATCAGCTCGGTGTTGGCCGGCAATAAGCTCAACCTGCGCACCGCCACTTGTGACTCAGTCGCCGTTTTGTTCAACGGCGCGGCTGCTGTGGTCGGCAAGCAGAACAGCCCCGTGATCCGTAAAGACCTCGGCGGCAACGTGGGCATCGGCCCGAAGAACGTCGCCGACATCAACGCCCAGAACCGTGCGTTCTGGAAGCACAAGTAAGGAGCTCAAGCAATGGTTGCTTTCACCTACCGCATGCCGGCCGGCGTTCCCGGCGCCGTGACCCGGTCCTCGGCCGCCACGATCGAAGCCCGTCCTTTGGACCCCACCAACTATCCGACCACCTTCGGCGTTGCCGTCGCCATCGACGCCACGAGCAAGGCTCTTCGCTCCATCACCACCGGCGACGCGGCTGAGGCGGTCTACGGCATCTACGTCCGCCCGTTCCCGACCACCGGCAACGGCACCGACGGCCTGGGTACCTCGACTCCGCCCTCCTCCGGCATCGGCAACGTTCTGCGCCGCGGCTACATCACCGTCAAGCTCAACGGCGCCACGGCCTCGGCGCTCGACGGTGCTGTGTATGTCCGCGTCGCCGCTGCGGCCACTGGCAAGCCGATTGGTGGGTTCGAAGCCGCGGCCGACAGCACCAACACCATTCTGCTGACCGACGCCATCTACACCGGTCCTGCCGATGCCAACGGCAACACCGAAATCGCCTTCAACGTCTAAGCGGGAGACCTCGCAAATGCACACCCCGAAAAAGCCCGGTCTGATCCGCGCCCGAACCCGCGACGCCTTCACGACCTTTGACGCTCGGACCGTCGACAGTACCGGTTCGTTCCTGATCGGTGAACTTGAGCGCCTCGACCAGAAACTCCACGAGCCGCTGGTCAGCGTGACCTGGAGCCGAGACATCGACCTGCGCTCCGACGTGAGCATGGCCGATGAATACAGCTCATTCACCAACTCCTCGTTTGCCGCGGCTGGCGGCATGGCCCCTGGTGGCAAGAGCTGGATTGGCAAGGACAGCAACGCCATCACCTCGATGGCCCTGGACATCGGCAAGACCACCAACCCCCTGTACCTCTGGGGCCAGGAAATCAGCTTCACCGTGCCCGAGCTCGAGTCCGCCCAGAAGTTGGGCCGCCCGATCGACGTGCAGAAATACAACGCCCTGAAGCTGAAGCACAACATGGACGTGGATGAGCAGGTCTACATCGGCGACTCGACGCTCGGTGCTTACGGCTTGCTGAACTCCCTGCTGGTGACCGCCTCGAACGTGGTGGCCAACGGTTCCGGCCACACCACCTGGGCTCAGAAGATCGCCGACGACACGTCGGGTGGCAGCACTGCGGCTGACCAGATCCTGAACGACGTCAACACCCTGGTCAACGCCGCCTGGGCCGCTTCCGGCTGGGCCATCATCCCCGAGAAGCTCTTGCTGCCCCCGACCCAGTTCTCGCTGCTCGTCAGCAAGAAGGTCAGCACCGCCGGCAATATCTCCATCATGCAGTTCCTGAAGGAAAACAATCTGCTGAAGACCGGCCAGGGCCGTGATCTTGACATCCAGCCGTGCAAGTGGCTGGTCGGCCGTGGTGCCGGTGGCGCCGATCGCATGGTCGCCTACACTCAGGAAGAAGACCGTGTGCGGTACCCCCTGGTCCCGCTGCAGCGCACTCCGGTCGAATATCGCTCGATCTACCAGCTGACCACCTACTTCGGCCGCCTGGGTTGCGTCGAGTTCGTCTACCCCGAAACCGTTCAGTACGCTGACGGCATCTAAGGCACGTTGGGGAGGATCTCAGGTCCTCCCCGCGAACCGATCTCAGGAGAGATGAAGATGAGCAAAGTTCTCGTGAATGTTCCGGTCGGCGGGATTACGATCACCGGCAACGACGGAAAGCAGATTAAGATCCCCGCAGGGATCTCGCCTCGGGACAAGGGCCTGACCGAGCATTGGTATTTCGAAGCTGCCGGTGGCGTCGTGCTCGGTGAGGCTCCGGATGACGACGAAGATGCCGTCGAACTGGCCGAAGACGTCGCCGAGCTCGAGGACGCTGAAGCCAAGAATGACGTCGAAGGCGCCGCCAAAGCTCGGGCCAAGATCGATGCCGTCAAGCGCAAGAAGGGCTAGGGCCATGCTGACCGCCGCCACGTTCCGAGACCTATATCCTGAGTTCACCGACCCCACCGTCTACACAGACGCCGCGATAACCCAGTGGCTCTATGTGGCGTCCATTCAGCTGAACGTGACACGTTGGGCTGAGCTGCTGGACGTCGGTACCGGGTTGTTTGTGGCTCATCAATTGGCTCTTTCAGCTCCGAACGTGGCGTCCGGTGCTCGTGGCTCTGTTCCAGGTCAGTCATCTGGTCCTATCGCCTCTAAGTCTGTCGGCCCTGTCAGCGTCAGCTACGACACCGGGGCGGGCATGATTGACGGAGCCGGTAACTGGAACCTGACCAACTACGGAACCAGGTTCATTCAGTATACCCGCATGGTCGGCGCCGGCGCGTTGGTGGTGTAGAATGGCAAAGAACGGAACTACCGTAACCAAGGATAACGTCGACAAAGTCCTGAAGAGCATTCAGGATCTCGTCGGACGCGTTGTCATGGTCGGTGTTCCGTCGGAGAACGCCGACCGAGAAGAGTCTGACCGAGAAGAGTCTGGCGGCCCCAATAACGCGATGATCGCCTACGTCCAAGAAACTGGTGCTCCTGAGCTTGGGATCCCAGCTCGCCCGTTCTTGGTTCCGGGTGTCAAAGAAGCCCAGGCCGAGATCGCTACTTGTTTGCGAGGTGGCGCAGAGGCCCTGCTGAGTTCCGATGAGGGACGAGCTACCAGCGCTTTGAGCGCGGCCGGCATGGCTGCAGTTTCGTCAGTCCGCCACGTAATCCAGAACGGCGACTTCGAGGCGCTGAAGCCGGCGACCATCGCCGCCAGAGCCAAGGCCCGCGGAACTGCCACGCGTCGTAAGAGCGAGAAGAAATATCTTCAGATGGTCAGTGACGGAATTGCCCCAGACCAGGCGCAAGATGCCGCTGGGATTAGGCCGTTGGTCAACACCGGCCAGATGCGCAACTCAGTCACCTACGTCCTTCGGAGGCGCACCAAATGATTGACGTTGGCGATATCGTCCAAGATCCTGATTTTGCCTCCACAGTCGTTGTCACTCGACGCGCCTCTGTCATCGGTGATGACGGTGTTGGTCGTGTGGTCGAGAGCACGTTTGAGCTCATTGGCACGGTCGCCACTGAGGGCAATCCAATGGTGCTCGAAGCTGAGTATGTCCACTCACAGGACAACGTCACCATCTACACCAAGACAAAGCTTCTTGACGCGGCCACCGGCTTCCAAGCTGACAACATCGCGTGGGGAGGCAGCACGTACCTAGTCCGCAAGGTAACCAACTTGTCGCACTTTGGGTTTTATCAGGCCGAGTGTGACATGATCAACCTGACGAGTGCTCCGTGATGCCAAGCAACGTCGCAGGCTTTCTCACTCCCATGGACGCCAATCCTCCCCTTGAGGACGCTAATCTGATCGCTCTGTTCCAGCGTCTTATCGTTGGACTGACCGGTCTTGATGGAACCATGGTCCGCCCTCGTTGGCAGGTGACGCTCCCGTCTCCTCCGAGCAACAGCACGACCTGGGTGTCGCTCGGAATTGCGCATCGCCGCGGTGACGCCAATGCCTTCGTCAAACACGATCCTACTCTGAATGGCGGCAATGGCGCCGATGTCGTGTCTAGACAGGAGGAGCTGGAAATCCTCTGCAGCATCTACGGTCCTTCAGCCGATGACACGTACAGCTTAATCCGTGACGGGCTCAGTGTTGGCCAGAACCTCGACACCCTGAGGGCTGCCAAGGTGTCGCTGATTGAAGTCAAAGGTCCTCGTGGGGCGTCGGTCTTGCTCAACACGCTCTGGTATTACAGGCTTGATATGCCCTTCCGTGTTCGGCGCTTGATTGAGCGCACCTATCCAGTCCTAACCATTCTCGCCGCCGACCTCGTGGTTTATCCGCAGAACGAGATAGACACCCCGAGTGTCACCGTCACAGTCAGTCAATAAGGGTACATGACAATGGCAAACGCGCTTCCCATTTCTCGGCTCATCCAGGTTGGTGTTGTTCTGACGCCCCAGGCTGCGCAGATGCAAAACCTCAATACACTTCTGGTTCTCGGCTCATCGAATGTCATCGATACCTCTGAGCGGATCCGCAATTATTCGGGTCCGACTGAGGTCGCCTCTGATTTTGGCACCGCCTCCCCTGAATACTACGCGGCGGTCGACTACTTCGGCCAGAGCCCTCAGCCGACCTCACTGAGCATCGGGCGCTGGGCCAAGACGGCCTCGAGCGGTCAACTTGTGGGATCGACGCTCTCCACCGCCCAGCAGGCGCTGTCTGTCTGGACTGCCGTCACCTCAGGCGGTTTCGAGGTCACGATCGACGGTGGCTCTGCTCAGAACGTCGCCAGTCTGAACTTCTCCAACGTGACCAACCTGAACGGCGTGGCTTCTGTCATCAATGCCGTGTTGACCGGCGCAGTCGTCACCTGGAACTCGAACTTCAGTCAGTTCATCATCACGTCGAACTCGACCGGCACGACTTCGGCCGTCGGCTTTGCGATCGCCCCCATCTCTGGCACCGACATTTCTGGAATGCTCGGCCTGACGGTCGGCTCCTCTGGCTCATATTCTGTCCCCGGCATCGCAGCTGAAACCGCCATTTCTGCCGTGACTACCTTTGACGCCAACTTTGGGCAGTCGTGGTACGCCCTGTTCATCTGCGGCGCGTCTGACAGTGACCACCAAGCTGTGGGCGCCTATATCGAGGCCTCGAACACCCGCCACTTGTATGGCATCAGTACTCAGGAAGCGGGAGTGCTCACCTCGTCCAGCACCACTGACATCGCCTACGTGATGAAGTCTCTCGGGTACAATAAGACCCTGGTGCAGTTCAGCTCGTCCTCCGCGTATGCCGTTTGCTCGCTGCTCGGACGCGCGATCGTCGTCGATTATAACGGCAACAGCACCGCCATCACGCTGATGTACAAGGCCGAGCCTGGTGTCATTGCTGAGACCTTGAATACGACTCAGATGAGCGCGCTCGAAAGCAAGAATTGTAACGTGTACGTCGCTTACGACAACGACACCACGATCATCGAACCGGGCAAGGTGGCGTCTGGGCAGTTCATTGACACGATCACCGACGTCGATTGGTTTGTCTCTGATCTTCAGACTACCCTCTTCAATGCGCTGTACACCAGCCCCACGAAGATCCCTCAGACCGACGCCGGCAATCATGTGCTGCTGACGAATATCGAGCAGGTCTGCGGCCAGGCTGTTACCAATGGAACCGCGGCCCCCGGGCAGTGGAACAGCGCCGGCTTTGGTACCCTCAGCCAAGGCGACTTCCTGCCAAAGGGCTTCTACGTCTATGCCCCTCCGATTTCGTCCCAGTCTCAGGCCGACCGTGCGGCCCGCATCTCGGTACCCTTCCAGGTTGCCTTGAAGCTTGCCGGAGCCATTCATGATGTCGTTGTCGGTGTTGTGGTCAACCAGTAATTCAGGAGCTTTGAACCATGTCGTATTCCTACTCGTTCCTTGATTTCAACTGCGCCCTTGTCGGGCCTGGGGGTATGGTGAACCTCGGCGCCGGCTCTGCTGCTGACGGTGAGGGCATCACGTTTTCGCCGACCGAAGAAGTCAACAAGATGGACATTGGCGCTGACGGCAACGGTATGCATACCCTTAAGGCCAATAAGTCTGGCAAGATCACTGTCAGGCTGCTGAAAAATTCTCCGAACAACTCGCTTCTCTCCGCAATGTACGCCTTCCAGACCGCGTCGTCGTCGGCCCACGGTCAAAACATCATCTCCGGCGCCGGTCTTGTCTCGGGCGACGCCGTCACCTGCCAGCAGGTCGCGTTCCGCAAGGCCCCAGACATCATCTACGCGACCGAGGGTAAACCGGTCGAGTGGGAATTCGACGCCATCACTATCGACCGTTCTCTGGGCGCCGGAGTCTAAACCATGATCGAGTTCCCCATCAACGGAGCTGAGTACCGCGCCGGCGACATGGACGTGTTCACGCAGTTCCATGTCTCTCGGCGCCTCCCCGCGCTGCTGGTGGGGAACATCGTAACCCGTCCGAAGGCCGTGGAGCCGGAAGAAGTCGTCTTCATGTACACCATGGCGTTCCGCGGAATGGAGAACGAAGACGCTGAGTTCATCCTCCGTACCTGCCTTGGCGTTGTCTATCGGAAGCAGGATACGGGCTGGGCTCCAGTCCAGGCCAAGGGGGGTGGCCTGATGTTTAGCGACATCGGCATGGACACTATGATTATGCTGGTAGACGCTGTCATTGTGGACAACCTGTCGCGTTTTATGCCCGCCCCGCAGCCCCTGCCTACGGACGAGCCGAAGCTGCAGGAATAGATCTGGTTTCACTGCCGGATAACGAGGGTTGGGTTCTTCGTCCGGTGCTGCGGGGCATGTGTTTGTATGAGAGCTTGGTTAATGGTACCTTGGGCCTTCATGACGTCGCCAGAATGAACGACATGTTGGACGCCCAAGACGAGAATACCAGAAGATGGAATGCCGCGCATGAGCAGTAACTCTGACGTCATCAAGGAATTTCTGGTTAGCCTTGGGTACAAGGTTGATGCCAACGCCCTTGCCAAGTTTAAGGGGGGCCTTGCTGACGCCACTGCCGCTGCTCTCAAGGTCGGAGCTGCTGCCACTGCTTCGGCCGTGGCAGTTGAGGAGATGGTCAAAAGCATCTCCTACGATATGACGAACCTCTATTACGCTTCTCAATTGACCGGAGCATCGGCCACAAATATCACTTCGATCGGCAACGCACTTGAGCGGTCTGGCTCTTCTGGCGACGAGGCCGCAGCCGCCGTGAAGCGCTTGAAGATGGCCCTCGCCGGCAACCCTGGGAAAGAGGCGTGGCTCCATGGCCTGATCGGAGACCCAGAGGGCAAGATCACCGACACCGGTGACCAGCTGCTGGCGCTCGTCAAAAAGCTCAAAGAGATGCCTCTGTACGCTGCTATCCCTATTGCCTCGCAGTTTGGTATGGGCCCTGAGGATCTGATGTACCTCGAGAACAATCTCGAGAAGATCACGCATGACGCTGATGAGTACAAAAAGCATCTACACGACGCCGGCGTCGAGCTCGACGGGCCTGGTGGTTTAACTGCTCTGTCACGAGAGTTTATGGACGCCTTGAAGCAGCTCGACGGCGACCTCGCAATTACCGGTGACAAGTTCGCCACGCACCTGGTAAAGCCTCTCACCGACGTTGTCCATTGGATCGACGAAGTCATTCAGAGGTTCAACCAACTCGGTAAGGGTGACACTGCTCTTGACCACATGTTCCAGATGTTAGAACGTTGGGACAAGGCGCACGGCGGAGCTCCGGCGCTTATCGGTACCGTTGCGGCTGGTGCCGTCGGCGCCAAGGTAGCTGCAGGAGCTAGTCTCGCCATAGCCAAAGGGGTTTTTGGTGGGAAGAGCGGGGCTGGGAAGGGCGGAATTCTCGGTAAGCTTGGCGCGGCAGCTGTATACGGAGCTTTGGCTGATCTCGCGGTCACCGCTGCCGATCCTAACGACAGGGCCGGTTCTTGGATCGACGCCAACGTTCCTGGAGCCGCGTGGTTCGACAACCAGGCAAGTCGCATAGGCCTTGGCAGGTCCTACGCCGAGCAAGCCATCGCAGCAAGCGGAAACAAGGCCGCATATCTGATGCGCCGTTTCCAAGAACTCGGCTGGTCTAAGGCCGCGGCTGCCGGGCTTGTAGGAAATGCAGCGCATGAGACCAATGGTACTCTTGACCCAAACACCACAAATTCTATCGGGATGCACGGCATATTCCAATGGGACCATAATCGCCAGAAGATGCTCAAGGAATTTGCAAAAAAGAACGGCCTGAACCCTGACAGCCTTGACGCTCAGATCGAATTTGCCAATTGGGAACTCAACAACACCGAGCGTGGCGCTGGCGACAAACTGAAAACCACGGCGTCGTACGGAGATGCCTCTGATATCGTTGGCAGTCAGTTTGAGCGGTACTCCTCGGGCCTATCGGCAGTGAAAGCAGCAGAGGTGGCCGACCAGCGGCGTCGCTTCGCCGGGTCAGCGTTTGACATGCCGTCGACTGGGGGATCAATCACGGTCTCCAGCAATACCACAATCTCTGTCGAGGCGGGTAAAGACGCGCGCGAGACGGCAGACCGCGTAAGCTCTGCCCAAGACCGGCATGCGAAAACGTTGGCCTCGACTCTTGTTCGTAATTCCACGGCCTTCGGCAACTTCACGCCGATCCCCACTGGAGCAAACTGAGATGGGAACTCCAGTCCTTGGGTTTGCCACCGGCGCCGCGAGCATGGTGCTGCAGAATATCCTGCTGCGCAGCACCCAGCGTAAGATTGGTGGCCTCGTCGCTCAGGTCACGCTTGAAGAAGAGCACCACGATGAGCTGGAAATCACCAGCCGCCCGGTCGAGTACGGCGCCGTCGTGTCAGACCATTGCTTCATGCGGCCAGCCCAGTTGACCATTCGCTGCGGTTTCTCTGAGAGCCCGAGTCCTCAAGGCTTGCTAGCGGGCCTCGGGTCTGTCGTCACGGGGACGATCGCCGGTGCTGAGGGCCTGCTCAATGGCCCCTCGACCGAGATGCAAGACACCTACACGAAGTTCCGCGCACTGCAGGCGAGCGGTGCGCCATTTGATATTGTGACAGGCAAGCGTGTCTACAACAACATGCTTATCACCAGCCTTTCGACGACAACGACTGACAAGACCGAGCACGGGCTGATCCTCGTCGTCTCGTGCAAGCAGGTGCTAATCGCTTATACCCAGGTCATTAACACCGGCGCCACGGCCAACGCCGCTGATCAGCAGACAACTCCGCCGCCGACTGCGCAAGCCGGAACAAAGTCTGCTCAGCCTGTGGGGAACACGCAATGACCACGACTGCTTACGAGGTCCCGCTTGCAGCTGCTCCGCAGCAGTTCTACATCACGCTGGGCGGTGTGCAGTACCAGCTGACCACCGCTTGGAACTGGCCTGGACAGGTCTGGCAGCTCACGATTGCCACCGCAGCCGGTGTGACGATCCTCGACAACATCCCGCTGGTCACTGGCTGTGACCTGCTGGCGCAGTACGCCTACCTTGAGCTTGGTGGTCAGCTGATCGCGTTCACTGACAACGACCTGTCACAGCCTCCGACGTTCAGCGCCCTGGGGACCTCAGGGCATCTCTATTTCCAGGTGGCGTCATGACCGCCGCACCCCAGCGCCTCTTCGGCCGTAAGGCTGGTTTGCTGCTGTCGTCCGAGACCCAAGCGCTTGACCTGTCGGAGCTGGAGTTCAGCTTCCACACCCATGCGCCCGACAGTGAGACCCCATTCCACGCCGAAATCCGGGTCTACAACCTGAGCCAGGAGCATGTCAACCTGGTGACGGGCGAGTTCAACAAGGTCTCTGTCCAGGGTGGTTACGTCGGCGACGGGAACTACGGCGAGGTGTTCACCGGCACCGTCAAACAGTATCACTCTGGCCGTGAAGGCGTCGACACGTACCTCGACATCTTCGCGACCGACGGTGACCTGCTACATAACTTCGGTATCATCAATACCACTCTGGCTGCTGGCAGCACCTACGGTACACAGCTCAACGCCCTGAACCAAGCTGCGGCTCCGTATGGTGCCAAGGTGGCTCCTGGGTCTGCGGCTCCTCCTGGTGGGATCCTCCCTCGTGGGAAGGTGCTGTGCGGCATGATCAGGGACTATGCAAGTGAGTACGCGGCAACAACCGGGCAGTCATGGTTCATCGAGAACGGAGTCATCCACACAGTCCCGCTGACCGGCTATCGCGCTGGTGAAGCCGTGGTGCTGACGACCCAGACCGGGCTCCTTGGTCGTCCGGAGCAGACCAATGGTGGTGTCCTGGCTACCTGCCTGATGAACCCCAAGCTGCGCACCGGGTGCCTTGTCAAGATCGACAACAAGTCGATCAACAAGACCGTCGCTGCAAAGGGTAACCCGTTCAATATCCCGTACAACCAGCTGGCCGCAATCGAGCCGGTCCAAGGTGACAACGCCGTAGATACGCAGTTCTTGGCCCAGATTGCCGCGGACGGGCTCTACAAGGTCCTGGTGGTCGAGCACTCTGGCGACACGCGTGGCCATGCTTGGCAGACCGACTTGACCTGCATTGCCCTCAACGCCTCGAACAACTCGGTCAGCCCTTACACAGTAGGAGCACAGTATGGATCCCCGTGAGCGCATTGCTGACCCGCTACAGGCGCTTCGCTCGTTCATGCGCGGCCAGGAGGCGAGCCTGTGGACTGCACTTCCTGGAACGGTTCAGAGCTTCAACGCGGCGGCCATGACCGTGGTTGTCCAGCCGACGATCCAGGTGCCTGTCCGCCTGCCGCAGGGTGGGTCACAGTGGATCACGCTGCCGCTGCTGGTCGACGTCCCGGTGTTCTTCCCACACGGCGGCGGGCACACCCTGACCTTCCCAGTTGCGAATGGTGATGAGTGCTTGGTGGTCTTCTCGACGCTGTGCATCGATAATTGGTGGTTGTCTGGGACCTCGGCCTCGGTACCTGCGCGGACTCAAGCTGAGCTTCGTCTCCATGACCTGTCGGACGGGTTTGCGTTTGTCGGGTTTAATTCCCAGCCTCATGTGATCGGAAACATCTCCACCAACTCAGTCCAGCTCCGCGCGGATGACGGCTCGACGGTCATCGACCTGAACGCCGGTGCCAAGACCGTCACGGTGACGGCACCCGTAAGCGTGACCCTTAACACGCCCCTCACCCGCTGCACTGGCGCCATGACCGTCGACGGCCTATTCACCTACAATAATGGAATGGTCGGCTCTGGAGGGTCAACGTCGGCCCAGATCACTGGCAACATCGTTGTTACCAGCGGTAACGTCTCCGCGGATGGGATTGACTTGAAGACACACGTGCACACATGCGTTCAGCCTGGCGGCACTTCTGGAGGACCCATGGGATGAGGTACCGAGCTCTAGATGCCAACGGCGATTACGCGCTCGGTCAAGGAAGTGCCAACTTCCTTGTGAACAGCCCCGAGGCCGTGGGCCAGTTGATCCTGACCCGCCTTAAGCTCTTCACTGGCGAGTGGTTCCTGGATACCACCGAGGGCACCCCTTACTACCAGAACATCCTTGGCAAAGGCACACAGGGTTCATACGATCTCGCTATCCAAGCCAGGGTCTTGGACACCCAGGGCGTGACAGCGATTGTGTCATACACCAGTATCCTGAACACGACCGCTCGGTCGCTCTCCGTCGAGCTGACGGTGGATACGATCTACGGTCTCGCCACCATCTCGGGAGTTCTCGCATGACCACCTATCCACTCACAACCCTCGCGGCGCAGATCACCAATACCGGCATCTCGGCGCCGTCGTACTCCGACATCCTCGCCAGCCTGCAGGCGTCGTACTGGAACATCTACGGCTCCGACGCCATCCTGACGCCCGACAGCCAGGATGGGCAGATGCTGGCCGTGTTTGCCTCGGCGATCAATGACTGCAATCAGACGGCGATCAACGTCTTCAACTCGTTCTCACCGTCCTACGCACAGGGCGCCCAGCTGTCGTCCTTGGTGAAGATCAATGGGCTGGCCCGTGAGGTCCCGTCGTACAGCACCGTAGCCGTGACGTGCATCGGGCAGGCTGGCACGACCATCACCAATGGCGTGGTGCAGGATGTCTCGCAGAACCTATGGAACCTGCCGACCTCGGTGGATATCCCCTTGAGCGGGTCAATCACGGTCACCGCCACGGCCCAGGATCAGGGAGCCATCAGCATCGCGGCCCTGTTGATCAACACGGCGTCGAACGCCGGAGCAATCTACACCCCGACCCTCGGGTGGCAGAGCGCCAGCAACTCAAGCGCCTCGGTTCCTGGCGCCGCTGTCGAGCAAGATGCCGCTCTGCGCCGGCGCCAGTCAGTCTCCACGTCGATAGCGGCCGTCACGCCTCTGCAGTCGATCAGTGGGGCCATCGGAAATCTTTCTGGCATTGGTCGGTACCTGGTGTACGAGAACTGCACGACGGCGACTGATGCGCACGGCATTCCGGCGCACAACATCTCGGCCGTGGTTGAGGGCGGGAACATCACGACCATTGCACAGACAATTGAGGCCGTGAAGTCCGAGGGCACTGGCACCTACGGTTCGACGTCGGTCACGGTCCTGGACCCGGTTGGCATGCCAGTCGTAATCAACTTCTACGCTCTGGCTGAGACCCCGATCTATGCGTCGGTGACGCTGACGGCGTTGCCTGGGTACGTCTCGACCACCGGCACCTACATTCAGGAGACCCTGGCTCTGTATATCGCCGGTCTTGGCATCGGCGTGAACTGCTACCTCGGCCGTCTGTGGGGCCCAGCGAACCTCTCAGGGACCGCGGCCATTGCAGCCGTGTCGGTGGCCATGCAGGCCTCAGGTGTGCTCCCGTCTGGCGCCTCCGTGACGCAGGCTCAGCTCGACGCGCTCTCTGCCACCTACGACGTCACCGCGATCACGATCGGAACCTCACTCGGCAGTCTTGCAGCGTCGGACGTCGCGATTGCGTTCAACGCTGCTGCGCAGGGCTCGGTCAGTAACATCAGCCTGGCGGCGCACTAACATGAATGCTTACACCGGCCTCATCACGAGCGAGCACAACGACAAGCCGAACTTCATGGCTATGATCACGGCGCAGGTCCAACCGGCGGTCGACCTTCAGGCGACCATGAACGCGATGCAGCAGGCCTACGACCTCGACGCGGCTTGGGGTGCCCAGCTCGACGTCCTCGGCCAGTGGATCGGTCGGCCACGGCAGCTCACTACGCCACTCACGGGGGTGTACTTCGCGCTGGATACCTCAGGCGTCGGTCTGGACCAAGGCACTTGGCAGGGCCCGTACGACCCGACGAGTGGCCTGGTGTCACTGGCTGATGACGCCTACAAGACGCTGCTTCGGGCGACGATCGTGGCAAACTCGTGGAACGGCACTGTGCCAGGGGCCTACGCCACTTGGGCCGTGATCTTTGGGGCGGCAGGCTACCAGATCGCTATCCAAGACAATTGCGACATGTCAATCTACATGGGCCTGCTGGGGCCGTCTCCTGACGCCGTCACCCTCGCCTTGTTTGAAGGTGGATATCTCAATCTGCGCGCGGCTGGGGTCGGTGTCCGCAACTACGTCATGCCAACGCTGGCGAGCACCCCGTTCTTTGGCTTCGACGCCGAAGGCACCGCAATCGCGGGCTTCGATGTCGGCGCCTTCGGCACGTTTAACTAGGAGCATCATTGATGACAAACGTGGTAGACTACCAACCCTTTGCCAATGGCTCAGGGGCAAACGTCGAGAGTCAGGCTCAATTTCTGACCGACCTGGGGGCTGGGGGTACGCTTGTCAACGGCTACGCCACGGGTCTGGCCAAGTCCACGCAGTTCAACAAGGTCGCGCGCCAGTCGTCCATGATGGCCGCCGCGCTGGCCACGTTCATCTCGACTGAGTTGAACACCAGTGTGCTGGATGACGGCAACCTGGCGGCTCTGACAACGAACTTCACCAACGCGCTTATCACCCTGGTCGCGGCCAATGCGCCGCAAAGCACCGTCTACTGCGGCTCCGCGGGCGGGACAGCGAATGCCCTCGTGCTGACCCCGTCTCCGGCGGTCACGACCCTGGTCACGGGCCAAATGGCGTATGTGTTCCTGGTCACGGCAGCGAACACCGGAGCCACTACGGTGGCTATCTCGGCTCTGCCAGCCAAGAACCTGTACAAAGACGGTGCGAGCGGCCCCACAGCCTTGACGGGTGGCGAGCTGCAAATCGGTGACCTGGTCCAGCTCCGCTACGACGGTACGCAGTTCCAGCTCGACAGCGTGGCCAGCATGGTCAGCACGACTAAGGTTGTCTCGGCTGCCCAGAGCGTGGCCAGCTCGAACACTGGCACCTATTACGTCAACACTGCCGCCGTCACCTACACCTTCGTGCAAAGTACCGTCCTAGGCTCTAATTTCGTCGCCACGATCTTCGCTGAAGGTGGCGCGGCGACCATTGCCACGAATGCCGGTGACGCGATCAACGGCGGCTCGGCTGGTGCTGGTTCGACCATTCCCAAGGGCTTTATTGGCACGATCTTCACTAACAACAGCGGCGCTCTGTATCTGTCCATTAGCCCGGCTGGCTCTGGCATCGTCACCATTGCGTCTGCATCTACAGTCGATCTCGGCACGTCGTTTTCCCAGAGCGTAAACGTCTCTGGGACTACCACAGTTACCAGCTTCGGAAGCTCCGTCGCAACTTCTGGTGTGATCTATACCCTGACATTTTCCGGGGCCATGACGCTGACCTACAATTCAACGTCTTTGATCCTTCCCGGCAAGGCAAACATCATCACTGCCGCAGGCGATACGGCTCAATTCCAATATCTTGGGTCGGGAAACTGGCAGTGCATCGATTATCAGCCCGCTAGTGGCGTGGCTATCGTGGCTAATTCCATCCAGAGCGTATCGGCGTCAGTCGCCGCGAATGCCCTAACTGCTGGCCTAAACCCGACCACATTAACGTTCCGATCCGCCACGTTGACAAGCGGGGCGACGATCAACCAACAGATTACGTCTGCCCTGTCAATCACCGTTCCGAGCACCGCAACGCTTGGCACCGTATCGACCGTCCAATCGCAGCTTGTCTTACTGGTGGCTTACAACGCGGGCTCCCCAGTTCTCTGCATCGCCAACATCTCGGGAGGCTTGAACCTAGACGAAACCACGCTGATCAGCCCCACCACGATCAGCAGCGGTGCGACATCGGCTAGCGTGATCTATAGCGCGTCGTCCGTAGGTGCCAATTCACCATTCCGCATCGTCGGCTATATCGCCATCACAGAGGCAACGGCCGGAACATGGGCGACGGCCCCGACATTGGTGCAGGGACAGGGTGGGCAGGCTCTATCTGCAATGCAGAGCCTGGGTTTTGGACAGACGTGGCAAAACGTGTCGGCAAGCCGTGCTTTCGGCACGACTTATTACAACCCAACGAATCGCCCCATTCTGGTTTCGTTGGGTGTGGCGGATTCGATTGTCGCCACGTTTAACCTGACGGTCAATGGTGTTGTTGCCTCATCCGCATCGATCAACAATTACGCAGATGGAGCTCAAATTCTGCCGCTGACAGCAATTGTGCCGCCTGGAGGCAGCTACATTGTCACCGCAAGTGCTGGAACTGGGACGATCAATACTTGGGCCGAACTTCGCTAAGGAGCACTGATAATGAGTATTTGGCAAAATCCCACCGATGGTTCCTTGCATGACGACATGGGAGACGTTGGATTAGTATCCTGCTTCACGGCGAATGGATTCGCGCTTTTGACAGATGATGAGGTGGCGGCAGCTCGCGCTCCGACCGCCGCGCAACTATGGGCAAATTATCAGGCCCAAGCCCAGGCGTCCCTCGACAAATCTGATGTGACGATCCTCCGCTGCGCAGAAAATGGGGTGGCTGTTCCTGCCGCTTGGGCAACCTATCGGGCTGACCTTAGGGCCATTACCGGGGCAAAGACGGCGGGCGATCCGACGCAGTCGCTTCCGGGCGTTCCTGCTTATCCTGCTGGAACTTGACGGAAAGCAAAATTCTGTAGGAAATAATGTTTCTGATACACACGGTTTCAACGAAAGGAAACCATCATGACCGTTACTGTTCCTCTCCTCGACATATCCACCGACACCGCCGTCTTAGTCGCCATCGGCGTGTCCGCGAGGCGGTGCTGGGCACCGATGGCGGCTGGCCGGCCGCGTTGAACGCTAAGGTCACCGCGTTGCGGGCGCAGTTGACCCCGACTGCGCCTTCGGCCGGGGCGTGACCACAGAACTTGATTGGGCAACGGGGCTGCGAAGTATGGAGGTCGCAGCCCCTAACAGGGGACACGAAATGGGCAACGAAGCTGACCACATGCTCCTCCTCGGGGAGCTACGTGGTTACATGAAGGAGGGGCTGCGGCAGCGCACTGCGGACGGCTTAAAGCTTGACGCCTTGTCTCAGCAGGTCACGGAGCTCTCCACGGGCTTTGGGGCGCACGCCCACAATGAGGAAGAGTGGCGTGAGATGCTTGAGGAGCGTCACAAGCTGAATGAAGCCACGATGGCCGTCCTCCATGCACGAGTTAGCGCCATGGAAGCACCACCAGCTGAACCGTGCCACGGCGGCTTGGCCCCGCATATCCGCAGCAAGCACGTCGTGGCTGCGGGTGGTGTGGGGCTTGTGTCCGTCCTATTTGGTGATAACGTTGTCGAGTGCGCCAAACAGGTTATCGAGTTTTTCTCCAAGCACTGGCATTAGGAGCCTGTCATGAAGTTCATTCTTCTACTTCTTCACCGAGAATTGACCCGCCCGCTCATGCTCGTCGGTCTTGTGGCAATCTTGCTGCTGCTGGACCACTGGCTGCCAGGTATCACTGGCCACGCGGAGCTCAGCCCCCTTCTGATGTCCACCGCGATGGTTGTCGGAGTGGCCCTGGTCAGCCAGCTCACCCGCCGTGTGCTGTTCCCCCGCCTTGACCTTCAACACGTCGCAGAGCTGGCGGTCCAGACCCCAATCGGAGCTGCCCTGGTCTTCGTGGGCACGTGTGTCGTGCTGTCGACGTTGCTCTACGCCAACGTGGTGATGCTGCGATGAAGGACCAGCGGGCGGTCTTCTACGCGGCCTGCGTCTTTCTTGCGTGGGCCTTCGCGTTCTTCCTGTGGTTAGTGGGCGTGGCAGCCTGGGGCTCGGAGCTGCCACCCAACGCCGTGCAGTACCTCCCGATCCTCCAGGCCGAGGAGGCCGCACGGTGGCCCACACTACCGCTGCCCTCAGCCCTGGGAGCTCAGGTCGAGCAGGAGACATGCATCAGCCTCCGCTCGAAGGGCTGCTGGAACCCCAGGACCGAGCTGAAGACCAGCCGTGAGTACGGCTTCGGACTTGGTCAGCTCACCAAGACCAGTCGCTTTGACGCTTGGGCCGAGGTGAAGGGAATGGACCCCAGCCTGAAGAGCTGGAAGTGGGAGGATCGGTATGACCCGACTCTACAGCTCCGAGCCCTGGTCGTCAAGGATCGCTTCAACTTCGAGCGGTTTCCTGCATCGGAAGGCCAGCTGGCCTTCGCCCTCGCAGCGTACAATGGAGGGCTTGGTGGCACGCTTGGTGACATAAAGCTGTGCCAGCATACTGAGGGCTGCGACCCAAGTCTGTGGTTCGGCAACGTCGAACGCACGAGCCTAAAACAGAAGACCAAGGTCCAAGGCTACGGCCAGTCGTTCTTTGGCATCAACCGGGGCTACGTCCGCAACGTGCTGATCGAGCGCCGCCCCAAGTACGCCCGCGCAATGGGTGAGGAGTGAACAATGCCTAATCCGTGGATCATCCTCGGTGTCGTCCTAGTCTTTGGGGCCAGCGTCTGGTACGCCTACGCCCACGGCTACGACAAGGGCACCTTCGACGAGAACCAGACCTGGACAATCGCCAGCGAGAAGCTGAAGACCGCTGCAGCCGGTGAGTACGCCAAGACCTTGAAACGTGCTCTGGCGGCCGAGCAAGACGCCGCCACCCTTCGAGCACAGCAGGAGAGAGATAATGAGGCCCACAAATCAAACATTGATAGAGCTTACGCTGACGGCCGTGCTTCTGTTGCAGCTCATGGCCTGCTCGACCCAGGCGCCGCCACCGGACGTGGGAGCTGTGGTGGAGGCTCCACCGATAAGCCTGCCTCCGGCGCCGTCAGCGGTCACGGACCCGCTCCTGCCGGACGGCTACTTTCTGACCAAGTTGACCAATTTCTTCTCAGCTTCTCCGAAGAAGCCGACAAACTGAACCTGCGTCTTCGTGAGGCGATCGAAGACGACCAAGCTGTGAGGGCACAATGTCTGGCTCATTGATTATCTGGGTCGCCGTCCTGGCATTTCTGCTGGGTGGCGGCCTGCGTCACCTTCAGGGCGGGCTCGATGCGGTGTTCGGTCTACACCGTTGGCAGGTTGTCATTGGGTACGGACTTCTGGCCGCTCCTGCCGCCACGGTCTACTGGCACCACCCGCTCTTCGGTGTCCAAGACCTCGCCCTGCTGAAGGCCGTCGCCTTGGCAGTCCTGTTCATGGCGGACATGACCCTGGCCCAGGACTTCAGCAAGCCGTGGAAGGTCTTGTGGCGGTTTGGATGGGCGCCCATCCTCGTCGTCATGATCACCGGCTGGTGGCCGGCCGCCCTGATTGGGCTGATCTTGGCTGTTGGCACCTGGGCACTGAAAACCTGGGGACCGCTGGTGCCCCTTTGGAGGCCGTACTGGGACGGGTGGGAAACTGGGTGGGAGCTGATGATTGGCGGCGTGACTGGTGCCGCCTGGGTGTTGGCTCCCTTGCTGGGAGGGCCTTGCGTCATTGGCTGATAGGTCTTGGGGCTGGTATCGGTAGATCCAGCCCCATTGTCCATCGACGTAGATGATCTCAACCATTTTTGTGGTTTGCCATCCGCCTCAGAAGGATGAGCGCGCGCCGGTGACACCAAAGTGGGCGTTGTCATAATCGCCGCCCTCGTAGAGTTTCGCTGACTCATCAAGGCTGGCCGCGGCGGTCCTTAAATCTTCGGCGACGGCCCTGACATTCCGGGCGCAGACAGTGGCCGCTGATTTGCTCTTAGGCAGTCCTCCAGGCATTTCTCAGTCCTCCGACGTGGGTTTCATGGTTCCGTGCTCTTTGCGAGGGAGCTCGATACCGGGGTCAATTCCGGCGTGGCGAAACCAGCTTTGCATCCCACGGGCCTGCATGAACATCGATCTCACAATTGACCTGGCGCTGAGAACAGTTCTAATGTCCTCGCTTGCCGGACCGATCTTGACAGCAAATTCTGTGTCGGGGGAGTAGCGAAGCATCATTCTGATCTCCGACGTGAGGCACCGTAAGGCCTCGACCTTCATGTTGATCTCACTGATGTTCAGCATTTTGGTCCTCCAAACTTGATTGACGCAATGGCCAGAATAACCGCAAGAGCCGCCATAAGCACCCAGAACGCTATTCTACCAAGCCACGCGTAGGGATCTTCATCCGCCTTTGCTGAGCACTGCATTTCGCTTCTCCAATTCAACCAATCTTGTCTTTGCAACTTCGCCTCAGCGATTTCAGCTCGCTGCTTCCACGTGAGCACGGTGGCCTCAGGATCACCAGGCTTGCGTCGATATCCAGTTCTGGCACCCGACGAGCTGGGGAAGTTTCTGGGCAGCTCAGCGCCAAATTCCAGTGTGTCCTTACTGCGGCACCGCCTCCAGTAGTCCTCCCACTGCCCGTATATCTCGTCGGCGTCGACCGCCCTGTTCGTCTCCTTCTCAAGGTGGGCTGCCCAGTCAGGGCGGTCAAGACGGCTGACTAAACCGTACTTGTTAGAGGTTTTGCGGTAACCAAGATTGACCAGGGACTGCCACTTGGGCTCAAGATGTGTCATCATTCAGCCTCCTATCTCGCACGCCACACGCGCCACGGCCGACGGAATTCTTGTGAGCTCGCGGAACTCAGCGAGAAGGTGCTGGTCACACGGCATCTGAGGAGGCACGAGATCAACGCGGGTCATGACGGCTTCCCACGATGGTCGAGCACTCAGGCCCAAGGCCTCGGCTGATGCTCTCCGGCACAGTCAGCTTACGGCCGCACCTGCCGCAGCGTCCCTCGTGCCAGACCTCCAGGTCCTTGTGGAGCACAGGCCCAGTGGCCAGCAGCTTCCAGAACCAATCGAAGACCTTGTGGCTCTGAGAGGTCGTTGGCACCTTGGCTCTGGACCAGCCATGACGGTACTGGCCATTTTGGATGGAGCCCATGTATGAGTATGATGAGGCCTTGTCGTTGTCTGAGCCCGTGAGAGCGCTCACGTACCACAACTCCGTGTCGTTTTTCTTCCGGATCTTGTAAGTGTGGCGCCCTCCCGTTATGGAGGATTTCAGGGTCAGGATAGCGTTCCCAGCCAGGGCGTAGGCCCTGACGTCATCGGCCGAGAAGAGCCTTCCCTTGAAGTCATGCTTTATTTCCATGGTTCTCTCCAGGGCACGGCAGGATCCTCATCTGGCCGTGCAGGGATTTAGGTAAACAGACTGGGGCCTATAGACGCAGGTCTCAGTCTGTTTCAGATGGCTCTTGCCTTATCAGATGGGCTTATCCCAGACGGTATCCATCCAGCGCCAGCCGTCGGTGTCAACCACCCACGTCTTCTTGTCATACTCAAAGATAAAGCCCTTGTCAGCAAGGGAGGACATCAGGCCGGCGGCCTCGTGGCGGGTGAAGTCGCTCAGAAGATCCTCGAGGGAAACCCAGGTATACTCGTCCTGCTCAAGGTCGCTGGGGCGGGAACCTCCCATGCCGTGGAGGCAAACCTGCACAAAGCGACGGGCGGCTGTCATTTCTTTGGGTGTAAGGTCGAAGGTCTTCATGATTAGCTCCTCAGCAGCGTTGATAGAAGCATCTTAGTGCGCTGCTGAGAAGCTGTAAATACATAATTTCACTAGAACGGCAATTTTCCACCATCAAGGACCCAGCCCGAGGCACCGCGGTTCTGTGTCCACAAGGTGCCGGCTTCCTTGTGGGGGTACTCGTCGATGAACACGATCCTCGTGCATCCAGTGTTCAGAAGCAGTTTCACGCAGGTCATGCAAGGACTGGCTGACACGTAGCAAGTGTCGATCTCGTAAACGTCCTTGCACTGCAACAGGGCGTTCTGCTCTGCGTGGATTGCCTGGCAGCCATCCAAGTTCGTACCACTGGCCGAGTGCGCCCCTGAGCAAGCGTGGCCCCAGACCTTGCCACCACATGGCCCAGTGGTTATCTTGGTGACCTCATTGCAGTGGGGCAACCCAGCCGCAACCCCGTTGTATCCGGTGGCCAACACGTGGCCACGTGCGCTTAGCAGCACGCAGCCCACCTGACGGCGCAGGCATGTTGAGCGCTTGGCCGTGGCCCTGACCAGCTCCAGAGCCCAATCGTCACGAGACGGCCGCATCTTTCGCCCCCCACCACCGAGCCTGATGCCCAGGAGTCGTGTGCTTCAGCCCATCGAGCAGATAGAGCGTCAGGCCAAGACCCTCATAGTAATTTGAGGGCACAGGATCTGAGTATGAATCCCAAAAAGACTGATCGATGATCTTCTCGGCGTCGGCCCAATGCTGCTCGTAGAGGTGACTGCTCGCAAGCGTCAAGAAGAGCGTACCTGGAGACAGCTTGTCAGTCCGGCGCTGGTTCAAGCTGTCGCAGACCAGAGCGCCAAGCATGCTGAAGTTGAAGGCGTCATACGGAAGCCCCAACCATGCGTCCGAGGAACGCATGAAGCCGTGGACATTCAGCTTCGAACCACGGACCATGAACGAAAAAGCCACCGTGCAGGGGATGTCCTTCGAAGGCTCGGGGTTCGGTGTCCAGATAGCCATGACAGCCTGGCGCGTGTCTGGATCCTCCAACAGCTTCTCGACCACGTAGTCAAGTTGAGCCTGGATCCGAGGACCATAGGCTCCGTCGAACGTCTGGCCGTTGTCACTGAAACGGCCGATGTTCTTGTTGAACGGGGCGATGGTCTCCACCCGGTTGTCACCAGACAAGATCCAGTGGGCCTCGGCCGCCATAAACCGATACTGGAGCTTTCGCTCCTTGACCAGCAACACTGGGTGGAGCATGTCAACCAACACGGTATGTTGGGGGATCTCCAAGGTGCGCTGGCCGCGAGGAGCCACCGGGTGGCCGTTGACGATAATGTCAGCCAGGGTCTTAACCCAGACGTTCGACAGCGGAGCGGCTTCTTTAAGCATTGAGGACCTCCTTGATGGCGCCAATGAGAGGATAGGGCTCGGCAGACCAGAACCGCTTCCAATACTGTGGATGCGATTGACGAACGTGGCACTGCCCTAGACGATCTAAGACCCCACTAGCAGTGCCGCCAAGCGCGAAGACCGTGGAGCTTAGACTCGTCGACTTCTCGAAGAATTCTTCGAGATTTTGATCGGCATTGACCCAGCACAGCTGGTTCTCTCCGATCCCGGCTGCGTGAAGCTGCTGAGTTAGCCACTGGCTGCAGCCAGAGCCGGTGAACGATGCGAACGGCCATTGGTACCACGGACCATGCTCGCAAGGTTCGGCGAAATTCTCGCCCACGAGCACAATTTTGGCCAGTGCGTTGCCGGCTGAGGCGACTGACACAGAATGGCTTTGACTGCGCAGCGAGTTAACGACTGGAACACCAGACGCATGCGCGGTGTAGTCAAAGTTATAGACGGGAAGCGCTGTCGCCATGGCTTGGTACTGCCCGTAGACCAACATGAGCTGATCCTCGTTTTCGAGGTATTCGATCTCCTTCCTGCTGAGGTAATTACCGCGCACAGTGGACCACGGCGGTAAGCACTTCACCACGACGGCGCCGCATCGAAGAGCCAAGCGCTCGAGCATCCGTCGCTGGTCGTCACCCAGGCGGTCTTCGCCGTTACGGAAGGCGAGGCCATACGGCACCTCGCTCAACCAGCAGCGGTCGAAGACGACGTCCTGATACCCGAGCAGCGCCGGCATCATGGCCTCGACGTACAGGCGGGCCAATCCCTTGGTGATTTTGGCAAGCGGTCCGAAGTGCACGTACTTGGCGTTGTTTAATCGCGCGTAAGACTTGGCCGCCGTGGTCTTTCCACTTCCATCGGGACCCTCGAAAATTGTGAGCCGGCACGAATGACGATCAAACGGAGCCATGGGACGCCTCCTGATGGATCTCGTCGTCGCGGCACTTTGACTCGTCGCGGTGGGCTGACCACTCAGGAGTGCACCAGCTGGCTTGGACGTAGCCGAACTCCTCAAGAAGCTCCCAGGTCTTGGGCCCAATCCAGCCCTCAGGCTTCTTGGCGTCCACCAGATGGCCTCGGTGAGTCAGCCCCTTGACCTTGGACATGTTGGCCCGATGGACATCAGCCCACAGCGCCTCCCACGGCAGGCCCAGCATAATAGCCGTGCCTTTAAGTACGTAGCACAGGTCGACGAGGGCGTCGGCCATGCCGGCCAGATCCTGCTTGGAGGCGGCTTCCTTGAACTCATTAAGTTCTTCTTGCATGAAGACCTCGCGCTCACCCAGCTTGCGCTTAGTGAGATGCCCAGGGACGTTGTGGACCAGCTGGCCGAACTTCAGCATGAACTCACGGACGTCGCGAAGCTCGTGATCAGGCACCAGCGGTCGAGTGAAAGGGGGGACAGTTTCCATTACCAGGGCGCTCCTTTGACGGTGGTTTTCTTGGCCGACTTCGCAGGCTTGCCGTCGGCAGGCTTGGTGCAGACCCACAGGTTATTACGGGCCTGGTTCGGGTAGATTGGCGCGAACAGGCAGCTCAGGGCGTCGTTGTCGTAATACGACTCCAGCTCCTTGTGGACCTTCAGGATTGCCTTGGTCAGCTCAGGGTCGAGCTGGCTGGCTGGCTTCCCGATGTGCTTGATGTCCATGAAAGTGCCGTAGCGCTGCTCAATCACGAAGCCGGCCTTCTCGATGTAGCCCTGCAGCTCAGGCACCGTGAATTCATGAATATGGTTTGCCGCGTGGCGCTTGCCGTCGTAGCAAGGTGTCGACAGCAACAGCTTACCACCTGGCTTCAGCACTTGGAAGAAGGCCTTCAGCATCGCGGCACCGTGTTCGACGGCCATGTGCTCGATGACCTCGTAGTTCACGACCACGTCGTAGCCCTCAGGACGCAGCTTCAGAGCTTCCTTCCAGCGCTCGACGAAGTTGAACTCGCCAATGAAGGTCAGGCGCTGGCTGTTCGACGTCTTGAGCTTGTTGATGTCCACGCCCACGTAAGTGTTCACGTGAGGAGCTGCCCCGCCCGTCAAGATCTTGCTCAAGGGCCGATCCTCGCCGCAGCCGACCTCGATGACGTTGTCCTTCAGGCCGATGAACCGCCGGGCGAAACTCCAGCGGAAAAAGTGCGCCGAGTAGTCTCGCCCCAACGTCTTGCCATGTCCAGCCTCACGGAGCTGTGTGCTGTCGTAGTCCCGGTCATCCCGGGTCTTTTCACGTCGTTGAACCATGGTCCACATCCTCAATCAGATAAAGCAAAGGCGCTCAGGCGTCAGACCTAAGCGCCTTTGCAGAGAGTTTCGTTACTTGGCCTTGGGTTCCTTGGCCGCCGGCGGGTTAAGGCCCTTCTTGGCCATGTCGTTCCGGTACCACTTGACGTAGCCGCGCTTGTCGTCGGACAGGCTGAACTCGGTCTTGACCAGGGCGAAGATCTCGTCATCGGTCTTGTTGCCGGCCATGATCAGCTCTTTGAAGCGCGCCGAGGCAGAGGGCTTGGCGGCTCCGGTATCCGCCTTGGCGTCGGTCTTCGCCGCGGGCTTGTCGACCTTGGCGGCTTTCGCAGCAGGAGCCTTGGGCTCAGCAGCGGACTTCACGGCAGGCGCTTTCGTGGCCTTGGGCTCAGAGGCCGGCTTGGCAGCTTCGGTATCAGCCTTCGGGGCTTGGGCGTTCTTCTTGGCAACAGCCATTTCGTACTCCTGATCAGAAATGTTGATGACTCGGCACAGGACATCCAGTGCCTCCTTGGTAGCCCCGGCGTGGCGTGCATACTCGAAATAGAGGTTCGCCAGCTTGACGACGGGGAAATTGTCCGACTTGGCGTACCACAGGTCAAACTCAGCTGTGTGAGTCTTCCCAAGCACGAGCCCCATGGTGCAGCCGTCATACAAGGACACGTACTCAGTCCACTCCTTGTCTCGCTTGGTGACGAGGCAGGTGTGGTTTCGACCGTTGCTCCGAGGACCAGGACCGTAGGCGGTCAAGGTCCCAGCAAATTTCTCGGCTGTGGCATTGGTCTTCGACGGTAGTTTTGTTTTGTCGCGTGGCACGACGTCCTCCTTAGGGTCGATGATGAGCTTTTGGAGCTCGGTGTCCACTGGAGGAACGATGAGCATACTATCACAGAGGTGAAGCAGCTCATAGGCAGCCTGGATCCCAGGAACCAGCAGCGGCTCAAACAGCTTGGCGAAGTCAACGTGTCGAACTTCTAAGATCTCGACCTGGAAAAAGTCGTGCGACGCCACGCGGATGTAATCTGCATGAACTTTCGTCACGACCGCCGTAGGACGATGCTCATTGCCGTTCCACAGACGGGAGGGCCCTGAGAACGCCGCGCCAATTGCCACTCGAAAGGGACCTTGGCTGTAGCGGGTGCTGGTGTAGGGATACTTTTTGCCCATGTCATTCCTCAGCAAGGCAGATTAGGCATCATAGCACGGACGACGATGCCCGTAAACTGATTTTTATAACTTACCCTGCTTCTTCAGATCCTTACGGTACCAGTCCACGTACGACCTACGATTGTCGTCGAGGTTAAATTCCGCCTTGACGGCTGCAAAGATCTCGTCGTCTGACTTACCACCGGCCAAGATCAGTTCACGGAAGCGACCGGCAGCTGAGGGCTTGCCGGCCTCGCGTGGAGTCCTGACTGCCTTGGGCTTGTCAGAGGCAGTGGTCTTACCCATCTTGCGCTTGGGCTTCAGGGCTGAGCCTGAGACCCTGGTGCCAACAGGAACTGCTGACTCGTTCAGGGCGACCAGCTGGGTCCGCTCCTCGTCGGTGCAGCCCTGCATGAAGGAGTCGAGGATCAGCAGTGGAGCGATCCGCTCCAGCACGGCGTCGCTTGGGTAGCCTGGCTCGGCGTCAGGGTCCTCGGTGAAGTAGATGGGATGGCCGGCCAAGCGCTCCTCATGGAGCATGTGCAAGATCGGGTCCTTCGAGGCGCGGAGGATGGCGTGCACCATGGCCGAGTGGTTTCGCCGGCCCATTGAGTGGTCCAGGCACAGCTGCTTGGCCTCCTCGAAGGAGCGAACGGTCCCATAGACCGGGCAATGGAATTTGAAGTAGTTGGTGCCGGTGATTGGCTTCGGGGCTTTGGCCATGATCAGTCCTCCAAGAAGGCAAAGAACTCGACCTCTGCCACGGCGCTACGGGCCTTAATGATGGGCTCGTCAGTGCCAAAGTTGTCGTGCAGCTTCAAGTCAGTAACCTGCATCCTCTCAGCCACAATAAAGGTCTTCAGCATTTCACACATCTCGTCAAACGACGAAGCACGGTTGAACGGACGCAGGATCTTCTGGCCGACGAAGTGGATGTGGATGACGATGATCATGATCGGTCCTCCTTCAACCTGGGAAACGCGAGAGGGTGAGACAGATCATAATCAATCTGCGCCTCGATCTCAAGAAATTCATCACGAGGGAAGGCACAAGGACCATAGCCGTTCGGATTTTTAGGGTCCCAACCTATCGTGGCCATCATCTGCATGGCGATGTAGCGCTTGTCAGTTTTCAGCTGTTTGCGTGCCATGATCTTCACTCCTCAGCGGCGTTAGTAGAAACATCTTAGTGCTCCTACCCACCGTTGTAAACACCTATTTTCTGCCTCGGCCCAACTTTTTCAAGGCCTCAAATAAGGCTTGCTGCCCCTTCTTCTTGCCTTCTAGCGAGTCAAACGCAATCCGCTCGTCAACCGTGTCCCGGGCGATGATCCGGTGGTTGAACACCCGCTTGCTCTTGCTCCCCTGCCGAAGCACACGGCTGATGAACTGGCCATACAGCTCGTAGTCCCAGGTCAGTGAGTGCCAGCACACGTGGTTCCCCACGAACTGCAGGCCATCAAGCCCATGGGCCGCGGACTGAGGGTGCGCAAATAGGAAGGGCAGGTCACCGGCGTTCCACTGATCGATCAGCTTGCCCGTGTCTGAGGCCTTTCCGCCTCTGCCACCGATGATAGGAATGTCCTTACCAAACCTGGCCTTTAGGCGGTCCAAATCGTGGGCGAAGTCATAGGCCACCAGGAGTGGCGACCCTTGCAGCTCCTCGATCAGTTCTTCCAAAACATCGGTCTTGGCGTCGTGGAGGTTAACCCACTCACGATCTGACTTCTGCTTCTTCAAGAGTTTAAGAATGTCAGGCTCGAGATAGATCCCGCCGTTGGCCACTTGGCGGCACTTGACCGAGGCTACTGCTGCCGTGGCAGCAGTGATGGTCCGCTCGTCAAGCTTCGCAATCAGGTCGTCCTCTAAGTGGCCATAGAGTTCTCGCACCGAGTCAGGTAGATCGACGAAGATGTCGTTCGTCACGAGCGCCGGCATGTCGAGATAGTCCTCTGCCGCCATGCGCAAGGCCAGCGGAGCCAACCGCTTATAGATCAGCTGGTCTGCGCCCTCTTGAAGAGTCCACCCGAACCCATCGTAGCTTGGCAGAAAGTACTTCGACCGATAGTGAGTGATGTATTGACCCAGCGCGTTTCCTTGGTCCAGGATGAAGCACTGTCCAAATAGATCCATCAGGCCATTCGGGGCCGGAGACCCAGTCAAGCCCCAGCGACGTGAAAATGTATGGAGAATGCACTTCAAGGCCTTGAACCGATTTGAGGTGGTGTGCTTGAACTTCGACAGTTCATCGATGATCAGCGTGTCAAAACCCAGCTTCTTGAACCGCGCCAGGTTAACCTCGACCTTGGTCTTGCCACTCGAGCCCTTAGTCTTTGTGACGTCGAGCAGCCATTCCAAGCCCTCTGGGTTGATCACGTAGACGTCGGCCGCATCCTCCCCGGCAAGCAGTTCCTGAAGCAAGTCGTTCTTGTTCTTTCCGTGGAGTATCTTTACCTTGATATCCTTGAAGTCTGTCCACTTCTGAGTCTCGCGAGGCCACACAGAATAGCAGACCCGCAGTGGGGCGACTAGCAGCACTCGGCTGGCGACGCCTTTTTTCCTGAGGACCTTGAAGGCCCCCAGGGTGATGCTAGTCTTGCCCAGTCCCGGATCGAGAAACAGCGCGGCGCACGCGTGCTCGAGAAGGAACTTCATCGCCTTCTTTTGGTAATTGTGCGGCTTCCAGGGCACGGATAATAGCTCGGAGAGCAGTTTCAGCGTCATCGTGAACCTCTACGTCGTAGCCGAGCTTGGTCAGAAGCTCGTGCCAGTGTGTCTGCTTAGGCCTCGGCTCTTCGCCAGGCCGCTTAAATTCAATGAGCAGTGGCCTACCACCTGGAATGAGAAAAAGACGATCAGGGATGCCTGTCTCACCCAAGATCGTCAATTTCCAACTCAGCACCCCCAGCTTGAGGGCTTCTCGGCAGACCTTGCGCTCAATATCTGACTCGAGTAGCTGCATGGTCAGACCTTATGCAGTCGCCATGTGTCGAACCACTGCTCAATAACCGACCCATTCGAGCACCAGGTTACAGAGGCCGCCGAGTAGTCCATGTAAAAAGCTACGCACAGCACTTTGGCCTCCATGTCCTTTTGGCCATCAATCAGGACCTTTGATCCTGGGCGAATATCGGCTTCGAACGTGTGCTTACTCATGCCAGGTTCAGATGCTTGAGCAGCTGGCAGGCGTGAACAGCCTGAGTCTTGGCGTCGTCCAGAGCATTGTGGTAGGTGCCGGTGCGGACCGCCTTGAGCGCGGGCAAGAAGCCCTTCAAGGTCCGGTAGCAGCGGTTATTCCAGAACTCCCAGCCCTGCTGAACTCCGGTCTTACCGTAGGCCACGGCCAGAATGGCGTTATCGAAGTCCGAGCCGTTCCCCCAGACCCGCACTGATCGCCTACCGGCCGGCAACAAGAACTCGTTGAAGTTCTCAAGGGCCTTGGGCAACTTGACGTTCCCACGCTTCTTGCCGGCCTGAGTCAGCACCTGACGGGCCTCGGGCGACTGGCCAGCCCACCAATCAAGCGTGCTCTGGTCACTGACTAAGCCTGCCTCCTCGCAAGTGCTGAGCCGCACGACCTCGTAGTGCTCAGCCCCGAGCTCTCCGGCCTTGGCGTCGAAGAACACGGCGCCGACCGAGAGGATCCCGCACCCAGGCTTATTGCCGACCGTTTCAAGGTCAACCATAACGTCGATCATATCTCGTCCCCTTCAGTGTAACCGCAGTCAGGATTGCCGCAGCGCAAGGCGCTATCAACGCGCGCACCACAAGGAGGATTGACGTGGCAACTGCAGTTCTCCACCGGAGGAAACTGCATGCTTCCAATGTTACACGCAGGGCAAGGATCGCCTTCGTCTAATATCTCCACAGCGTGTCACTCCTTGCGCTTTACAATAGCCTGGCTATACTGCGCCATGCCGCTGCCAGAGTCTACTGAAACGCCTCCCTGAGGTTTCCAGCCCTTATCGATCCACTCGTTCACCGTGGACACCAGTACCACCAGTGTGGTGGCGCGGCATACGCCATATTTCATCTTGACCTCCTCAGAACTTGCAGCACCCGGGCCCACCGTTGGCCACGCCACTCTGGCCAAAGTGGCACCAGCGGCACAGATTGCTCGGCTTCGGGGCGAAGCGTGTGTCTGCCAACATCGGCTTCACGCGCTTCTCCCACAGCTTCTTAAGCCCAGGCAGGTCCTTCAGGGTGTAGGTCAGTTCAGTGTCACCCTCGCCCGTGTACATGATCCCTTGGTCAAGGTAGCCCAGTCGCACCTTGACCGTCAGGTCCATGGCCTCGTACTTAAGAAGAGCCCCAAGAGCGTAGAGCTCGAGCTGCTCCAGGTACTCAGCGTTCTTCTCAGGACGGAACTTGCCGGTCTTCCAGTCAGTCACGACATAGGTGTTCTCGTCCTCAAAATGGCCGACGTCGATCTTGATCCTGACTCGGCAGCCATTCCAGTCGTTCCAGACCGTCTGGGTCCAGTCAGCACGAAAGGCCCAGGTGTCTTCCACTGTCATGGGAAGCAGCTTCGAGCCTTTTTTGTACGTGGCCTTCAGCTTCTTGAACTCGGCTTCGAAGGCCTTCAGCTCTTTGGGGAGCCGCGCGATCGCCCCCTTGACGTAATCTTCTGCCATCTTGCCGATCGCCGATCCGCGGGCCATGGCGTCATTTCCAGGTTCAGGCAGCTTGTCGATGAACTTCAGCTTGGCCTTGAAAGCGCAGCCTACATAGGCGCTGTACCGGCTGAACGACCAAGACGTGATCTTCTTAATGATGGGAGGCATTTACTGGCTTTCCTTTTTTGTCGGTGTCGATAAGTTCAGCCCAATTGGTCTCCGACATTGACCCTTCGCTGAGGATAAGAACGTCAAACTCCACTCCCTCCATCTCATGACGCATGATCTCCATGGCCTTGAACCGCTCAGCCTTCGGCACCGATGCCGTCAGCTGGTCATGCACGTTGAGAAGAAGCCTGTGGTGCTTTGGCTTGACTCTGTAATAGCGGATGATAGCTTCCTTGGTGCAATCACCAGCCGATCCCTGAATGAGAGTATTGACCATCTTGTAGTCAAACGTCTTCAGCCGCCCATCAATGAGCTTAGGTGGCTCGCAGTAATACTCACGGCCACCCCATGTGTGGATTGGTGTGTTGGTCTTAGCCCTGAGCCTCATGTCCTTGTACATGTCTCGCAGACCAGGATACAGACCAAAGATCTGATCCTTCAGCTCCTTGGTTTCCTCAACGGACGATCCGTTCTTGATGGCGAGACTGCCGACGCCCTGGCCGTAGATGATCCCCAGATTGATGTTCTTCACAGGCTTACGTTCGAATGGCCTGTGAAGAACACGCTCCAGATGCTCCTTGGCGTTGTCGTGGTAATCGATCCAAGGGTTGTCAATGTACGCTTGTTTCAGCGCGCCGTCCTCAAAGTGAGCGAGGATACGAGGCTCTTGCTGGCTGTAATCTCGGTCGATCAGCACGTCGCCATCGGCGTACGGGATGATGTAGCTTCGCACCAAGGGCAGCGGCGGGAGGCCACCCTTAAAGGGGCACTTCGGCAAGAGCTTGGCCTTCTTTAGGTCCTTCTCGTCATGGGCAAAGATCGCCGCGAACTCTTTTGGGATGTTCTGAAAGTTCGGGGTAGACGACAGACGGCCAGTACGCGTACCGATGGCTCCTGAGCCCTCAGCAGACTTGGTTTGGTTCCAACTGGTGAAGATAAACCCGCCAGAGGCCTCGGCCGTGGCCAACCAGCTCTTCATAAACGTGTTCAGGCAGGTCTTCAGCTGAGACCTGTACTTGAGCACAGCCGCCAAAGTCTTATCGTGGCAGCCATGGCCAATGGCTGTCTTGTCGGACTTGTACTTGCCTGTAGGCGTCAGCTCCAGCTCATCAGGGTTCGACTTACCAGCCGCGATCAGGGCGTCGATCAACTGAGCGCCCGCGTCTATGTTCAGGTCTGGTGCCTTGAGAGATTTGCGGATATAGGTCTCGAGCTCCACCATCGTCTCAGAATACATGGCCACGTCTGACCTGAGGCGCTTTAGGTCGAGCCTGACGCCCTGCCGCTCCATGTCCAAGAGGATCATGGCAAGCTCGCGCTCGCGGTCATAAGCTTTCAGCATCCCACGCTCGACGATCGAAGGCCAGAGTTTCTCGAAGATCCTCTCGGTGCGGATAACGTCGCCGTCGGCGTACTTGCCCACGATGTCACCAGGAGCGAAGGCGATGTACTTTCCGTAATGCTCCTTTGACGACTTCCCATGACCGATCTTGACCCCGACATGGCTCAACGGCTGGTGCTCAACCAACCAATCAGCCACGGCGTCTTGCTCATCGGGAGGCATGTTCAAGAGTCTCGTGGCCGATGGCTTCAGTCCCAGCTCGATCTGGTTTGGGTCATCCAAGAACACCAGAAACATGGTGTCGTGGTACTTGTCCCACGGCAGCTCAGGCAGGTCCATGTGAGTGGCGGCCACGTCCACGTCGAACTTGTGATTGTGGAATAACACGCCATCGGGATGCGCCCAGGCCTTCTCTAAGGCTTCGCGAGCCTCTGCGTATGAGGAGTTGTTATTCGTGGCATGGCCCCAGGCATAGTACTTGGCCTTCATGCCCTTGTATTTAATGGAGACGCCCACAGGAATTGGTGGGTACTTTGGCCGACCTTCGATGCCAAAGGTTTCAAAGTCGACCGTGACCGGTTTTGGGATCTTTGGCTTCCTCATGACCAACCCAGTTCTGCAATGGCCACCAACTCAGACCGCTCACGCGCGGCCCGCAACCTGTTCAGCCGTGAGTGGATCCGCAGCAAGAACTGCTTTCGCTTGCGGTCTTCCTTCTCGGCCTTCAGCAACGACACACAGTCTTCCTCCGTGGCCATTTGCATCTTGGTGTTCAGTTCCATCCAGGTAGTAAAGGTCATGGTAGCTCCAGGAGGTAGAGGGCCCGAGTCATGAAGACCCGGGCCGTGGTTTTCTTAGTACTTGCCGCCACGAGCTGCGGGCTTCTTGGCCGCCGGCTTGGCCCGACCACGAGCAGGCTTGGCCGGAGCTTCTTCAGCCAAGCTGTAAGGAGACTCGATCAAACCCTTGACCTCATTGTGGCGAGCCAAGAGCGTCGGCAGCAGGTTGGCCGGCACGGTGTCGATAGCGGTGAACAGGACCTTGAACTGGGTGTTGGAGTCCGGCACCACCTGTACCTTGGTGAAGACGCCCAAAGGCGGGCGACTGAGACTGGCTTGAAGCTGCTTGACGAACGCCGCATAACCCTTGACCGAGGTCACAGGCAACTTCATATAGCCGACACCGGCCGACTCGTAGTGGGCCACGTCCTTGACAGCATCGAACTTGCCGTTCTTGAAAACACCGGCCGGGATCATGCCCAGACGCCGAGTGTTGCGGCAAGCCTTGCCGCGACCTTTGTTCGCGGAGCCCCACTCGTTCTGCGGGCAACCTTGGCACTGCTCGGACTGGGCGCTGCCGTGCTCAACGACAGTCGTGTGCGGGCAAATGGACTTCTCGTCGCGGCCGAACGCGAAGCAGGCCGGCGACTGAGGCTCAGCGGAGTCATAGTCGCCCTCGTAGTAAATGTTCTCCAGGACCGAGTCGAGGATGATAACCGCCATTTCATTGCCGGGCAGCGGGGTATCGTTGAACGACAACTGGCCGCTCTGCAGCGAGAAGAACTGACCAGAGGCGGTGCTTTCTTCCATGCCGGCCGAGAGTTGAGCCAGCTTCGCCAGCTCTTCATCCCAGTTCGCGACGGCGGTACCAGTGGTTTTCGGGGCGCGTACCATGTGTGACTTCCTTCTTAGCTTTGATCGAGGGTGGCCCGTTTCAGAGTGCTTTACATCCTGGGGTGGGCCTGACCTTCCTGGCCTAAAGGTCGCTGAACAGCGCCGGCCAAAATTGCTGGAACTTTTCGCGGAGCGGGATCATCAGTTCACGCATTTGTGGGTGGGCAGTTTCTGCGCAACGCAGTTTGAAGACGTGACGCCACTCACGCGGATTGGCGGTCATGATTACCTCGGTCTTGAGGCTGTTGGGCAGCACAGACCTGGCTTCCTGTGGGGAGGCGCCCATGTCAAGAAGCTCAAAATACGCCGACTCTGCAGCCCGGCAGGCGTCAAGCCAAGCTTGCTCTCGTTCCAAGGACGGGTCTGGGCCAAGTAGAGGTTGGATCAGAGTGATCTCGTTGCCGAACTTGTCCTTGCCATAGTTGCAGTACCTGGTGCTCTCCTGCGAGAAACTGGCGATCCGGTGACGGACTAGTTCGTGAGAGACCCCGCGATCGCAGACGAACAGGACAGTGATCGACCCGTGCTCCAAGACTGACTCGTGCTTGCTCTCGGCAAGACGAGCAATGAGCTTCGCGGCCGAGTCCCCGGTGATCCGGTCCTCTGACTTGTAGCAAACTCGGCCAGCCCGCTCAATGGTCCGCTCCAAGTCAGGCGTGGCAGTCAGGATCTCGGTCGATGGATTGATGATCTTCACGACATGGTCTCCGCGCTAAGAGTTTCGAAGTCGAACTTGACGCCTCGACTGGTTCGAAGAGCGACAGATTGAAACCCAATCCCATAGTTCAAGAGCCAAGTGTTACGACCGTCGTGGCCAGACGGAAGCTGCGGTACCAAGTTTTCAGCAGCTCTGACGCGCGTCAGGCCAGATTGGATCTCTGCGACCGAGAGCTTGATGACCGCGTCAGAGGACTTGACCTTCGCGGTCTTGACCACTGAAACCCACATCCCGATGGACCACTGGGCGGCCAGCTGGCCGCCGCCGGCGAGCAGCGTGAGGTCTCCTCCAAGCTCGTAGCACGTGTCGGCCTCAACCTCAAATACGAGGCCGTTCTTGTCAGTGACGATGTACTTGGCCATCACGTCCTCCTACAGCTTGTTCAGGGAAACGGAGACAGTATGAAAGACCTTCACGCCAGGGACCTGCTTGCCGGCGTCCCAGCGCTCTTTGACTGCGGTGTCGGCCAACCGGCGCTGCATGAGGTCAAACTGACCGGTTTTCTTGACGTGCTTATAGAAGTCGTCCCAGTTCTCGACCTGCGGGACATCCTTCGTGACAACCGTGACTCGGGCCACCTTTCCGGCCACGCCCGAGGCCTCGGACTTCGGCAGCGTCTGAATGATGTGCTCCTTGACGGCCTTCTCCTGGGCCTCGAGCTCGTCGGTGATCTTCTGAGCTGCTAAGCGCTTAGCCCGCAGCTCGTAGAGCATGTCGGCACAGGCTCCGATCGTCTTCGGCATCTTGATTACAGGTTTCTTCGGCTTGGCGGCCGGAGATGTATTGGCGGCTGTGTCCATCGGCGGCTTGGCCATGGGTCTAAGTCCTTACAGTGGGAGGTCGGTAAAGCCATGCGTTTCGCACAGCTCATGGATACCATAATTGTTGCCGAGAGAGAGGTCGCGGATCCAGCAACGCTTGGACTGCTCAATCAGAGACCCAAGCTTCTTGGCCGTGGCGGTACCCTGGGTCGAGATTTCGGCAATGAGCAAATCGAACTCTACGCCTTTCAGGCGAGGGATCATGGCGTCAAGACGTGTGGCCGGCAGCACCTGCTGCGGCTTTACGGCGCCGACCTGCTCCAGCTCAAGGTCCCAGGTCGTCTTGAGCACGGTCGCGCAGACAACCAGGATCTTCGTCTGAGGCCCAAGGGAAGCCGCAGCCATAGCCATGCATGACCGAGGACCGAGGACATCAGTCGCCATCAGACGGACACGCGGGTAAGAAAGAAGACCTCGCACGATCTGATCGTGGTAGGCCTTGAGGGGGATGGACATTCGGGGGCTCCTCAGCAAGACAAGGACATCCTACGGCACGGCCAAGAAGAAGTACATAGTTATTTTCGCTTGACGCCCCAGGACTCGGGGATGGCCCGGGGCTACGCTCCTCGGCTACTTGACTTTGGCGAGCTTTCCACCCGCCGTCGTGCCCTCGGCGTACCACGCGTGTGGCGCTGGAAAGTGTGGGCCCTCGAGGTAGACGGCACCGTCGTCAGGCACCTTCCCATGCCCGGGCTGAAAGACCTCAACCAGCTGGCCACTGGCAAGCGCTTCTTTCAGTGCCTTCTTGGTTTTTAAGTTGGGGTGAACGTACGGCATAGCTCGATGCTCCTCGTCAAAAGACCTGAACCCTCAGCCTTCCGGCCAAGGGCTCTTCAGCAGCTCAGCTGGGGAGTTTGCCCTGGCGGCGCAGCTCAGAGCGATACCAGGCCGGGTAGGACTTCTTCGTCTCAGGAAGGTTGAACTCTTCCTTCAGCTTGGCGAAGACGTCCTTGTTGGCCAAGCCCTCGAGGATCAGCTGACGAGCACGGGCAGAGACAGTGTCCTCACGGCGGGTGACGCCATCTAGCTTCACGTCGCGCTTGGCTTTGGCGGTCTTGGTTTTGGTGGTCTTGGGCGGCTCGAGGAACTTCTTCGCGGCACCGAGCTCGACGCTGAAACCGCCCTCGTGGTGGGTGATGAACTTGTTATAGAATTCTTTTGCGATACCGAGCTTGCGCAGCTGGGCGGTGGCGGCGTCGCGGGTCTTGGTGTTGATGGTCTTGACGTCGGTCATGATGCTCTCCTCAGCAGGGTTGGCGCTGTGTGCGTCATTCATGAGAGCATCTTATCACGCCTAGTGGGCGTGTAAACACATATTTTAAGGGCGGGGCACCTTTGTGGCACCCCCGCCCTTAAACCTTAGGCCTTCTTGCGCCGCACTTCTGACCGATACCAACTGGCGTTATAGTGGGCTCGATCAAGTGACATTCCAAAGATCCGACGCAGCTTGCGCTCGAGTTGGTTGTCGGTCTTACCGGCAATGATCATTTCGCGGCAGACACTAGCGATGGTGGGCTTCTTCATAATGACTCTCCTCAGCGTTGAACTAAGGAGATTATAGCACAGAAGCCCGCCTAAGGGCCTCTGTTACAAATACCTATATACGTAATTGCAGGGCTACATATCGATCAAGTCACGGAAGCCCAGGAACACCGGGAAGCGCGGCTTGTCCTTCGAGCCAGTGGGGAAGAACTTGTACTTGACAACTCGGCCAACTACAGCTCCTGCAGAGAACTTTGCAGGAACCTGCGGCGCTACGTTCAATTGGTGCAATGACCACAGCTCCACTCTCAACGCGTCATCAAAGCCAGTGCCGATGTTGAACTCGACGCCGGTCTTAAGGTCTCGGACGTGAAGACCTCCAAGCGTGCCTCGACCCTGCTTGTTAGCCTTGTGGCTGCTGCGTTTGGTACGCCCAAGCTCGTCCTTTGTGGCTTCATTGGCGTTGTGCATCAGCTCGTAGCAGCCCAGCACTTCAGCCTCGCTGTCCTCAAACCGCTTAAGCTTGAGAAGCCAGCCTTCCTTCTCCGTGCTGCGGCCACACTTATATGGCCCAGTCGTCGAGCGGATCATCGCGCCCTCAAAGCCCTGGGCTAACCACTTGGCCTCCAGCTCAAGCAGCTCAGCCTCGCTTTTGACCTCAACGTGTGGGACGGCGATGAGCTCTTTACGAGCGTGCGCAAGTACACGCCCGCAGACCGTTGTTTGACGCACCCTGAACGACTGGCCGCGCAACCGGACGTCGTCAAACGCAAAAAACTTGGCGTCCGGCTCGCCATCCGCCGACATCACGCCGCTCATGGTCTTGCGATAGAAATCGGCAGACGTGGGTTCACCGATGCCCAACTCACCATCCAAGCCCTCATACTGCTTCTTACCAAACAGCTTTTGAACATGGGCATTCGGGATCTCCTTCAAGGAGCGGCTCATAACTCGGCCATCGATCACAATCGCCCGGACCCCGTCAAGCTTAGGAGATGCTAGAACGGGGAAAGTCAAGTTCTTGCCATCGGTCTTGCCGGCCAGCATGGGCTTGAATTGTGTCATAGCACTACCTGCAGTCCAGAGGGCACGGAAGCCAGGGCCTGAGCCTTGTATGTCCTGGCGAAGGCCTTCGCGTCTTTCGTGTCCACGGCGCAGAACGGTATCTCCTTCCCGCCGACGAGCATCATAAAGGTCTCAGTCTTGGGCGGCTTTGAGAGCCACCAGAACGACGGGTTCAGCAAGCAGGTGGTGCTGCGCAGCAATTGCTTCGTACGAGACATGATTTGATCTCCTTACCAGGCACGTAGTTACGGTGTAGATGGCAGAGATTGAGTGTCGTAATGCCCCAATCTTGATAGATAGGCTCAAGGCCGTGCCTACGAGCAAAAGACGCGACAACCTCGTCAAACTGCGGAGGCTTCACACCTTTGGGGACGTAAAGCGTAAACGACACCATGAGCGTGTCATTGCAGAATTCGTAGTGCTTCAAAATTCGCACTCCTTGAAATAGGGGTCTCCGTTAAACACCAGCCCTGCGCCTCGGCAGGTCAATTCGATGCTTGAACCTCTGGCCAAGGTACGGTCATCTTTGAGCTTGACATAGATCGGGGTCTCATAAGAGGTTCCATGAAGCACGGCCGTCGTTCCGTAGCTATCGACTACCACGACATCCGTAAGATGCACCAGACGGTGACGGTACAGGGCATCTGCCGCTTGGCGATCAAGCATGTAATGCCAGGCGACAGCGTCGCCAGTAGCCGTGACCATAGAAACCTCAGCTCCGTGCGCCGGGACCACTAACTGGCCGAGATAGGCTATCACTAGGGCGACGGCTACCGCTATCACTAGGGCGACGACTACCACAGCGAGCCAGGCAATACCGTCAATCAGACTTCGAACAAGCTTTGTTGCCATGGTGCAGCTCCATACGACGACGCGGGCGCTCAGTCTGGGTAGGCCGTCCAGCCAAGCGCCCGCGTCAGGACCGAGTTTCGAAGAGGTTACAGGACCTCGCGAACCTTGGCAATCAGAGCCAGGGCCTCAGCCTTCAGCTCTTCGCCCACCGTCTCCAGCTTCGCTTCCAACTCCGCCAGGAACGAGACTGCGGGGTGCTCAGAAACACCCTCAGCCGTCGGGCCGCCGAAGCCACCCTCGATCGGCTGGTCACCGGCACCACCAGCCTGGGTGTCGTCGGTGCCACGATAAACACGATTGAACTTCATTGGATACTCTCCTCAGAATGGAGCGGCAACATGCCCTCCTGACTTCTCAAGCCTCGGCAGTTTCCCACCGAGGCTTAAAGAGGTTAACGGCCAAGCAGACCGCGCGTGCTTGCGATCTTTAAAGGTTGACAAAGCGCAAAAGTATGACCGACATTTTTGCGCGGGCCGGCGGGGACGTATTTTCCGCCCTCACGCCTCTTGTACTCGGCGTTACTGAAGATAGAACGGCGCCCAGGGCCGTCACGGGTAGTCTTAACAACAGGGGCGAGTCGGCGCTCATTTCATCCTCCTATTTAATCGCAGAGCGGTACTTGCGCGATTTACGATGCTGCTTGCGGCGGCGTTTGGCCGTGGCACAGGTACACATATCTTTTTCTCCTACAGCATTTTACGAACACCGCCACCCTTAGGCGCTGATCTCCACTTACGACCATCGTTCAGCCAAGGGCGCTTGGCCTTACGCAGATGATACTCACGATCTAACTCAGCCTGAACCTTTCTATCGGCGTGTGTCAGCTCGTGATGCTCTTGGCAGTACGCCGACCCGTTCATGGCCTTCTGGTCACAGAAGACTGCCCGACGACCGGAACCGGAAACAATATAGCTGCACTGCGCCATCAGCGCGGGACCTTACAGGAGCCGTTGCACGCCGGACACATGATCATGATCGCCGAGAAGCTGACTCGACCTCCCATGGGGACACGCCCGGACCCGCCGCACTCAGGACAATCAACTGGGGCCCCAGCGTGTTCCACCACAATTTTGTAGGCCCGGTTGAATTCCCCAAATTTCACTGGATCACCGCCAGCATCCGGATGCAGTTCCTTGGCCAGGTCTCGCCACCGGGTCTTCAGGTCCTCGAGGGTTACAGTCTCGGGCAGCTCCAGCAAAGCCAGGGCCTGTTGCAACTCGGTCTTCATGGATCCTCCCTCAAGCCTGCGGCACCGCGCTCCGCCCGCCTCACACTTAAGGAGGTGACCCTATGCCCAGTCCCCGCTTGGCCTACCCCCGCAATTGGAGAACGCAACCCGCACTGGACCTCGGCATCTTCGAGGACGGTTGAAGGTCTAAGCTATCGCGAGCTGCACTTCAACCATCCTCAGGTTCAGGTCATTCTGGCAAGCCAGGAGCCCGAGCCTAATCAAACCTTTAGCAAGCCTGCGAAGCTTTGGCTGGAGTTTTCCGCCGCGCTTCCCAACCCCAGGAGTATCGACCCGCTCCCGTGTCACCATTCTCTGGATCGATCGCTGCGAGGACCTTTGGGTATTACGACCTGCGCTCATGGTGCTTCACAGGCTAGCTAAAGGTGCCGGGTCTTCAGAAGGTCCCAACGGACCCGGCGACGTTGTGTGGCTTACCCGGGGGAGTGGGTGACCTTCCTATTCTTCGTCCAAGACCTCGGCCAGCTTGTTGGCGTACCAGATGGCCTTAGAGTTATCTTCGACGTCATCGACCTTCTTGCCCAGACGCCACTGATACCTGATCACGGTGCCGCGAAGAAAGCCGATGAACTGCTCTCGGCCCAGCGCCGCCCGAATGGCGTCGATACACTCGATCCCGTTGCCCGACTCGGCATAGTGACTGGGGTGGTTGACCATGTCCTTCTTGGGAGCCGGAGGGGCCACCGTAGGGCTACGCGCCATGGCGCACCTCCTCAAGGAGGTCATTAATCTGCTCCAATAGCTCGCCCTTGTTGTAGGATAGCTCGGTCTCTTCGATCAAGACGGACTTCTTGGCCACGTGGGCCGAGGTCATAAGACCGTCCCGGGCGAGCTTGGCGGCAGCCTGAGACCCGGCGACCTGGATGTGGGTCTTCCCCTCGTCGTCCTTGGTGTGGACTTTGTAAACGCGCATTGGTTTGACTCCTCAGCAGTCAGGCTGGAAGGACCCAGGCGATTAGGCCCAGGTCCCTGCAGGTCATTCGGCCTTGGCGGCCTCGGCGATGTTCTTGCCCAGCTCGGTCAGAAGCTTCGCGCTTTCCTTGGCGCCGGCTTCCTTGGCTTCGGCCACGGCTTCGGCGACGGTTTCCTTGACGGCGATCAGCAGGCGCTTGGTCTCGGCCTTGACGGCCTTGGCGGTCTCGGCGTCGGCCAGCTCGACCAGTTTTTCGACCAGGTCGGCGACAGTCATCTTGCCGGCTTCAGTCTTGGCGGTCAGGGCATCGATCTTCGAATTTTCGCTCAACGACATTTGGTGCTCTCCTTGATTGGATTTGACATCTGGTGGTCAAAATTCGAGGAGAGGCTTGACGACGTCGTCCGGCTCAGCTCCTCAGCAAGAACGACCCTAACGTGTTTTGAAAGGGCCGTAAACAAATATTTTGCGCTTTTTACATCAACTGATTTGAGGGACCTGCCACAACTTGGACGTGAAGTCCGATAGAGGCGCCAGCAGTCTTTCCAGCCTCAAAGGCTTCCTTGTTCTGGACGCTCACTCGGCCCTTCTTGGCTACCTCATTCCTCAGTCGCCAGCAGTATTCATTGTCGCTCTGAAGATGCCCGCTGAGGCACCGTATGGCCACGAGATAAACACCTCGAGGAGGTTCTTCCTTCATGAGCGAATTGAAGTAGGCCACCGCCTGGATCTCATTCAGCTCCACAGGCCGCTTAAGGGTATTCCAGCCCTTGCCAAGTAGCTCAAAGGAGTAAGTGCCAGGAGGCAGGTTGTCGAAGTTGGGTCGGAGCTTATTGTATGCCTCGAGTTCTAGGTCTTTGGCCCTTTGCTTGGCCTCAATGGCTTCCTTGTTGGCCTCGCGCCACAGCTCTAAGGCCTTGACACAGACACGACCTGCGCAGCCGTGCTGAAAGTCGGTCGCGTAGCGATTGTCGGCCTCGGCGTCCTTCTGGGCCTGGCGACTCAGCTTAAGGATTGTTCTAATGACGAACTGCGCAATCAGCTTCGCGGTCTCTGCGTTCGACTGTCGACCCTTGAAGGTGCTGTGAAAGTGATTGTGGCGTCCAGACCGACGTTCATGGTAGGAGCAGTCATAGAGCTCGGCGATCGAGCTGCAGACCTTCTTAGCCCAGGCGTAGGCAAGGAAGTCATCCTCCTCTCGATGGCCCTTGTTCTCAGTGGAGGCGCCAAGCACGTCGACCTCAGTCAGATTGTGCTCCAGCAAGAGCTTCTGAGCTTTCTCCATGGCTACCGAGGCCTCAGCCTCGGTGCACCCGCGCGTCGCCGTCATCTGAAGCAGCTTAGCGATCTTGGCTTTGATCGAGTCAGACTTAGTCATAGTAAGATGCTCCTCAGCGTTGTTCTGAAGAGCATCCTACCACCAGCTAGTTGGTCTGTAAACAGGTATTTTAGACCCCGCCGTCCTTTAACAGCGACTTGACCACGATGAGTTTCGTTGTAGGAGTGCCAACGGCGTTGATCGTCGCACTAATGTCCTGAAGAACCTTTGCCTGAGACTCGACTTGGGCTCGCAAGGCATCAACGAGTCCTGACACGGCCGCAACAGAGTCCCTGTGCCCATAGATGACGGCCGCAGCACCGACGTGAGCGTCGCTAAGTTGGATGCCGGCTAGGTGGATCAGAGACGGATTTGTGAACAGCCCGGCAGTCCGCTTGGCGTTCTCAAGCTCAGACGAAAGCTTGAGCATGGCACTGTCCTGCTCGTCGATGTACTTTTGGAGCTCTGCTCTTTCGGCCTTGAGAGCGTAGACGCAGCTTTGGGTACTCTTTTCGGTATCTGCCATCTCTAGGACTGTCTTTGACAGGGCCCGATTACGCTCACGCAAGTTGTGCAGCTCATGGATGCGCTGATTGTCCAGAGTAGCTCTGTCCTGAAAGCCTTGGCAGACCATCTGGCTCGTCTCTAACTGAGACTTGAGCTTGTTGATCTCGGCCTTCATCTGATCTTGCTGCCGTGATTGGGACAGAAGATCACTCAGGCGGCCGGTATAACCCCCATGAACTCGGGAGCCATAGCGCAACGCGTCCCAGGTGTGGTCAAACCTGGTCTCGTACTGGCCAGTCCACGCGAAAATTCTGTTTTCGGCAGCCGCGTAATCGAAGCCCGCCAAAGCCGGTTTGCGGACGCCGGGCATCTCCCAGCATGCGTCGAAGAATGTGTTCTTCGGTGCAGCCAACGGCACGATCTGGCAACGGCACCGAGGGTGAACGACGTCCCAAAACGTCGACTTTCCGGGGGCCCGAGAAGCTCCGATATAAACCGCGCCGTTTGTTGAAGCGGTGAGGTTGATGCTTCGAAACAAGTCTTGTTGATGAGGCAACAGCTTGTCGATCAACTGCTCGACGTTGACCTCAACAGCGCGCTGAACCTTTAACTCAAGGTTCTGATCCTTAACCTGCCGAAGCTTCCGCTTCAGCTTTTTAACACCACTCATTTTTCATTCTCCTCTAGGTCTCTTTGGGTGGGAGCCGGAGCTGGGTTGGCCAGCTCATGGGCAAGGCGATGGACAACCACCTGGGTTTGAGCAAGTTGCGCAGGCCAGGTCAACACGATAGCCGTCAACTCATCGTCGCTCAGGACGATGCCTGTGAGCTGCTCAGTGTGACGAGCAACCGCGTAACCGACACCGAGATGGTAGGCCAGTAACATCAAAAGAATGCGGGTCATCGAGACCTCCTCTTGGGGCGAACGATGGCGTAGAGACGGTGGCCGGCCAGGTCATGGTTCATTTGGGCCTCGTCTGTGCATGCGTCTAGCCAGAATACCTCAAGGCCGTTATGCGCGCCGCGCCACACAGTTTGAGAAGAGCGGTTCTTTAGCGAGACCCTTACGGCGTAGGTCATTGCCAGAGAAGCATTACGAAGGCGCACGGGTCTCATAACGCGTCGTCCTGGCTAACAGTCCAGTCAAGCTGGTCCCTGAATTCCCACCAGGTTCCGTCGGCGTGGCGATCAGCTAAGCGCACGGGCGCGCTGCAGTAGAAGCCAGAGTATCGGTCGCGGGCTTCAAAGCCAAAAACCAAAGCCGCCCAGAACTCCCAACCTGTTTGGATGCCAATCATAATGAGACCCTCCGCGCCCAGACCCAGACACCCTTGCGGTTCTGCTTAAACTCAAGGTCACATGGACCCATGCCCCAAGTGAGACAGACCGAAGAAAACTTCTGCCAGAATTCATTAGACATCATTGCCATGACGACCTCCCTCGATCACCATCGGCCAAACATGCCGTTCACGCAACACGGCCGTCATCACTCTGATCCTCAGAGCAAACTCAGCTCGAGCCGAAGGAGAGCCATGGTGGGCATTCGCCAGCATGTACTGCTGCGCGACGTGTAGAAAGGCAAACAGCTCACTGTTCGTTGCCCGTTGAAGGCCTTGAGTGAGCCTGGCTCGTTCATGGAATTCGGTGTCTGACACTTGGAGCTCCTCAGCAAGGATTTGATAAAGCATCTTAGCTCTCACAGGTGGCTTTGTAAACAGATATTTTATCTGCCACGAAGTCTTTTAATCAACCACCAGTACTGGAAGTCGATCATGTGGCAATGGACCCTGGTATAAACCAAGAGACGCCCGCCACAGAAATGAGGATCTCCAGGCGGATGGCTATTAAGCCACACCCAACCAAGCGAGAGCCACTGGTACCATCTCGGTTGCGTACCACGCCAATCTCGCTTTTCACCTGACCACGAAGGGCCGTGAGTGTGGCCAGTAAGTGGCTTGTTAATTCGCATGGCATCCTCCACAAATCTGCTGGGCGCGACAGCGACGGCGATCATTTGATGACCTGCGCCCATCTACCCTGGCCCAGGTCAACGTAATCGAGCCGTTGAGGGGAGGTACGTAGCCACCCGCGGCAGTTTAGACCGCTTGACGTGATTGCGTCTGCTCACAATGCGTCCTTCTGGCTGCTGCGCCGATCATAGATAAGATATGGTGCAAACCATACGGTAATCGGGGTGATAGAGCGAAGGTTGTCTAAAAGACGCTCCTTCGTACTGCCATAATATTTGTTCACGGGGACGATCGCCGCGATCTCCTCCCACCCGCTAGGTATCCCAATCATGGTAGCGTCTCCAGCTTTGGGGCTGAATTGAGCTTTGCGGCCCACGTATCGCCATCTCCGCCATGGTCTTCGGCGGAGATGGCGGCGGTCAGCATTTCCATTGTCTCTTCTGCCGGAACCACCTTCAGCCCCTCGGCTTCAAGCTGGGCCAGGACGGCGTGGGCAACAAAACCATATCCTTCTCGTTGTTTGTCGGGGATCATTTCCCAATCGGTTAAGGCTTCAAGTCCATCGGCGGCATGAACCGCCATTGCCAGTCGGTCAATCAGCATTGCTTTCCTCCCGTTTAAAGCCCCGGCCCGTAGTCTTCGCCGTCACTACCATCCCCGCACATGGCGAGAATGAACACCGCGAAAATCCCAATTATCCACCACATCACTCACCTCCCGGCGCAGGCGCGGCAGATCGGTCCAGACGCTCAATCTCAGCCACGAGCAACGCAGCGGCTCGGACCAGGTCGCGGCGCTTGTCTTTAGGTTTCCACCATTTCAAATCCCACGGCCAAAGCCGATGGAACCAAACCCCACGCGCTTTTGGACCATCTAAGGTCGCCTCCAGTGCATAGGTACATGCGGCGGCGACTAACTCCCCAGCGTTGTGATTATCGTCATGACTTTCACCCCAGCCTTCGACTTCAATCTGGCGTCTGCGTTCTCTGGAAACATCCAGCATTGCAGAGCTTCCTGGCACCAGGGCCGCGAGGTCGGCGGGGGTGAGGGCGGAGATGACTCTCTTGATAGGGTCTGGCTCATTCCCAGGATTCCCGAGTGCAGAATAAAGGCGCTTGATCATCTCGTTATCCATAGCTGTCCTCCGCTTTAAACTCCTTGATGTCTGGCATGATGTCCTGCACGGTGGCGATGAAAGGGCCATCGTCCGGGAACAGCTTCATAAGCGTTCGCAATGTGGGGAAATTAAATGTTGAAGCCTCGGCCAGCTTCGTGCCCTGCTCGATCATGGCGGTGATGTCGTCAGTCATAGCTCTGCCTTTCCCGCCAGAGCCATACCCAGCTGGACCAGCCCAGAGACGCGGGCCACCACCGGCACCGCTGCCAGGATCTCAGGGACGGTAGTGCAAAGGGTGGACAGATCCACGTCAGGTAGGGCAGCAGAGATAATTTCGAGGGCAGCGTCCAGACCGCCTTCGGCCATCCCGAGTTCGAGCCTCCCGAAAGCAGGCATCATCCGCTGCAGCTGCTCGAAGCTAAAGGTGGAGACCTTGAAGGTCTGGCCTCCCAGGTGGATGGTCTCCTTGTCCGTTTCCTGGACATCCAGCACATAGGCCAGCATCTCACGAGCCTGGGTGGCGTCCATGAGGTTGGTGCCGGTAGGCTTAAGACTGTTGAATTTCGAGTTTCGGGTGATCCCACCATCTGGGTTGAAATCATCGGGCAGCTTCCAGCCTAGGAAGCGGTTCACGGCGGCATCAAGATTAAAATCGGTCATGCTGACCTCCTTCTTTCCAGTAGGCGATGGCGCGGCGGGTAGTGGCATCCAGTGGGTGGGGTGATTGAACCCGCATGGTTCGATACCATCCCACCAGCGCGAATACTTCTCCGACCATGAGCCAGAACACGCCCACCACACGCCAAGATTTTTCCCAACTTCGTTTTCTCCGATACGGGCCAGAATGATCTTCGACCCATCCTTCGGTGCTGTCTCAATCGGTTGCCAGCACCGCGCACCCAAGGCCACGATGTCGGCGGGGGTGAGGGCGGAGATTACCGCTTGAGCTATTTCGTTGAGCCGTTCCGGGTTTTCGGAGACTTCCTCGAAGTCGTCTTCGCCCATTGTCCCGACTGACCACGCTTCCCAAACGCGGATGCAATCGTAAGTACCGGTCAGCGCTGGGATCAGCGCTGCACCAATCCGCTTGATCATCTTGTCATTCATGGCCGGGTTCCCAAATCGTTATTTCGGAAAACTTCTTGCCAGCAGCCACAATTAAGAGAAGAGGAGACGAGACGACAAAATAAATAAACCCCAATGGCCACACTAATGACCACAGTACACCCCACAGGACATATTCTCCTGAGATACGGCCGTTATGCAACACATCGTCGTATAGCGTTAACGCAAATACGCTTGCCGTAATAACGGCCCATAACGCGCATAAAGGAACAAGCAGTTCTAAGCTCATAATGCGGACTCCTTCTTGCCGGTGCAATCACAAGGGACGGGATTGCCGAGACTGTCGCTTACGAAATTCACGCCCCCACACTTCGGGCAAGGCTCCGGGTCTTGGCTGGGCGAGAGGGCAATTGCCGTCTGTTCATAAAGTGCGCTGTCGGCATATTCCTCAGCGTTGTCCAGCTCAACGAAATCGCCATCTCCCGTGGGAATTTTTAAGATCACGCCAGTTTCTAGGTGCCAGTGGTGATGCGTAATCAGAGCCTCCCGCAGCCGCGCAATCTCTTCCCCGCGCTCGTGGGATCGTAGGCTGACGGTCACAATATCGTCTTCGAGGGCTTCAACTTGAGCCATTAGCCGCAGCATGGTCGCTGAGCTGCCCCGATAGTAGGCGATCTGCTCCGCACGAATTGAGGACATAATGCCAAAATCAGAGCCGTTGCCCTCAACATCATCAAGGTCATCGGCCAGCTTATTACCCTGCTCGATCAGGGCGGTGATGTCGTCAGTCATTCCGTCGCTCCATCTTCAAAATTCGGTTCAACGCATCCAGAACCTGGATACGCGGCACGTTGAACATTTCGGCAATCTCACCGTAGGACTTTCCTTTGCGGTGTTGCAGCAGCCACAGCGTTTCCCGCCCACCGTATTTGGCAGCGGAGGCACAAGAGCCGGCGGCAGCCGCTGCGCGGGCTTGTTCCCCTTATCACACGGCGACGGGTTCGATGGTCAGGCCGCGCAGTCGCCACCGGCTTCCATCGTCCAGCACGATCACCATGCCGTTCCGTGCCCCGCACAGCCGCGCATCGACGGCAATTTGATATCGGTTTTTCTCGGTCATTTTTCTTCCCCTAACATTTCAGTGAGACGTTGTTTCTGCCAATTAAGTTCAGCGGCCCTGGCGTTCCCGGTGTCCCCGGCGGCGTCCCTGGCATCCCCGGCGGCATCCCCGGCGGCGTCCCCGGCGGCCCAGGCGGCGGCCCTGGCGGCGGCCCTGGCGGCCCAGGCGGCGGCCCAGGCGGCGGCCCAGGCAGCGTCCCAGGCAGCGTCCCAGGCGGCGGCCCCGGCGGCGGCCCCGGCGGCGGCCAACTCACCATCGGATGCTTCGCCCCGCAACCAAGCCCTCTTCGTCTCGACGGCCTTACGGGGCCGAGGATCATCTGGATATTTGGCCTCGTAAAGGTGGACAACTCTCTCTGCGCAGTCGCAGGCAAAAGCATGGGCTATCTTCTCGCCTTCCGGTCCGCAAGCATTAGCCAGCGACCACAAGGCATCGTCAAAGTCATTGCTTTCCAAAATAACCTGCACCGTAATCGGTGTTTCGCAGCCGTACAACTCGACCGAGCCAAGGTGCCTGGCCAGCTTTCGGTATCCCTCAACACAGGCACCAGCTTTGCGAAGCTCAGAGAATGTGGTGTAAATCATTTGATGCTCCTCAGCAAGGAATTTCATAACCTTGATCTTAGCTTGCCGACCAAGGTCTGTAAATAGCTATTTTACGCTTCCTGGTACCAGCAAGCCTCGGACAAGGGCTCAGGTTCAATCAGTATCACGCCGTGCGGCATTGACACCTTCACCTTGACGTGGCCGTGCTCTTGGCGGCATGGGATAATCAGGTGGAGCATTGAAAACGACGGACGGCGATCTCGGTAAACACCAAGCTTCAGATTTAAAGCCACCTTCGTAGGCCCGACCTGCTCTAGCTCAAGTCCTCCAAGGAGGTTAGGGAACTCGGTGCCAATCAACACTAATTTGCCGTAAGCGTTTCTGGCTTCCAGCGCGTATCGCGAACCAGGATCTAACTGCCATAGACCACCTAAGGGCGCCAAAATTCTTTGTGGGGCTCTAGCTATCCAACTCAGACAAGCATTCTGGTTCGTAACGAAGATCTTCGCCTGAACGGCAGCAGGGTGGTCGTTCCAGTTGATGTCGTTCATAACAACCGAACCTCAGGTAGGCACCGCAACTGCTTCGGCTCGCCAGAGACAACCATGACCGAGTGGCCAAACTGCCGCAGCGTGATCTTAGCCTGGCCCACGGTCAGACGCAGCAGCCCATTCTGAAGCCGCATATCCGACTGCCATTCCTCGGTGAGGTTTATCGAGCCTACAAGTAGACCGTTATGATAAAGGTCGCTCATCACACATCTCCTAAACAGATAAACGCTTACGGCACAGCTTTCAGACTACCGTCCGGTAACAGACACACGCGAGCGTGGCCAATGGCGTAGATCCCAGCCCCAATAGAGCCACAGGCTTTCTGGTCCGCCAAGTCACTGAAGCTGCCTATCACCACGACCATCACGGCTATTACAATCGCCACGACAGCCACCACCTCGTCGAACGTCATCATCTCAGTACTTCCCTTTCTTCCCAGCCTTGCCCCCGGCCGTTGGCGCTAAGTGAGCCTTGACCTCGGCAGCCGTGGCCTCAGCCCAGCGACCTACGTTCCGAACTGCGTAGAACCGGTCTTGCACGTCTCCGACCCTGATTGGCTTTCCGTCAAGGATCTGCCTAGCTCCAGCCTTCTTCAGGTTGTTCCCCATGCCTTGAGCTGAGACCTTCGTCTTCCCCAGCGGGTCATAGAGGTCAAGCAGCTCTTTGTTGGTGTACAGATCCTTGGTAAGCTTGATCTCTCCAACCCGCAACAGGCTGTCAGGGTCGGCCAAGAGCTCGTGGACCCAAGCCCAAGGTC
>Ga0302197_10000203_pt1 | contig 59439 bp, 53 predicted proteins | sample II_Bog_N2_1_FD_193526 | JGI IMG/M metagenome (GOLD analysis project Ga0302197, IMG submission 193526) | Peat permafrost microbial communities from Stordalen Mire near Abisko, Sweden - II_Bog_N2_1 | ecosystem: Environmental > Terrestrial > Soil > Wetlands > Peat | place: Sweden: Abisko... | reverse complement strand
CTGAAGAGTAAGTGTTACGTGGCCGGCACTAACTTCGGCAGCGGATGGCGTGTAGGTTGTATTTAATGAGTCGGCGCTGGGTGTATAAACGCCGGTGCCACCTATCCATTTATAACTAATTAGCCCGCTACCTGTAATTTTACCTTTCAAAAATGCAGCAGTACCAGCGCAAATAGTAGTATCGTTACCGGCAACAACAGTAGGGGCTTGTTCAAACGTGATATGCTGTGGTGCTGATGTGGTTGAACCACAGTTGTTTTGCTGCGTAACAGTAACTGTATAAGTAGCGTAATCATTAAAAATAATATGAGGGTATTTGCTATGCAGGGTATATCCGGCAGCATAACTATATGCGCCACCTGTAACGTTCCATGTATATGTATTTGCCTGTGGTTGTGCCGTACCGCTTAAAATAGTATAAGTAGGTCGTGTTGTTACCGAATCAAAGCTTAACGTCTGGTTATTTCCGCATGTAGAGAAATCATTTGATAAAGTAGCCACAGGTGTTGCATTAACAACAATGGTATCAAGAATAGGTGCGGCAACAGTACCACAGCTTGCAGTAGTTATTGCTAAACCAATTGTGTATACACCCGGCGAAGTAAAAGTGATCGTAGGCCGGAAAGCACTCGGATTATAAGTTACTCCGGTCGAAGATTTAACAGTCCAGGTATAGGAATATTGTTTATTGCAACTCGAATCAATAACTGATGTATTGGTTGGTATTACGGAGCCGTCGCTTATGCACATTATTTTTTGTGCAACAATGAAGCTGGGCTTAGGTGGGTCCTGAACACAAATATTCTGCGAATAATCGCCTGGCATGCAATTAATACCATTAACAGGATTTACAAGATGTATGGATATCGTGTGGTTACCTTCAGTAAGTGTAACGACAAAATTTTTAGTTAGACTATAATTATAGCCAACAACAACACCATCAACCGACCAATTATATAGTGCTGTTGGACTACCGTTGCAGGGGCCCGGTGTTGAGGTATTAATAAATGATACAGCTGTGCCCGTACAAGCCACGGTTGGGCCTGTAAAAGAGTTTTTAGGTACATTATATATCTCGGCCGCATCACTAACAACAGTGCCGATTTTACCGCAAAAAGAATTATCGGTTAGAAAATTAACAGGAAAGGCATTACTGGTAGCTCCTGCGGTATAGCCACATGAAATTTTGGTATAGGTGTGAGTAATTTGGCCGTTAAGTGCCTCTATTTGGCACAAAGTATATACGCCATTTGGAGTGCCATCGCCCCAGCTTATTGTGTATAAGTTACCCGGATAATTATGTTGAATACCATTGGCCGATGTAATATCAATAATATAGGTGAGTTGCGCAGAACCATTTACCAAACAAGCAGTTGAATTACCTGTAGACCCAAAATTTGAATTAACTACATTGTTTAACAATTGGTAAGAATAGGTGCTTACAATGCCACTTGCACTTACAGCTTTTACAGTAACAATATAATTAGCAGCGTTCGCGGTAAACGTGTAGTTTGCGTTAAGGCTTACATTGCTTGCCTCAATTGTTTGCGTAAACTCATTAAAAAATGTAGCAGTAACCGTTGACCCGCTTGATGACGCGTTGCTGAAAGTATATTGCATTCCATCAGCCCCGCTACAGGTACCATAGACAGTAGGGTATGTCGGATCAGCAATTTGTGTAGATGGGCAGTTAGCCGCCGCTGTGCCACCCGCCGTGGCCGAAATAGTAAACGGACTTGATGTTGAACTTGAAACGGCCGGGCTGGAGGATTTAACGATAAAGGTATATGTTCCGGCTGGGGTGCCGGCCGGAACCGTAAAGTTAAAGGCCGTTCCATAAAAATTTTTGATCGTATCAACCGGAGCGCCGGGTATAGGGTTACCCGATGCATCACATAAGTAAAGGCTGTAAATATTATTTTGAGCTATACAGCCCGATGCATCGTTAACTGTAAACGGTACCGCAACAGTCGATCCGCTGCCATACGGCCCCGGATCAACACTACCAATAGTAATTGTTTGCGCAATTAGTGAGGTAAATGCAAATAACAGAGGTATAACAAGAAATACACTTTTGGTAAAAATCTTATTCATCCATTTATAGGGCTTCAGCCAAAAAAGTCATCTTCGCATGCGAAGAAATAGCAGCATATAAAAATATTATACGTTGCTATCTATCTGTGTGCTTTTTAAACGAAAAATGGGACGATCTTGTTTCGGAAATTTAATGATTAGTTAAAATTTTCTTACGGTGGAGTTAAACCGTCAGATTAACCAAAAAAGAGATAAGAAATTAATATTGCGGTAACAATCCCTGCAAAATCAGCAATAAGCATTGCTGGTACAGTATATCGTGTTTTTTTAATATTAACTGCGCCGAAATATAAGGCGACAATATAAAATGTGGTATCAGCAGTGCCATACAAAACACTTGACATATGGCCGATAAAGCTATCCGGCCCATGAATTTTTAAGTTATCCAACATTAATGCCCGCGCCCCTGAACCGCTCAGCGGCCGCAGGAAAGCAATCGGGAGCACATCAACAAAACGTGTATCCATATTAAAATGGCTAAAAAACCATTTAAAACCGTCGCCCAAATATGTTAATGCACCGCTGGTGCGGAATAAGCTTACCGCTACCAGCAAACCCACCAAATAAGGCATAATTTTGACTGATACCTCAAAGCCTTCTTTAGCGCCTTCAATAAAAGCCTCAAAAACGTTTATCTTTTTGCGTAATCCACCTAAAATAAAAATTACCGGTATACCTAAGTATACTATGTTACTGAACACGCCTGAAAACGCACTAATCTCCGACTTATTGAGGAATGCAGTAAAATACCATATCAATAGACCCAGAAATGCGCTAATGCCCAATAACCAGCTTAAAACTACCTTATCAAAAAGGTTTATTTTTTGTTTGATGGATACTACAATCAGGCCGGCAACGGTAGCAACATAAGTAGCAACAATGCAGGGTATAAAAATATCAGTAGGATCTTTAGCATGAAAGATAGCACGCTGTGCTATAATAGCGATAGGTAAAATAGTAAGGCCCGAGGCATGCAACACCAAAAACATGATCTGAGAGTTTGATGCGGTTTCCTTATCCTGATTAAGCTCTTGCAAATCACTCATGGCTTTTAATCCGAGCGGAGTAGCTGCATTATCCAAGCCTAAAAGATTAGCTGAAAAGTTCAGCATCATTTGACCGATGGCCGGGTGATTTTTAGGTACTTCAGGAAAAAGTTTATTGAAAAACGGCCCTACAATCCTCGATAAGAAATTAACTGCCCCGGCTTTCTCGCCAATGCGCATAATACCCAACCATAACGACATAATGCCTACCAAAGGTAGCGCTATATCCATAACAGCAGATTTGGCTGAATCCAAAGTACCATCAGCCATCAGCTTAAATATCTCGGTATCACCAAAAAAGATCAACTTAACCAGCCCGATTCCAAAAGCGATCAAAAAGAAGAATACCCAGATATAATTAAGCGCCATTATATGCTATTGAAGCCTTGAAGATAATTGTTTTTTAATAATTATTGGTAAATTATCAAACTTTAGGCACATTACTGATATGGAAGAGATAGTACAAAATTTAGCGGAAGCGATTGACAATTTTTTAAAGATTGAGCAACAAAACATCGACTGGGATTTTAAGATCAGACCTGAAAAATGGTCAAAGAAAGAAATAATCGGGCATTTAATTGATAGTGCTCAGGTAAATCTGCAGCGTTTTGTTCGTTGCACCTATGAACAGGATTTTAAACTGATATATGCCCAGGATGAATGGGTAGCGGCTTCGCATTACCAAAATGCGGATATTAAAGAAGTGCTGGATTTGTGGATTTTACTTAACCGGCAAATCATCAGGGTTTTAATTAACTATCCGGAAGATAGGCTAGATATAACCTGCGACACCGGTAAAACTGAAATTCAACTACACTCAGTTAAATGGCTGGCCGAAGATTACGTAAGGCATATGCAGCATCATTTACAACAAATTGCTGAATTATAATTACCTGCTAAAATCAGTTTAATGTTATTTAGCTATTATCTTAAACTCTGTACGCCTGTTTTTGCTACGGTTTTCGTCGCTGGTGTTAGGTAATATAGGCTGGGTTTCACCGTAACCTATGTAAACCAATCTGGTTGGGCTTATACCACTGTTTACCAGGTATTGATAAACAGATTTTGCCCTGTTTTGAGATAATACCTGGTTTAACTGGTTATTACCCACATTATCTGTATGGCCCGAAATTTCAATATGAATAGTCGGGTTCAATGTTAAAAAGTCTATTAATTTTTGTAATTCGGATTTTGAATCCGGCTTAATATCGTATTTATTGGTATCAAAGAATATGTTATTCAACACCACTTTATTGCCAATTTCAATAGGCGATAGTTCAACGAGAATATTAAACGGATCTTTTGTTTCTTTTCCGACTAAAGAGAAGTTAGCAGAGTAAAAAAGATATCCATCCTTTGAAACGTTCAAACCATAATTTTTCCCGGAGGTAAGCGTAGCCAAAAAGTCGCCGTACTCTGCCGAGCTATAATCCTGGTAAACGGGTGTGTTTTTTTCAAGGTCGATAATTTCAACAGCGGCTTCTAACGGTTCCCGCGTTTTAATATCTATTACCTTACCTTTCACATAAGTTACCACATGCGGCCTATCAACAACAGGTAGTTCAAAAGTATAAATATCAAATCCGCCATATCCATTTAGCTTGTTAGATGCGAAGAAAGCATATTGCCCGCTTGGCGTAACGCTCAACCCGTTCTCATCTCCGCTGGAATTGATCGGATAACCCAAATTGGTTGGTTTTTGCCATTTACCATCTTTACCTAAGCGGCTCATAAATAAATCCTGACCACCTAAACCCGGCCAGCCATTTGAACAAAAGTATAGCGTGCTATCATCGGCATGTATATAAGGCGACTGCTCATCACCTGAAGTATTAATATTCGGGCCCAAGTTCTCAGGTTCACTCCAGCCTTTATCCGTTACGGTTGACTTCCAAATATCGTAACTGCCATAGCCTCCTTTACGGTTGCTCACAAAATAAAGCGTCCGCCCGTCAGAACTGATGGATGGCTGTGATTCCCAACCTGCAGTATTTACAGGCGGATTAAGATCATAAGGTTTACCCCAGTTATCGCCTTCTTTTTTCGAGATATAAATATCGCATCTGCCCAAACCATCGGGCCGGTTACAGCCGGTAAAAAATAGATATTTCCCATCTTGTGATATAGATTGCGCACCTTCGTTATAATTAGGCGTATTAATATTACTGCTTAAATAGGTAGCGGTTTGCCACTTGCCATCAACCTTAACACTTTGATAAAAATCCTCATTACGGTTTATTTGGCGGGTAAATATTAAGGTACTTTCGTCAGCGGTTTCTTCCGGTAGATATTCATCATCTGCGGTATTTATCGCAGGCCCCATGTTAATAGGGGTAAAGGGTACCGGGTGTTTTATGGCCTCGATGCTAAAGTCACAATCTTTAAGTAGTTTTTTTGTCAGGAAAAGATCCTGATCTGTAATATTCGGGTAGGTGAGGTATTTCTGCAGATGTTGTTGTGCCTGCTCATATTGCGCCACGCTAATTTCCATGCCTCCTAATTTCAGGTATACAGCACGTGTAAAATCAGGGTTAAGGCGAATAACAGTAAGATACTCCTTTATTGCATCTTTGTTTTGATGAAGTAAGCCATAAATATCACCCAACTGTTCGTGGGCTTCAATAAAGTTTGAGTCCTCGTCAATCGCTTTTTTTAATTCATCTACTGCATTTGCAAATTCGTGGTAATCATAACTTTGGCTAGCTAAAGCAAAATGCTTTATAGCTTGCTCGTTTGTGGTTGTATAATGGCCCTGGCCAAAACTGAAAATTGATAATAAAATAAGAATAACCGAACAGAATACAATCTTCATCGTTGTTGATACGATATTTTGTACCCTAAGTTACATTTATTAAGGGATATTTAAATATTTGTGTGTTTGCAATGATATTTCCCAGTGTGGGTTATTCATTACATACTCAACAATCAGCGGGATCATCTCTTTTGACTTCGACCATTCCGGTTGTAGATATAGCTTACAGTCAGGTGATACCAGTTTTGCATGTTGCTCGGCCCACTCAAAATCCGATTTATTAAATACGATAACTTTAAGCTCATGGGCTTTTTCGGCTACGCTGATGGTAGGGCCTTTAAATTTTTTGGGTGATAGGCAAATCCAGTCCCAGCTACCCGAAAGTGGGTAAGCGCCTGATGTCTCAATAAATGTTTTGATCCCCTTTTGCTGCAATTGGGCCGTAAGGTAATCCATGTTGTATATTAATGGCTCTCCACCTGTAATTACTACCGCTTTAGCAGGGTGTTGCATCGCGTTTTCTACGATCACATCGGCTGCGGTAAGGGCGTGTAATTCAGCGTCCCAGCTTTCTTTTACATCGCACCAATGGCAACCAACGTCGCAGCCGCCGAGGCGTATAAAATATGCAGCCTTACCGGTATTAAATCCTTCTCCCTGTATGGTATAAAACTCTTCCATTAAAGGAAGCAATGTGCCGTCGTCCGGTATTTGGTGTGCCATAATAAGCCGCAAAGGTACTTTTTTAAGCCGAAAGGTTAAAGTTGAAAGGTAAAAGGTGGTTTTCTAATGATAATCTAATATGTTTCAGTTAGTTGGTTCGTTTATTGTTGTTATTTTTATTTATCATTACTTAAATTTTACGTTGTGAAAAAAATCAGAATCTTACTTGGTTTTTTAGTGCTGTTCAGCTTCAGCTCATGCGTAGATATTGAAGAACATTATGATTTTAAGGCTGATGGATCGTGCAACGTAGTTTATACGTTTGATATGGGCAAAGCCGTATCTGTGTTAATGAACCTGATGTCAGATTCTGTTCGTGCCACACCCCAATTCGCCATAAAAAAAGATACGTCGCTTAATTTTTACAGCGCGCTGCCTGATAGCACCCAGTTAAAAATGAACCTGGATGATATTAACATGGCAAAAAGCAGTACCCTGAATGTTAAAATGGACCTGCAAAAAAGTGTGATGAAAGTAAGTATCAATCATTTCTCAAAAAATACCGCCGATTTGCAATATTACTTACAGCATATCTCAAAAATATCGATGAGCAGCAAGCAACTCAATTCGGTTACAAAAGGCAGCGGCTCTTCAAATGGTTTCGACGGGCAGGAGCTTGTTGCCGGGCAGGACTATTACTCGTACGACATTACCCCACACAGATTTTACCGCATAATTGATAAAGTAAAATTTAATGCCTTTCTAAAGAAGACACAATCAACACTTGCCATGGCCAAGGCTATGCTGATTGATATGCCGTATAAGGTTGTACTTAATTTTGCTAAGCCCGTTAAAAAAGTGTCAAACTCCAAAGCCATAATTTCTGCCGATAGGAAACGGGTAACGCTAATAACCAATATGGATGCGGTAATAAAAGATCCTTCAGTTATGAATTTAAAGATCGATTTTTGATAAATGAAGTGGTATAAAATACCGGATATTAAAAAAACAGATCAGCCATTTATCAAAAAAGTAAAAATTGCCAAAAAAAGCATTTGTTTAGTAGGGTATGAGGGTGAGCTGTTTGCTTTATCTGCAATATGCCCGCACGCTGGCGAAGATTTAAGCCGTGGATGGTGTATGGAGGGAAAGCTTGTTTGCCCAGTACATCGGTTCTCTTTTAATTTACATACCGGCCGAGGCAGTGCAGGCCAAAATGATTATGTGGAAACGTATCCTGTTGAAATTAGGGGCGATGATATTTACATCGGCATCGCCGGTTTTTGGGAAAAAATAAAACAGGCTTTTAAATAAGCATAAATGTAGTTTTTCGCGTCTCTCCGTTAAATTTCCGAGTTGAATGTTTTAACAACTTCATACATGCCGGGTGCAAAGGTAGCTATCTTTAATGCTTGTTCTAAATACGGTGATGCCGCCGGATTATTTCGCATGTTTTGATAATCCTCGATACTTTTCCACTGCGCATACATGGTTACCTTAGTTCCATCAAGGCTTTTGTGCAGGCTTGAGGAGATGAATCCCGCGACTTTAGTAATAGTACCACTGGTGGCTAATATTAAAAGATCAACTAGTTCTTGCTGATTAGCCGGATCAACAGTAAAAACATTAATTAATGTTAAATAGTTATTTTCAACAGCTATATTAGTCATGGACGAAATATTTTATAATTATTTATAAACCTCTTTTTTAGCTGAAGCCAAAGTATTTTTAAGCAATCCTATAATCGTCATCAAGCCAACACCACCTGGTACGGGGGTTATCCATGATGCTTTGGGTGCTACGTTTTCAAAATCAACATCGCCATAAAGTTTAAAGCCCGATTTGGTTACGGTTGACGTTTCACGATTCATCCCTACATCTATGATCACTACGCCTGGCTTAACCATATCGGCAGTAATAAAATTCTTTTTACCGATAGCTACGATCAGGATATCAGCATCCAATGTAAATTTCTTAATATCCGGTGTGCGGCTGTGGCAAATAGTTACGGTGCAATTACCGGGATTAGCATTACGTGCCATCAAAATGCTCATTGGCGAACCAACGATATTACTGCGGCCAACAACCACACAATGCTTACCTGCCGTTTCAATACCATATTCTTTCAGCATCAAAGTAATGCCGTAAGGGGTAGCAGGGATGAATGATGATAAATTACGCTGCATACGGCCCAAGTTTACCGGATGGAAACCATCAACATCCTTACGATAGTCAATTCGCTCCGTTACTTTTTCAGGATCGATATGTTTGGGTAGTGGAAGTTGAACGATAATACCGTCAATGTCCGCGTCAGCATTTAGCTCTTCTACTTTTTTAAGCAGTTCTTCTTCGGTAACCGTATCCTCGTAACGCACAAGGCTTGATTTAAAACCTACATTTTCACAATTTTTGATCTTGCTGGCCACATAAGTTTCACTGCCACCATCATGGCCAACCAATACCGCAACTAAATGTGGCTTGCGGCCTGTTTCAGCCAATATTTTAGCTGCTTCCTCAGCTATTTCAACCTTCAGTTTTTCTGATGTGTATTTTCCGTCGAGTAATTGCATTTTAACCCCCTAACCCCCTGAAGGGGGAAGAATAGTGAATAAATATTTTTGTTGCTCCCAAAATGTGCCAATTGCTCCCCCTTCAGGGGCTTGGGGGGCTTAATCCAGTTTCAACACAGCCATAAACGCCGATTGTGGTATCTCTACGTTACCAACCTGACGCATGCGTTTTTTACCTTTTTTCTGCTTTTCTAACAATTTACGTTTACGCGATATATCACCGCCGTAACATTTGGCGGTAACATCCTTACGTAAAGCTTTAACCGTTTCGCGGGCTATAATTTTAGCGCCGATAGATGCTTGTATAATGATTTCGAACTGCTGGCGCGGAATTAACTCCTTCAACTTTTCGCATATTTTTTTACCAAAATCAAACGAGTTACCGCGGTATATCAATGATGATAATGCATCAACCGGTTCCGAATTTAAACGGATATCCAACCTAACTAAATCCGACTGACGGTAACCGATCTGATGATAATCAAACGAGGCATAACCCTTAGATATAGTTTTTAGTTTATCGTAAAAGTCGAAAACGATCTCGCCCATTGGCATCTCAAATATTAACTCGACACGATCGGATGTTAAATACGATTGGTTTTTGATAAAACCACGTTTTTGGATACACAACGACATTACCGAACCTACAAATTCAGATTTGGTAATGATTGTGGCCTTGATGTATGGTTCTTCCACATAATCTATCCGGCTTGGGTCGGGTAGGTCTGAAGGGTTATTTACAACTATTGGGTCGCCTTTGGTAGTATGCGCGATATAGGAAACGTTAGGTACGGTAGTAATTACCGTCATGTTAAATTCACGCTCCAAACGCTCCTGTATGATTTCCATGTGCAACATGCCCAGGAAACCGCAACGGAAACCAAAGCCTAATGCAGCGGAGGATTCCGGTTCGAAAACCAAAGAAGCATCATTTAATTGCAACTTACCCATTGATTCACGCAACTCCTCAAAATCATCGGTATCAACCGGGTAAATGCCCGCAAATACCATTGGTTTTACCTCTTCAAAGCCTTGTATGCCTACTTCACAAGGGCGGTCAATACTAGTAATAGTATCACCAACCTTAACTTCACGGGCTTCTTTTATGCCGGATATAATGTAGCCTACATCACCGGTTTTAATTACATCCTTTGCAAAAGGTTTTAGTTTTAACGTACCAACCTCGTCAGCAAAATATTGCTTTTCGGTAGCTACGAATTTTACTTTTTCGCCTTTTCGTATCTCGCCGTTTACCACTTTAAAGTAAGCGATAATACCACGAAATGAGTTAAACACAGAGTCAAATATCAAAGCCTGTAATGGCGCATCTGGGTCGCCGACAGGGGGAGGGACACGATTAACAATGGCACGCAACATATCGTGCACACCCATACCTGTTTTGCCTGATGCCTCTAAAATGTCCTCGCGTTTACAACCGATCAACTCAACAATCTGGTCTTTAACTTCTTCGGGCATAGCGCCGGGCAAGTCCATTTTGTTAAGTACCGGGATAATTTCCAGGTCGTTTTCTAAAGCTAAATATAGGTTTGATATGGTTTGCGCCTGTATACCTTGCGCCGCATCCACAATCAATAAAGCGCCTTCACAGGCAGCTATTGAACGCGAAACTTCGTAAGAAAAATCAACGTGTCCGGGAGTATCAATCAGGTTGAGCGTATATTTTTGCCCGTCCATTTCGTAATCCATCTGTATGGCATGGCTTTTTATGGTGATGCCACGCTCACGCTCAAGGTCCATATCGTCAAGCAATTGCGCTTGTGATTCACGTTGAGTGATGGTGTTAGTATATTCTAATAACCTGTCGGCAAGAGTACTCTTACCATGGTCGATATGCGCTATAATACAAAAATTACGAATGTGCTTCATTGAGGCGCAAAAATAGGGTTTTTAAGCGGATAATAAAAGCCCGATTTAAGCAGGTAAACCCTCATTTATATTAATATCCCTGATCAAAAAAATCTTCGTCAGGTAATAGGTTTTTGGCTGTTGCCGATGGCATTTTATAATCCAATTCCGTTAAATCTTTTACCGAACCAAAGCCGATAACATCTTTAATCACCTTGCCGTCGGTCATTTCCATAGCTCGGATCAATTTATCTGCGCCAAACTTATTCTTTATCTCGTGCATGGTTTTTAATGCGGTGTCCTGTCGCTCCATATCATCAAAAAGGCTATAGAACATATTGCCGGTATTTACAAAGTTGGTTACTGCTACGCGCATTTGGGTAATATTGTTATTGAATATGGGGCCGGTACCGGTTAACTTTTCAAATTTATCAGCTCTTAGTTTTATCATGCGCATCAAGCTTACGGCATCCTGTACAGGCAAAGTTATGGCAAAGCCATCATCCCACCGGGTGCCATCCTCGTAGCGGGCAGTAAATCCTATCGACTTGCAATAAAACTTGTGGTGCACCATGCGTTTCTCCAAAGTGAGGCAAAGTGTCATAAATAATTGTTCAATATATTCAATGTGCTTTCTTTTTTCCGCGGAGATCTGCCGCATGGCTTGCATGCCTTTATAATCATGCGCTACTATGTTGGTTTCGATGAAATTTAACCGGTAATGCCAGTAAATGCCATCAATACTTTTAAATATACCTTTTAAACGCTGAGGGGTAGCATAGCGCATTTCCAAAGGAGTTTTAATTCCGGCACGCTCCAATCTGTATGACATATTTCCCCCAATGCCAGGCAAATCTCCGAGTTTCAATTCGCTCAACACACTATCAATATTTTGTGGGGTGATCATCATTAACCCACCAGTCTTTTTACCACGAACAGAGGCTAGTTTAGCTAAAAACGCATTAGGCGCTATTCCTACTGAGCACTCCAGCCAATCGCCAACCTGGGTTAAAATATCACGCTTAATTTGCCGCGCAATGGTTAGCGGATCGGAATGGTCGTAATTGGTTAGGTTGATAATAGCCTCATCAATGCTTTTGGGTACAACATCCTGGCAATGCTGTTGTAATACGTTAATTATTTTGGTATGAAACTGACGATAACGGGCAGGATTACTTTCAACAGGGATAAAATCAGGATGCAAAGCCATTACGTCGTTTAAGCGTGTGCCTGCTTTTATACCTAGTGCCTTTGCTTCGGTAGATAGTGAAATTACACAACCATATTTGCCGGTATAAACACATACACCAACCGGGCGGTTGCGTAGCCAAAAATTCACCTGTTGTTCACAACGGGCAAAAAAGCTGTTCATATCCACAAACAACACCCTCGCCTCAGCCTTTACTTGTATGGAGTTTTGATTCACACAACAAATTTGCTAAAAATATTAGTAAATTCAAATAGTGTAGAAAAGAAATATTTAAACGTTTTCCTTTTGAAGTAGGGCAGGGATGGTTTTAAATATCAACTTCAGATCGTTGATCATACTATGATTTTGTGCGTATGTATTGTCGAGCATTAATCTTTCTTCCTCGCTCATATCGCCCTTGCCACGCTTTTCAACCTGCCACAAGCCTGTTATTCCAGCAGGAGCGGCAAAACGTAATGCATATTTATCTGTGGTCAATTTTTCAGCTTCATATAAAGGCAGGGGTCTGTTGCCAACAATGCTCATATTGCCAATAAATACATTCCAAAGTTGTGGTAACTCATCAATACTTGAATTTCTGATAAAATTGCCAATTTTAGTGATCCTTGGATCATTCTTTATCTTAAAAAATGCTGAGTCATGATTCAACTTTCTGGAGTTCTGGTATTGCTTTTCGCACCATCTTATCTTATCTGCATAAAGCGGGAACTGGCATTTGCCGTATACTGTACAGTCATTGCATAAAAAGCCGCTGTCGTTTGTTATTTTTTCTCCCGATCCTGCCTCTATGTCATACTGGTTTAAATGTTTAAGGTCTTTTAACCGTTTATCAGCATTAACATACATCGACCTGAATTTATAAAACTTAAAAACACGGTAACCCGTACCAACCCTATACGAGTAATAGAAGGCAGGGCCCCTTGATTCCAATTTTATCCAGACATAAATTACCAAAAATATTGGCGACAGAAACAACAACGCCAACCCGGAAAAGAATATATCAAACGTGCGTTTGCCAAATGGGTTTTTATACACTACCTGGTTATTCTTTTTTAATTTAACGTGTATTTCGCCCCAATGGTCAATTAAAAAATTAACCCGGTTTTCAATGTTTTTAACTTTGATTGGCCTCGCGAAAAAATCAGTAATACCTGCGTCTAATGCAATTTTGCGCAGGTTTTTGTCTATATGTTTGCCAATCAATAATACCGGCACCTCATTAAAATGCCGCTTATTAAGGCTTTCAATCAGGTTTACCCCGTACTTACCCAGTATATCGCTTTTGGAAATTATGGCTACTATGTTGTGCTTTTTTTGCTCCCATTCTGTAAATAACGCTTCATCATCGTTGAAATTGATAAGCTGTCGGCCACCAAAATCACACTCGTTTGCAAGGGTCGCGTACAAATCTTCATCGGCACGCAACAAAGCAATTATTTGATCGCTTTTAGTTATCACAGCACTATCAGTCATGGTATTAAGGGGACTATTTACCAACTCTTCTTAAAACTACTCTTACTCTTGCCTCAAGTTCGGCCGGATTAAATGGTTTTACGATATAATCATCAGCTCCACTATTTAAACATAATATTCTTTTTTCAGAACTGTCTTCGCCTGAAACAATTATAACAGGTATGGTCTTAAAAAAGTCACTCGCTTGTAATTGCGCGAGTAATTCAAGTCCGGTAATTTTAGCTGTATTTAAATCAGAAATAATTAAGTCTGGAACATTCCCGTTTTGTATAGAGGCCAGAGCGTCCATACCATTAACAAATATCTCAGTTTTATATTGATTGCTTAAAAATTCCTTTAAAATAAGCTGCATATATAAATCATCCTCAACAATAAGAATTTTGATTTGCTTGGTAGCGGTAGTTGAGCTCATATATAAGTTAAAACGATGTAGCTAATGTAAATAAAAAAAACAGTGTATTTAATAATAAGAATATCGCAATGTGTAAAATACTTATTATTATGATTGGCTTACGTAAATCAGCGTTAAAATGTTCCGTGAAAAATGTTATAATGATATTTTTTACCTTAGATAAAAGTTTATACATTTATCTAAAACTATTCAGAGCAATGAGTGCTAATAAACCCTACAATTTAACTACAATATACGCTATAAGTGATAACAATCCGGAATTTTTAGAAAAGCTTTTACTCGTTTTTGCTGATGCGGTAGGTAATGATGTTACAGCTCTTAAAGTTGCGGCCGATGATAATGACTGGCCCGAAGTTGGCCAACTGGCACACAAAATAAAACCCTCGCTAAGCCATTTTGGCGTAACATCCTTAACAGATATTATACGCGGGCTGGAACATAACAGTGGTACGGATCCAGCCTACCTTAAGGCAATGGTAAACCAGTTGGATAATGTTATGAATAACGTAATGATGGGCCTAAAAGAAGAATTTCCAGATGTGTTTAAGTAATATTAAATATCCTTTTTATACGTTTTGTTATTCCTTTAATTAAGCCGCCATCAATTTGGATGCGCCTGTCGGTTGTCCAAACTATAGCTTTTGGGCTGGTTACCTGGTAAAGCTTTCCAAATCCTTTGTTGTTTAATTTTAGTGCCAGATAGCCATCTTCGTTCGATCCCGGTGGGTGGTTAAATCCATCAACCTGCAAACCTTGCTCACGCCTGAAACCTGAATTAAAACCATAAACGTTTACCGCTTCGGTTTTAAAGTGTTTATTATATAATTTGCTTAGATCAGAGAAATATTCATAAAAAAAGTAAGTAACCCTGCCTGTGCTACCAACAGGGATAAATGAGAACCTGCCATAAGTAATAGCATTCGCATTGTTATCCAAAGGCTTTATCATTTCCTCTATCCAATCTTTGGGGTATATCGTGTCGGCATCAGCATTTAAAATATATTTCCCGGTGGCTTTTGCCAGGCCGGTATTGCGTGCGGGAGTAATGCCTTGTGAGGTTTCCAATATACAAGTTACGCCGCATGCTTTTACTAATTCTTCGGTTCTATCCTTCGAATTGTTATTTACCACAATTATTTCAACCGATCTGCCCGTTACATTATTACAAAGGGATGCCAGCGTTTGCACAATATTGGTTTCCTCGTTATAAGCAGGCATTACTATTGAAACTTCCGGCGCTCCTTTTAATAAATTATGATAAGCCTTATCAATGCCGGCCAACACATCTTTCGAGAAGTAGTCGAGTTTTAAATAGCTGTTTATGTATTGGGGGATAGCAACCGGTCTCATATAACAATAATAGTAAATAAATATGTCACATCGTTATGTCGCTGTTTTTTCGTTTTGATTTTTACTTTGATAATGGCCATTGGTCATCAAGCAAACTTTTATCCGGTTATCGTGTTCATTAAAAAAAATACAAATAATGAAAACGATAATAAAAAGCATACTATTGGTTACTGGCCTTGCAATAGCGGCGCCTTGTACTTATGCCCAGGTAAGTGTAGGTATATCAGCTCGTATTGCGCCTCCAGCTATACCTGTTTATGTACAACCCGAATGTCCTGTTGATGGCTATATATGGACACCAGGTTATTGGGCCTGGAGTAATGACGATAATGATTACTATTGGGTTCCGGGTGTTTGGGTAGCGCCACCTGATCCGGGTTATTTATGGACACCGCCTTATTGGGCTTACGCCAATGGATACTATGGATATCACACCGGATATTGGGGATTGCACGTAGGTTATTATGGCGGTATTAACTATGGATTTGGTTACGGAGGTATAGGTTTTTATGGCGGTATGTGGTCTGGCGGCAGGTTTAGGTATAACACCGCGGTATGGAGAGTGAACTCCAGAGTAGTTCATAATACTTATGTGAACAATAACTTTGTGCATAACAATAATCACTATAGCTTCAATGGCCCGGGTGGTTCAAACGCAAGACCTTCAAGAGAGGATGCTTTAGCCGCACGTGATCATCATATTCAGGCTACACATAATCAAGTAGCTGTTGAAAATAGTGCTCGAGGTAACCGCAATCAGCGTGCATCAGTAAATCATGGCAGGCCTTCAGTTGCATCCATGAGTAGGGCCAATGGCGGTAGGTTGGGCGCTCAGGGGCATGCTGCACCCGCTACCGTGCGTGAAACTAATGGAGGTGGTGCAACTCGTAATACTGCAACACCTTCACATCGTGCTGCTCCACAAAGAAACGCACAAGCTCAGCGTAGTCAACAAAATACAGCCGTACGCCATCAGGCACAGCAACAACGTGTTCAAGCACGCCCGCAAAGGCAGCAACAAGCTCATCCACAACAACAAGCTCGTTCACAACAACAAGCTCGTCCACAAATTCAACAGCAACATATGCCTTCTCGTCCTATGGGCGGTGGTGGTGGTCGCTCAGCAGGAGGAGGTGGTCGCCAAGGAGGTGGGGGCGGCGATCATCGAAGATAATTGCCAATATATTAGAATCATATTTAACAACGCCCGTTTAATACCGGGCGTTGTTGTTTAATGAAATTTAATTGATAAAAACTGTGTCACTAAATAGTTGTTATATATTATAAAAATCATGAAAAATATAAAAATAGTACTTGCCTTATTGGCTACAGTAGCTTTTACCGGATGCATAGGCGATCATAGCGTTGGAAGCGGCCAGGATACGGCGCAAAATACTTATCAGGTACCTGCCGATAAAACTAACGGCGATACCACGAATATCATCAGGTATACCGGCGACACTCAATCGATGGATTATAGTGCCAATGGCGGATCTGGTTTAATTAAGCCCGATACAACTATTAACAGATGAAACTTAAAACCATTATATGGCAACCCAAAAAAAGCGGAAAAGCCAAAAAGTTGTCGGTTAATGTAACTGACTGAGTGATGTACTTAATCTGGAAAACATATTTTTAAGTCGAAAGATCTGGATAAGAGTGCGGACTCATTAAAAACATTCAGCCGATGACAGCCCCAAGCGTAAAGTTTCTCCTTTTCAAAATGGTATGTAATTGCTTAATTTTCATGAAAACTGTGCGGGTGAAAACTTAATTAAATCGTAAAAAGCTCCGCTTTAGAAGTCCAAAATAAACTGCGTAAACTTTAAGGCAAAGCCGGGGAGGAGTAAAGTTTAATGCTCAGATAAATGTAGAAATGCTAACAAGAATAAAATATTAAAACATATTATTACTGAAAATATTAATTAACAATCTTATAACTATAGTTTTTATTTAGTGCCTAACAATATTGTTACCTATTATAATCAGGTATTTTGTCATTTTTGTAAACAGTTACGGTTTACGGGTGTATATACAGCACAACCAAGTACCGGTATGCAATTATGAAATATAAATTTTCTTGCTTTACTAAATTAAATGATTTTACAAGCGTTTTAACCCGGAGGGTTCTACTAATTGCCTGTTTTTCATTTGTAATCATTAACAGCTTTGCCCAAACTCCCGACACAAATAAATTATTTGTATCCATTGGCAGAGACACCAGTAATAAAGCTGTTGATTATCTCACCTTAAAACAATGTATCAATTACGCGCTACAACACCAGCCTTCAATAAACAATGCATTAATAGGTGTTGATATTGCGCATGCGACAAACGCTATCAATTTATCAGGATGGCTGCCACAGGTTAATGCCAACGGCGATCTGGTGCACTATATACAACAAAGCAGCAATGGTTCTACGGTAGCAACCGGTGGAACAACAGGGGGTACAACATCAGGATCATCTGTAACAACTACGCGTACCACTTATGCTAATACTTTTGTACCCGAATTACAGGTATCACAGGCTATTTTTAATCCAAGTTTATTGTATGCAGCTAAAAGTGCCCCTTTATATATACAGCAAGCACAACAAGTAAGCGATAGTACTAAAATATTTATAGTGTCTAATGTAAGCAAATCGTTTTATAACGTATTGCTTACGCTGGAGCAAATTAATGTTTTAAAAGAAGACACCGCCCGCTTAGGCAGGAACTTGCGTGATGCCTATCACCAATACGTTGGCGGTATTGTTGATGAAACAGATTATGAGGAAGCGGAGATTTCATTAAATACCTCAAAAGCGCAATTAAAACAAGCCAATGAAAATGTTGTGCCACAATATGCTGTATTAAAGCAGTATATGGGGTACCCGCCTGGAAAACAATTCAATGTGGATTTTGATACACTGCAAATGATGCGGGATATTCATATAGATACTACACAACAACTCGACTATGAGAAACGAATCGAAGTTCAACAGGTAAAAACACAAAAAGCATTACAAAACCAGCTAGTTAATTATTACCGCTTATCATTCTTGCCTACAGTATCAGCCTTCTACAATTACAACCTTGATTTTGAAAGTAACAAGGCTTCCGATCTGTTTAATAGTTCTTATCCAACCTCATTGGTTGGCTTATCAGTCAGTATACCAATTTTTACAGGTTTCTATCGTGTGAATAACCTTCGTAAAGCACGGTTGCAGGAAAGGCAGCTTGATTGGGACGCGGTTGACCTAAAATCACAAATCTATTCTCAATACACCTCGTCATTAGCTAATTATAAGGGTAATATGTATAACCTGGAATTATTGCAAAAAAATGTAACACTTGCTAAACGAGTATATTTCGTTGTTCAACTACAGTACAAGCAAGGCATTGTGGCGTATTTAAATGTAATCACAGCCGAATCCAATTTAATATCATCAGAAATCAGTTATCTAAACGCTTTATTTACAGTACTATCTAATAAGATCGACCTGGAAAAAGCAATGGGTACCATCACATACTAACGCATAAATCACAACTGGCATGAACAAAGTAATTTTAAATATGGTTTTTGCAAGTTGCTTAATCCTGAGCGCTTGCGGTAAAAAACAACCCCCTCAAAATAATGAGGTACCTGTTAATTTAATTAAGGTTAAGGCGCAAACAGTGTTGTATTATGATAAATACCCTTCAACTACACAGGCATTAATGCAGGTTAACATATTACCACAGGTACAAGGTGATGTTACAGGCATATTTTTTACAGAAGGCAGCCATGTAAAAAAAGGCCAGAAGTTATATGATATAGATTCAAAAATTTATAAAGATAACTATGATGCAGCAGTTGCTAACTTAAAGGTATCGCAAGGAACGTTGGTACAATCTCAACAGGATGCCGATCGCTATGAGTATTTGAATAAATACAACGCGGTAGCTAAACAATTGTATGATCATGCTATTATAACGCTTGATAATTCAAAAAATCAGGTAAAATCATCGGAACAAGCGGTAAAATCAGCAAAAACAAATTTAAGTTATGCAACAATTTACGCGCCGTTTGATGGTACAATAGGTTTCAGTAATGTTAAATTGGGTGATGTAGTATCGGTTAACACTACCATATTAAATACTATATCAACCGATAACCCAATGGCGGTTGATTTTATTATCAACGAAAAACAATTGCCTAGGTTTGAAAAAATACAGCGTAATAAAAAACCTATTGATTCATTGTTTACCATCGCTTTACCTGATAATTCAATCTATCCTTATTTAGGAAAGATCTCGGTTATTGACCGTGCGGTTGATTCCCAAACCGGCGCTATCAGGATAAGGCTGGTCTTCCCCAACCCTAAGGGAGATTTAAGAGTGGGTATGAGTTGTTTGGTAAGAGTGCATAACCAGGACGAGGCTCCGCAAATGGTATTGCCTAACCGTGCAATTATTGAGCAAATGGGCGAATACTTTGTTTATATGGCAAAAGATACAATGGTTAACAACCCCGCCGCTAAAGCTGATTCGGCCAAAGACAAAAAGAAAGTGATGATTGCTATTGAGAAGAAAGTGCAGGTTGGGCAGGTTATAGGGGCAAATATTGTTGTAAAAAGTGGAATAAACGTAGGTGACAGGATTGTGGTTGACGGTGTTCAAACGCTTCATGATGGTGTGCCAATTACAACGGCTAATAAAGTGCCACCAGCAGCAGGCGGTAAAAAAGGAAAATAATACCTGACGATTATGTGCAGCTTCTATCTATTGAAATTTAATATATGATTGCTAATACTTTTATAAAAAGGCCTGTAACTGCTATAGTTATATCTATTGTATTGGTGATCACGGGGATCGTTAGTATACTTGTTTTACCTATTGACCAATACCCTGATATTACGCCGCCTGTTGTACAGGTGAACGGCCAGTTTACAGGTGCCGATGCCCAAACTGTTGAACAAACAGTAGCTACGCCGATAGAAGAGCAGGTAAATGGTACACCAGGCATGGAATATATGCAAAGCAACAGTACCAACAACGGGCTGATGCAAATGAATGTTACCTTTAAAATAGGTACCGACATTGATGTTGCCGCACTTGATGTACAAAACCGTGTAAGCATTGCCACACCATTATTACCAGCCGTTGTAAGCCGTTTAGGGCTTACGGTACGTGCGGTAAACCCAAGCATGCTGATGATGGTGGCTATTTATGCACCAAAGAGTACACACAATATTACTTTCTTAGATAACTACACCAACATATTTATACAGGATGCACTTTTGCGCGTTCCGGGAGTAGGTAGTATCAATAGGTTTACTGATGACTTTAGTATGCGTATCTGGATGAACCCGGATAAAATGGCATCCTACAGTTTAACGCCAACTGATGTTATTAATGCTTTAAATGCCCAAAACGTGCAAGTAGCCGCAGGTACTGCGGGTGTACCGCCACAGTCGTCAAGCCAAACTTATGAGCTTGGTATTTTGGTGAATGGCCGTTTAAGCAAGGTATCGGAGTTTGAAAATATCGTGGTAAAAACTACTCCTGCAACCGGGGCATTAGTTTACCTTAAAGATGTTGCAAGGGTTGAGCTGGGTAAATTTACTTTCTCAAGTAATTCATTTGTTGATGGCCACCGTGCATCATACCTGCAAATATACCAGGCACCAGGCAGTAACGCGCTGCAAACCGCGCAAGGTGTATATGATGCTTTGGCGAAATTAAAGCAAACCTTTCCATCGGATGTGGAGTACAGTGTTCCTTTTGAATCAGTTACGGTAGTAAAAGTTTCAATGAATGATGTGGTTGGCACATTGTTAAAAACATTAGGACTGGTAGGAATTGTTGTGTTCTTATTCCTTCAAACCTGGCGTTCAACACTAATCCCAATTCTGGCTATTCCAGTATCTATATTCGGTACCTTTTGTTTCTTTATCCCTTTAGGCTTTACCATCAATACCTTAACCATGTTTGGTTTTGTATTGGCAATAGGAATTGTGGTGGATGATGCCATTATTGTGGTAGAGGCGGTACAGCATTATATCGATCATGATAAAATGTCGGCTAAAGAAGCAACCTATCAGGCCATGAAAGATATATCTGCCCCGGTAATAGCCATTGCGTTAATCCTCGCCGCGGTGTTCGTTCCGGTCGGATTTATCCCCGGCATTGTAGGTCGTTTATACCAACAGTTTGCAATTACTATTGCAATATCTGTTATCATATCCGCATTTATAGCTTTATCCTTAACACCGGCACTTTGTACCTTATTGCTAAAACCTACTGACGAAAGCCAGAAAAACAAAGGACTTACAAAATACTTCACAAAATTCAATGATTGGTTTCAGCGTGTTACCGACAGGTATACCGAGGGCGTTAGAAAAAGTATAGCAGCGGCGAAATATGTTATTATTCTATTAGTTTGTATTTGTATCGGCGCATACTTTCTGTTCCAAACTAAAGCAACAGGCTTTATTCCGTCTGAGGATGATGGAAATTTATATGTTACCTACCAGTTACCTCCCGCATCATCAACTGTGGCAGCTACTAATGTAATGCAACAATTAATGAAAGTTGTGGGTACAACTCCTGGTGTGGCGCATTACGCTGCATTATCTGGCTTAAACGTTGTAACTAACGCCAGTAACTCAAACAATGGTACAATTTATTGTCAGTTAGCACCATGGGATGAGCGTAGTAAATCAACCGAGCAAGTACCCGGTATTATTGGCGAATTGCAAAAACGAATAGCACAGGCAGGTATAAAAAATGCCGCTGTTGAAGTTATACAACCGTCACCACTGCCAGGTGTAGGATCTACGGTTGGTTTCAGTATGCAGATAGAACAGCGCAGTACCAACGATAATTTGCAGCAGTTTGAAAGCGTAATGACCAAATTTGTTGCTGATGCAAACAAAAATCCGGCAATAACAGGCGCATATACTTTCTTCACGGCACATACGCCAAACTTTAACTTAACTGTCGACAGGGAAAAATGTGAAAAATTGGGTGTTAATGTAGCTGATGTGTTTACAACAATACAAGCCTACATGGGTAGTTTATACATAAATGATTTTACCACTTATAACCGTACTTTTCACGTGGTAGTTCAGGCTGATACAGCTTACCGTACCATGATATCGGATATTGATAAATATTATGTACGCAATCAGGCTGGTACTATGGTACCATTAGGTACATTAATTAGTTATTCGCCAACAGTTGCAGCACCGTTAATATCACATTTTAATATTTTTCGTACAGCTGAAATAGATGGCTCAAATAAATCGGGCTATAGCAGCAGCCAGGCACTTGATGCGTTGCAAAAATTAGCTGCACAAGATCTGCCAGAGGGTTATACCTACGAATTTTCCGGATTAAGCTATGAGGAAATAAAAGCCGGTTCAACAACCATTTATATCTTTATGTTCTCCATAACATTCGTGTTTTTGTTCCTTGCGGCTTTGTATGAAAGTTGGTCGGTGCCATTCTCGGTGTTACTGGCGGTTCCTATCGGCGCTTTTGGGGCTATATTAGCCTTAATTTGTGTGCCTGGGTTAACGGATAATGTTTATGCGCAGATTGGTTTAATTACGCTGATAGGTTTAGCAGCCAAAAACGCCATCCTGATTGTGGAGTTTGCCAAAGTGCGCGTTGACAGAGGGGAGGAGCTACTCAAATCAACATTAGATGCGGTTAGCTTAAGGTTGCGGCCTATTATCATGACTTCCCTGGCATTTATATTGGGCGTACTTCCATTAGTATTGGCAACAGGTGCTGGCGCGGTAGCAAGGCGTACCATAGGTTTTACCGTTTTGGGTGGGATGCTTGCAGCTTCTACAATCGCCATATTTGTAGTGCCGGTATTGTATGTAGTGATAACCAAAGTTTCCTATGGTAAGAAAAAACTGGATTACCTACAGGCCCATCATGAACAATTGATGGAAAAAGCTAAAAAGGTTGAAGAACAGAATATTGATCCTGAATTGGAATTTGAGATACAAAAATCTCGTGAACTGAATAAACCAGGTCAAGCATGATTGCTAATACATTTATAAAAAGGCCTGTAACTGCTATAGTTATATCCCTGGTGTTAATGATTGCCGGGCTGATATGTCTTTTTAATTTAGCAGTCGACCAGTATCCAAATATATCTCCGCCGAGTGTTTCGGTTTCAGGTTCGTACACAGGTGCCGATGCTGAAACGGTTGAACAAACCGTGGCCACGCCAATTGAAGAGCAGGTAAATGGTACGCCGGGCATGGAGTACATGCAAAGTACCAATACCAATAGCGGTGGCGTAAGCATAAGGGTAACGTTTAACATCGGTACCAATGTACAGATCGCGGCATTGAACGTTCAAAACAGGGTGGGCATCGCCGGGCCTTCATTGCCTGCAGTAGTAAGTAAATTGGGCTTAACAGTACGTGCAAGTAACCCTGACATGCTTATGCTGGTGGCTATATTCTCGCCACATGGTATGCATAATATCACCTTCTTGGATAACTATACCAATACCTTTATTGAGGATGCGATATTGCGTGTACCGGGTGTTGGTGATGTATCAGCCCGTGCCGATCAGTTTAGTATGCGTATATGGATGAACCCGGATAAAATGGCGTCCTACAGCATAACCCCGGGTACTATTGATTCAGCATTAACCGCCCAAAATGTATATGTAGCAGCCGGTTCTGTAGGTTCGCCGCCTCAACCATCCTCGCAAGCGTTTGAAACCGGTATTTTGGTTAACGGTATGCTTAGTAAGGCATCTGATTATCAAAATATTATTATAAAAACGATCCCATCTACGGGCGCATTAGTTTATTTAAAGGATGTGGCGCGTGTTGAGTTGGGTAAATTTACTTTTGCCAGTAACTCATTTGTTGATGGGAAACGAACATCTATACTGCAAATATTTCAGTCGCCTGGCAGTAATGCCTTGCAAACAGCAGATAATGTATATAAAGAACTTGCGCTCTTAAAAAAATCATTTCCTGCCGATGTGGATTATGTAGTTCCATTCGAATCGATAACCATCATTAAAGTATCGATGGATGAGGTAGTAGGAACTTTGTTAAAAGCGCTTGCGCTTGTTGCTATAGTAGTATTGTTGTTTTTGCAAAACTGGAGGTCTACAATTATCCCTATTGTTGCCATCCCTGTATCAATTCTATCCACCTTTATCTTCTTTATACCACTGGGCTTTACCATCAACACATTAACCATGTTTGGTTTTGTACTAGCGATAGGTATTGTGGTAGATGATGCTATTATCGTGGTGGAAGCTGTGCAGCATTACATTGATGAACAGCATATGTCGCCTAAAGAGGCTACTTATCAAGCGATGAAGGAGATTTCGGCACCGGTAATCGCGATAGCACTTATATTGGCATCGGTATTTGTGCCTGTTGGTTTTATACCCGGTATAGTGGGGCGATTGTATCAGCAATTCGCTATAACTATAGCTATATCAGTTATTATCTCGGCATTTGTTGCGTTATCTTTAACTCCTGCACTATGTACATTGCTATTGAGGCCGTCACATCACGAGGCCAAAAAATCCAACTTTGTTACAAATTGGATAGAGAAGTTTTTCAATTTCTTTAACAATACTTTTGATAAGGTTACAGCCCGTTACGTTAATGGTGTAAGGCGCTCTATTAAATATACCTGGGTAGTAATTTTAATCCTGGCAGGTATTTGTGTAGGTACTATATACCTGTTTAAATTAAAGCCATCGGGTTTTGTGCCTTCAGAAGATGGAGGTAGGTTGTATGTAACGTACCAGTTGCCTGATGCATCGTCAACATCGCAATCTGTTGATGTAATGAACAAGCTGATGAAGGTAGTGAGCAGAACCCCCGGGATTCTTCATTATACAGCTTCATCGGGTTTCAATATTCTAAATGGTGGGGCTACCTCAAATAGCGGTTCCATGTTCATAATGCTTAAGCCGTGGGATGAACGTACTACCCCAGGAACCATGTTCCCAGGCATAATGAAGGTTTTAACCACTAAATTTGCTAAGGCGGGTATTAAAAACGCCTCGGTGGTAGTTATACAGCCACCGCCGATAAGGGGTATAGGTATTGCAGCGGGTTTCAGCATGCAAATTGAGGAGGGAAGTTCAACCGATGATATACATACATTTGAAAACGTTGTACACAAATTTGTTGCCCAAGCTCAAAAAATACCTGCCTGTTCAACCGCATTTAGTTATTTCTCGGCACACACACCAAGTTACGACCTTACCGTCGACAGGGTGAAATGCGAAAAATTGGGTATAAATATCTCGGATGTTTTCTCAACTATGCAGGCCTACATGGGTAGCTTATTTGTAAATAACTTTACTTTATATAATAGAACATATCATGTTGTTATTCAAGCTGATACTCAATACAGAGCGTTGATATCCAATATGGATAAATACTATGTTCGTAACTCGGCAGGGCAAATGACACCACTGAGTACAGTTATTAGTTATAAACCAACTATTGCAGCACCGCTGATAACACACTTTAACATATTCCGGTCAGCCGAAGTTGATGGCTCTATCCCGGATGGTTACAGTAGCGGCCAGGCTCTTGATGAGTTAAGGCACCTGGCAGAAACCAAACTGCCCCGCGGTTATACCTATGAGTTTTCGGGGTTGAGTTATGAAGAACTAAAAGCGGGTTCGCTTACAGTATACATTTTCATGTTCTCAATTGTGTTTGTATTCTTATTTCTTGCTGCTTTGTATGAAAGCTGGTCGGTACCATTTTCAGTTATGTTAGCAGTACCTGTAAGTGCTTTTGGCGCGATAGTATTTCTAACGGTATGGCCTTTGGTAAGTCAAAATCAGCTTACAAATAATGTTTATGCGCAAATTGGTTTGATAACGCTTATAGGATTGTCGGCTAAAAACGCCATTCTGATTGTTGAGTTTGCCAAAATACGGGTAGATCACGGGGAAGAGTTATTAACGGCAACTTTAGAAGCTGTACGCCTGCGTTTACGCCCAATCATTATGACATCAATGGCCTTTATACTTGGTGTATTACCATTGGCGCTGGCAACAGGAGCAGGTGGCGCATCAAGAAATACCATTGGGGTAACGGTTTTGGGCGGGATGGTAGCTTCTTCAACCATTTCAATATTTATTGTGCCGGTGTTGTTTGTATTCTTTACACGTTTCTCTTATGGCAAAACGCAATTGGAATGGTTACAAGCAAACCGTGAATTGCTATTAGAGAAAGCCAAAAAAGTAGAGGAGCAAAACATTGATCCGGAGTTGGAATACGAAATAGCTGAATCGCGCGAGCAAAATAAATCCGAAAGGGAAAATAAAGGTTTACACCCCGGTGGTAAAAAGAAAAAGTAGCAGGCATAAGCCTTTAATAATTAACAGTTACCAAATTATACAGGGTTAAATATTCTGCCTACATTTATATATGATAGATGGAAAAAGCAAAAAGATAATTTTGGGGATAATTGCTGTAACAGGTGTAATAGCACTCATATTGCAATTATATGTAACTATTATAAACAGGGTAATACCCATTGGGCCAACACTGGTTAAATACTTTAGTTTCTTTACCATCCAAACCAATATTTTAGTTACTGCTTGCGCAATATTTACACTCTTTGATCTTAAACCATCATGGGGTAGGTTTTTTTCTCGTATTTCAGTCGTTTCTGCTTTAACAGTTTATATTATTATAGTAAGCTTAATTTATAATCTTATATTAAGGCAGATCTGGAATCCACAAGGTTTGCAAAAGTTTGGTGATGAGCTTTTGCATGTGGTAATGCCAGCTCTTTTTATCCTGTATTGGATTTTTTGCGCATCTAAGCTAAATTTAAAATGGAATATAGGTTTATGGTTAGTGTATCCAATAATCTATGCCGTATATGTGATTATTCGTGGTACCTTAACAGGGCAATATCCATATCCTTTTATGGATGTAGCTAAATTAGGGTATGCTAAGGTGTTTTTAAATATCGGAGGTTTGGTGATAGTTTTCCTGGGCTTTTCATTGTTGTTGGTCGCGCTCGGAAAACTTTTAGCGAAAACTGAAGTTGATAAGTTAAACTCGCCATTGTTAAAGTAGATTATTATATTCTTTGAGCCTGTCTGACAACCAGCATCCAGACGTCATATTTTATAGCTATTATTGTATAAAGGCGAATAAGGACTAATTTTATGCCATTATAAAATATGGAAAGTCAAATTCAACAATCTTTACCGCAACCTACTTATAAAGCAGCCATTAGCGCTTCTGCTGGCATTGAAGCGCATTTTGTACATCAGCAACAACAAGCTCAATCGCGTGGCGAAGAAAATTTGGCCCCCAAACCGGATAAAAATGTAATAGCATCAATAATAGATACTGCTTTTTGGGCAAGCTTGCGGAAAGAGGAGGGGCGGTCACCTAAAATATCACTGGCCTTTCTTCCTCCTGAAAGTACCGCCCACCCACTCATATTCGAATATCCACTGGCTTTAACTGCCGACATCCTAATAAAACTGGCTCCGGCTGTTGAACGCCCAGGTATTCACCTCGGTGTGTGGCAGCACGATAATGAATTATACATATGGGGTACTACACAAATAATCCCCGGTTTTTGCTTCGTGCTTGAAGTTGTTGAACCAGGTTTACTGGTTGTTAAACATCGCCGTGTTGATGGCTTTGGCAAATATGTTAACGTAGCTGTATTAAAAGGCGATGAGGTTAAAATTGTTGATGAGGATAGCATCAACATGCCTGATTGCCCAGGTATGCTAAATTCATTACTTGGTTTTACTAATACTTTTACCCATAATAATGCTGTAAACCTTCATGTACAGCTTGCGGTATCTATGCGGGCACATGGGCATGGCGGTACATTGTTGATCGTGCCATCCGATCACGAAGGATGGCGTAAATCTATTATTCACCCTATGTCATACCCGGTTTCTCCTGCTTTTAATACATTATCGGTTTTGATGGGACAAAAAGTAAAAGAAAAAGATTTAACCGCCTGGCAGGAAAAGCTAAATGATGAAATTGAGTTGATAGGGGGACTTACAGCTGTAGATGGCGCAACCATTATTAACGATAAGCATGAATTGCTTGCCTTCGGTGCTAAAATATCCCGTTCCCCCGGCCACGAAACCGTTAGGCAGATAATGGTTACCGAACCGATCATCGATACTCCGGCTGTAATTATACCGCCCTCAAGCGATGGTGGCACACGTCATTTTTCAGCTGCCCAATTTGTATATGATCAGCATGACGCATTTGCTCTTGTCGCCTCTCAAGATGGGCGTTTTACTATCTTCTCCTGGTCGCCTTGTGATCAGATTGTTTTGGCACATCGCGTTGATACGCTATTAATATAGCTGTTGAAGGGTTTTTGTAGAGGTAATATGTAAGTGCTGACAAACTAGTGTCAGCACTTATGTCACTTTATATATTTAAATTTGGAGGTATTAAACCCATTATATGTCAAAATTTAAATGCATCAAATTATTGTTTGTTTTATCTGGATGCCTGGTAGCGTTCGTCGCCAATGCAAAACCAGTAATTTATATTAACCAGGTTGCTTTTAACAGCGATGCACCCAAGATTGCATTAGTTGGGGATAATGAAATTTATACATATAATCCAAGCTTTTCCCTGATATCAGAAACTACCCATAAAATAGTTTTTACCGGTAAACTTGGCCACGATATGCAAATAACCGAATGGGCGCCGGGTAAGCATTTTTACAAAGCTGATTTTAGTGCTTTTACACAAGCTGGTAAATACCGCTTATCTGTAACGCTATCAGGTAAAATATATACATCAGATATATTTAATATCGGTGTTAATGAATTAGCTAAACTAACAATTCCATCGGTTATACATTACTATCACAAACAACGGGCGAATACACCTGCTGAACTTGCCGCCGACTCAAAAATGAAACTTTTTGGCAGCGATAAAACAGTTGATGTTCATGGCGGATGGTGCGATGCCTCCGGTGATGTAAGCAAATACTTTTCGCATTTAGCTTATGCCAATTTTATGTCGCCACAACAAACGCCGCTGGTTACCTGGTCAATGATCAATGCTGATGAGGCTATCCCCGGATTATTAACCAAACTTGGCGTAAAAGACTCATTGGAAAATGAAGCTTTATGGGGTGCTGACTACATGATGCGTTCGCTGTCAGATAGTAGTTATTTCTACATGACTGTGTTTAGTTATTTTAATAAAAACCCTGATGCTCGTAGAATAGTAGGGTTACATGCCAACAGTGTTACCACCAATGAATATCAATGTGCGTTCCGCGAAGGTGGTGGCATGGCTATAGCTGCCCTGGCCCGTATTTCCCGCTGGAAAAAACATGGCGACTTTACTTCAAAACAATACCTTGATGGTGCTGAACGTGCATTTGCCCACTTGCTCATCTACAACACCAAATACGATGATGATCATAAAGAAAATATAATTGATGATTACTGCGCGCTAATGGCATCCACCGAACTTTGGAAGGCTACGAACAAAACTATTTACAAGGAGCAGGCACGTAAAAGGGCACATCATTTGGCCATGCGTTTATCAAAGGCAGGTTATTTTATTGCTGATGATGGTACGCGCCCATACTGGCATGCCTCTGATGCCGGTTTACCCATAATCGCTCTTGCAAGGTATCTGAAAATAGAAAAAGATCCAATATGTCGATCAAGTGCATTACAAACTATTAAAGCAGCTTTGGATTATGAGTTGAAAGTAACCAATAATGTAAGCAACCCATTTGGCTATGCAAGGCAAACGTTCCGTTATAAGGATAGCATTAAAAACGGATTCTTCATCCCGCATGATAATGAAACCGGCTGGTGGTGGCAGGGTGAAAATGCCCGGTTAAGCTCGTTAGCTACTGCGGCTATTATTGGTTCAAGGTTGGTTTATAATTCTCCAAATCAAATCAAACAAAAAAAGGCCTTAATGGCGTTTGCTTATAACCAGATCAATTGGATTTTGGGCGACAATCCTTATGGGGTATGTTTTATGTACAATTTCGGCAAAAACAACGTGCCTTATATGCACTCAAATTTTGGCCATGGGTCTGAGCGGGGCGGGATATCCAATGGCATTACAGGTAAAGAAGGTAACGGCGATGGTAGTGGTATCGACTATAAAACCGAAGATGCCGGCAACGAATGGCGCTGGACCGAGCAATGGATTCCGCATGCTGCCTGGTATCTGCAAGCTATGGCTGCAATAGGTGATGAAAAGTAATGGTTAATTATTTTACCTCCGCTAAATATTTGTGAACAAAACTAATCGCCATTGAGCCTTCACCAACCGCTGCAGCCACTCGATTCATGGCACCCGAACGTACATCGCCGGCGGCAAAAATGCCAGGGCAACTTGTTTCCAGCAGATAAGGGTCGCGGGGTTCTTTCCATATTTTGTTAAAATCTTCGTATACCTTCAAATCCCTGCCGGTTTCTAAAAAGCCTTTATCGTCTTTTATAATATCTAACTTAATCCATTCGGTAAAGGGCTTTGCGCCAATAAATATATATAATGCAGCTGCCGGGCAAGTTTGCTGTTCTTTGGTATCAATGTTATTTAGTACTAATTCTTGTAGTTGTTCATTGCCTTTAGCTTCAATAACCTCCATCTTTCCACGTACAAAAATGTTGCTGGTTTCATTGATTTGGTCAATAAGATAAGCCGACATGGTACTGGATAGATCTGCTTTACGCACCAAAATGTACACTTTGCTCGCGAATTTTGATAAGTACATAGCAGCTTGTCCGGCAGAGTTTCCGCCGCCTACTACATATACCTCTTTATCTTTACATGCAGTAGCCTCGGTCATAGCTGCACCGTAATAAATACCGGCACCGGTAAAGTCAGGGATGCCTTTAGTTTCCAGTTTACGATAATCAACGCCGGTAGTGATAATAATACTGCGGGTATCTATACAGTTACCATCTTCTAGTATTATTTTTTTATAACCATCTTTTTGTATGATAGAATTTACAGATCGGGGCGATAAAAATTCAGTTCCTAACCGTGTAGCCTGCGTCATGGCGCGGCGGGTAAGTTCCGAACCACTGATGCCGGTCGGGAAGCCAAGATAGTTTTCTATCCTGCTGCTGGTGCCTGCTTGCCCGCCTGGTGCCCTGCGTTCAATCATCAATGTTTTTAATCCTTCTGATGCACCGTAAACACCGGCTGCAAGCCCCGCTGGCCCTGCACCAATGATCACTACATCATACATGTCATTTTTAAGTTCCGGATTAAGGCCTATCTTATCAGCTATTTGCGCTATATTAGGCTTAATCAGGTGCGACCCATCTTCAAAAAACACAACTGGCAAATCTTTAAGAGTTAGCTTGTTAATTGCAAGCTTTTCTTCGGCTTTTTCTTTAAGCTGTACATCAAACCATTGGTATGGTACCAAATTGCCGGCAAGAAAATCCTTGATGTCATGCGATAACCCTGAATATTGATAACCTACTACTTTTATTCCTTTAAATTCAGGTTGATAGGTGCTTAACCAGTCATCCAGTAAACCATCAATTACAGGGTAAAGCTTCTCTTCAGGCGGATCCCAGGGTTTAACCAGGTAATAATCAAGTTGGACTGTGTTTATAGCTCTAATAGCCGCGTCGGTATCAGAATAAGCGGTAAGCAGTACCCGTTTAGCATTTGGGTAATATTTTATTGCCTGCTCCAAAAACTCCACACCCTCCATTTCAGGCATACGCTGATCTGACAGGTACATGGCAACTGTTTCGCCTTTGTTCTTTAATTCGAGCAGGCTATCGAACGCCTCTTGTATAACTGTAGTGCTTAAAACTCTGTAGGTATCACGATACTTATTTTTCATATCGCGTGTAAGCGCCCTCAATACGTGGGCATCATCATCAATACAAAATATTATTGGGAGACTCATTTACTTAATTTTATTAATAAAAATTATCCATCAATAGGAAAACAAACGGTAAAGGCTGTTTTGCCAGGTACCGACTGCACTTTGATAGAACCACGATGTTGTTTTACAATCCGGCTTACCACATCAAGGCCAAGTCCGGTTCCTTTACCAATTTCCTTGGTAGTAAAAAAAGGATCAAATATTTGTGAACGATATTCTTCGGGGATACCAGGCCCGTTATCAATTATGGATACTTCTACAAACCCACCGTCCTTTAATGTTTTAATTTCTAAAATGCCTTTTCCAATTCCTTCCATTGCATCCAGCGCGTTATCCATTAAGTTAGTCCAAACCTGGTTAAGTTCGCCTATCATGGCTTTTACTGGTGGGAGGGTGGTATCAAAGTGCTCAACCACCTCAATATTATTCTTATGTATTTTATGGTGAAGCATAATTAAGGTATTGCTTATACCACTATGTATATCCGCATATTGCTTATCATGCCCCTGATCCATGTGGGTGAAATTCTTTACTGACCCCACCAAATCTGTAATACGGCGTGACGCTTCTTCAATATCGGTTACCATTTTTTCGGTCACCATATTACTGTTAATCCAGTTCATGATATGCGAAATATATTCCGCAGGAATGTGTTGTTTAAACGCTTCAGCATCGCTTACTTTAAACCCAAACTCCACAAAGTTCTCTGATATTTCAGCGGCATTCTTTACTTCATGTGCATCCATCCATTCAATCATCTCATCTTCCAGCTCGCTGCGTTCCATCAATGTCAATATGCGTTTACGCTTTTCATTTAAAACAGTACAAAGCATATCGTTCACAATATTGACCTGGTCTACAGTCATTTTCATTTCGATGATTTCTTTAAATGTTTTAGGTGCACTTAGTAAATGCTGTTTAAGCGACGCAGCACCGCGCACTATGGCTGATGCAGGATTATTCAATTCATGCGCCAAACCTGCAGATAGTTTACCCAAAGCCATCATTTTTTCACTTTGCTGTTGCAATGCGGTAAAATCGCGGATGCGGCTGGCCATAACATGTACAAGGGCCTGCGTTAGCTCAAAATGATTGGCAATCATTTCAGGCATTTTAGCCAACGGAAAACTAAGCAACTGTGTATCTTCTGCTGCTTTAGCAAAGCCAGGTGTCACCTTAGCTCTGGAAAAAGGTAAATAACCGGAGATGGCTTGTGATTCAAAAACAACTATTTCGCGGGCTTCATTATTTTGCATCACATACATGCTTATTTTGCCGTTGATAATAATATTTGTCGCGCTGATAGGCTGCCCGGCTTGAAAAAGGAAGTCACCCTGGGGTAATATTAATTGTTCACTATTATCAATCAACCATTTTAGTTGTTCAACAGGAACCTCCTGCAGCGCTTCAAAAGATTGAAGTAATTCCGGCGTTACATTAATCATAGCATGAAGGTAGGTAAAAGATAGGGGAAGGCAAATAGTATTGAAATAGATGATTTAAAAATAACAAAGCCCGATTGGTTAAAATAAGGGTTGGTTATTAAAATAAAATATTTCTACAAAACCAATTATCAAAAACAATGAAAATCAGGAAAGAGAAAAATTGCGTATGTTTAGATATTAAAAACCATTAAAAAGACAGCTACAGTGGAATTTAATTTTATAGCATGTGACCAATTTAACATTAATACTTTAGATGACGTGGAGAAGTTCGTTGCTAATTATCCAGATTTTCAAACTGTAGTGTTGACTGATGAAAATGAACTCAGGTTACTATTGAAATTATTTAAAATTCCGGAATTCGTTAGTCACGAGTTAAATCATAGTGATTTTAGTAAATTTTGGGACTTGTCACGGTTTAGTTTACCGGAATTAGATAATCAACAATTTCACGAATTTTATGAGAATTGGATTCAAGAATCTCGCAGGGAAAATAACATGGATGAATATGGAAATCTAATTTTTCTACAAGGACTAAGTGCGAAATGGAATAAACTTAAATACAAATTGATAGTTAAAGAGTAATAACTAACTAATTAACTGTTTATATTTCTGCCACAAGTGTTTTCAGTTCATTGGCCGCAAATCCGCAAGTTAAATGCGAAGAAATACAAATATCGAGAATCTTAATAAGCAATTTAAATAAAATATTATGCAAGGTCTAAAATTTTTTGTATTCTCGGATTTTATACCAACGAATCAATTTTTCAGAATATTACTGGGTATATCACCGCCGCATTAAAATAACAAAGCCCTTCTAATGACTCGGAAAGGCTTTATACCCAGTCCCGGGGTCTAAATAGCTACAGTTTTCCACAGATGTTGGAGACAAGTACCTGCCAGCATAGTCGCTTTTTATGTACTCAAAGTGTACCACGGCGGCACAGTTTTGACCATGTTAACGTGGAAAAACAGCAATTTTTGGTTATTTTTTCAGTTAAAAACACTTGTTTTTTGTCAATTTTTGATCGAAAATGACGCAAAAACAGTATTTTTTGAGTGTCTTTTAGTCCTAAAAGACAAGTAAAAATACCTTTTTTAGTGCTTTTTAGGCCGATTTTGGGCTTGAAAGTGTGCCATTTGTTCCACTTATATTGGTGGTACAGCAGTGTTGAGTTATTTGAAAAAGCGCGGCAATTATTTTGCACTTAGCAGTACAAATGTTAATATCTTGATAACTTTGTTAAACTCTACGCCAGCAATTACGTCTAAATGGTAAAACGCTATTGAGCGGAACTATCAACCTATGAAAACTCTTTTTGTTGCAGACGACAATGAACTTGACTTACGAATTATAAGGTTAAACCTAGCAAGAAATGCGGTGTTTGGCCATGTGCTATATTTTAATGATGGGAAACCTTTATGGGATTATATTAAATCCAATATAGATGATGCCGTTAATCTTCCGGATGTTATATTTCTTGACCTCAATATGCCTGAAATGGATGGTTGGAGTGTTTTGGAATCCCTGGAAAAAAATTACGCTCGTTTGCCCAAACCTATTTCCGTTTACATCATATCAACATCAATAGATATTACTGAAAGACGTAAGGCAATGAATTACCATTTCGTAAAAGAGTTTATTTCAAAACCATTATATCGCGACAAAATAATCTCAATAGCTAAAGAAGAGGAGTATTTCCCGAGGATTTACTGATTTTAATTGTGTTTCTTGTAAATATATAAGAACACAATCATTAGACTGATCCCTAATTTGCCGCCTAATTTAATTTACTAAAAGAAAATGCCTCTTGCATATTGCAAGAAGCATTTATCGTTATTTGGTTGCGGAGAGCTAGGGATTCGAACCCCAGGAACCTTTCACAGTTCAACAGTTTTCAAGACTGCCGCAATCGACCACTCTGCCAGCTCTCCGGGGACAAAAGTACAAATCCGGGCTGAATTGACAAATTTGATATTGCTTTTTTTTCAATACTGGGAAAATAGTGTATTAAGTGTATGATAATGACACCATTAATTTTATAGTTTATGCCCTTTTTCGATGCGAAAAGCATTGAAATTGGGTTTTACTACCTTAATATTGCGCTTGGCGAAGTCAATATTGGCGTTTAATTCGAATCCCATCAGAATAATTAGCGAGTTTAGGTATAGCCAAATCATCACAACTATGAGGGTTCCTATCGAGCCATATATTTTATTATACGAAGCAAAATGGTTAATATAATAAGTAAATCCTAAGGAGGTTATTATGGCCAGACCAGTCGCTAAAAGAGATCCGGGATTAAGAAAGTTCCATCGCTGCTTGTGCGCGGGGCCATAGCGATATAATATAGACACCGTTACAAAAAATATGGTAACAACAATAATCCATCTTATTAAAGCAAAAATGTAAATCCAAAAGTGATGCTTGGTAAATATGTGTGCCTGCAAAAAACTAAGTACTGCCTGCCCACCAATCATAATAACAATAGCAATTAATAAAGATATGCTAATGTAGATAGTAAGCACGAGGGCTATCCAACGCCTTTTAAGCCACGTTCGGGTCTCTAATAGTAGAGACGACCTATTGAATTGTCGCATCAAATTGGCGACACCATTGGTGGCAAAAATCAAAGCTGATAAAAACCCGAACGAAAGCAATTTGCCGTTTTGGTTTTTTATAATGTCAACAATATTTGAATTGAAGAATTGGGTAGCTTTTTGGTTGGGTAATACCAGCGAAATAAGGTCAATTAGGTTTTGCTGAAAGTTATGAATAGGGATATAAGGGATAAGCGTGAACATAAATATAGTCGCCGGAAAAATAGCCAGCATAAAACTATAAGCTAAGGATGATGCCTTATTTACCAACGTGCCGGTAAGAAATTCCTCAACAAAGAAAACGACTACGGAATATAACGAAAGTGAACCAAAGCCGGCAGGTTTAATGGATTGTGTCCACAGTATAAATGACTTGTAAAATTTAAATCGTAATAAAAAACGGTTCAGCCATCTCATCTACCTCAAATCTACTTAAAATATGGCTTTAATTTATTAGCAAGTTCAGTGGGAATAAAGCAAATACGATTAGTTTTCATATTAACAAATACCAACAGTGTTTCTCCTGTATTAATCAATTCTCCGGCTTCATTAGTGAGCTCGTATTTAAAATGCATTCGTGCGCGTGGCATTTCGTTAATAAATACTCTTATACTGATCTCCTGATCATATAAAGCGGGTTTCAGGTATTTACAATGTAACTCAATTACCGGCATCATAACTCCTTGCTCTTCCATGGATTTATAGGTCATGCCTAAACTACGCATCATTTCAACGCGAGCTACCTCATAAAATTCTGCGTAGTTACCGTAGTAAACATAGCCCATCTGGTCGGTCTCGCCGTAACGGACACGGATCTTTGTGGTGAACTCAAACATTAGCGTTTAATATTTCGATCGTTAAGGGCCTGTTGAAAAGCATGTGCATTTTTCAAATGATCGGTAACATTGGTAGCAAATGCATGGTATCCAGAGAAATCCGCTTTAGCGCACATATAAATATAATCGCTTTTTTTGTAGTCAAGCACCGAGTTGATCGCGTTGGTAGACGGCATCATTACCGGGCCCGGAGGCAACCCCGTGTGCAAATAAGTATTGTATGGTGAGTTAATTGTTAAATATTTGTTCAGTACGCGATGAATGGTAAAATCATTCTCCGCGAATATTACTGTTGGATCTGATTCCAGCTTCATGCCCTTTCTCAGGCGATTTAAATATAAACCGGCAATAGTTGGCATTTCATCATCATGCAATGCTTCAGCGTCAACAATAGAAGCCAGAATAGACACTTGCACCGGGCTTAAACCAAGTTTTTTTGCTTTTTCTGTACGTTCCGGAGTCCAGAATTTCAAGTAAGCGCCATACATCTTCTTAAAGAATTTCTGTGGCGATGTATTCCAATATAACTGGTAGGTGTTTGGCAAAAACATGGTATAAACATCATCTGTTGTAAAACCATATTTTTTCACAAAATCAGCGGAATCAAGTAAATTAACAATACTGGCTGAATCCGGCTCGATCTTCTTCCCGACAAATCCCGCGAAATCAGTTTTCAATCGCATGGTATGAAAAGCTAATGTAACCGGTGTTTGTGTGCCGGATGCCAACATGTTGATCAATTTTCTGTTGCTCATACCTGCATGCAAATGATATCTGCCTGCTTTTACACGGGCGGTATATTTCATATTTTGCGCGGCCCAATTAAAAGTTGTAGTGTCTTTTACTATTCCTTCTTCACGAATGGTTTTGTAAACATCATCGTATGTAGCACCAGTGTGTATATATAAGAATTCCTGCTTATCGGTAACATTCGGCCCGAAATAATTCAAGTAATAAATAACGCAGGTAACGCCAAGGGCAATTACAATTATAAGTGCCAAGGCAATTATAAATTTTCTTAATAAGCCTCCGTTCGACTTTTTCTCAGCCATAGTATATAGAGTATTTTTATTATTTAAGTTTTTGCAAAGCTATTAAGCCGCCTGATAAATTCCGAACATTTTGATAGCCGTTTTCCTGTAATAATTTACATGCCGTTTCGCTACGCATACCGATCTTACATATAACAACAATTTCATCAGTTTTGTTATAAGCCAATTGATCTATACTATCATGTAGTTTGGATAAAGGTATGTTTTGGCCACCAATATTATAGGTCGAAAATTCAATTACTTCCCGAACATCTAAAAGATTAACAGCATCTCTGCTTAGTAATCGAGAATGAAATTCAACAGCACTAATTGGCAGGGACATCAGATTTTTTAGCTTGTGAAACCGTAAGATTTATCCGTGTACCTAAACTGGTTTTGCTGGTAGAATCTGTTTTTGCAGGATATTGGGCAGTAACCACAACGCTACTCGAATCTGTAATAGTTCCTTCATAAGTAATCGTTCCAATGCCTAAACCAGCGCCTTTGATCACAAATTTAGCGGCATCAAGTTCCTGATTAACCAAATCTGGTATATCTACTTCACTTGCACCGGCGCCGTTGCCAATAACCAAATCAACCTTCGACCCCTTTGGTAGTTTAGTGCCCGGTTTGATGATCTGACCTGCAAAACGGACTTCTAAAATATGATTAGCGATATCCGAGCGTGTGCTGGTATCGCCAACCTTTAAACCATAGTTTGATAAGGTAGCCACGGCTTCTATATAATTCTGGTCTTCCAGATCGGGGAGGGCTACGGGGGGGGACAAGCGGGTAACCATAGTCAAATATATAATACGATTTGCTTTAACCATGGTACCTGCATCCGGGTCTTGCTCTACAATAGTTCCGGGTGGTTGGTCGGGTACATAAACGGAATCTATCTGGTAACCAAAACCCTGGTCAGTTAAGGTGCTGATCGCCTTATCTACCGACATTCCTTTTAAAGGTGGTACTGGCGCTCCTGAGCCATGGCGGGTGTAGTAATCCAAGCTTAAGTAAGCTATAAAAACCAATAACAATACGGAGCCAAGAGCCGCGAAAAATGTGTTACGGAATGATGTAGTTTTTAAGTAAGCCCAAAATCTGTTCATGTATCAGTAGGATATTATCGTACCAAACATAATGAATATTTCGGAATTAGAATTTATCAATACTTGAATTTGCTGATTTGCAGAACCAATTAATTTTGATAATCAAAATAAGAAATATAACAACAAACAAATATCTTTGAAAATCATGACAGCAAAAAATATCGCCCTTTGTGCCGGTGGTTATACCGGGGAGTACGAAGTATCTATCAATAGCGCCAAAAATATCGCTGCTAACCTTGATCCTGTTAAGTACAAGGTTTATACCGTGCTCATTAACCGCGATAGTTGGTTTCATGATACAGGCCACGAGCACATCAGCATAGATAAAAACGATTTCAGCCTGACTATAAAAGGTGAGAAGATCAAGTTCGACTTTGCCTTTATAACCGTGCACGGTACCCCGGGCGAAGACGGCAAGCTGCAAGGCTATCTGGATATGATGGGCATACCCTACAATACCTGTGACGCCACTACATCCGCCATTACCATGAACAAGGCCTACACCAAAACCATTGTACATGGCATCCATGGCCTGCATGCCGCCCGCAGCATGCAGCTGCACCGCAAGGATGCCCACGATGTAGCGACCATAGCCGCCAACCTAAAGTTCCCGCTGTTTATTAAACCGAATAACGGTGGCAGCAGCGTAGGTATGAGCAAGGTACATAACATCGCGGGCCTGCCCGAAGCCATCGAGAAAGCATTCCACGAAGATGATCAGGTTTTGGTTGAGGAGTTCATCAAAGGCCGCGAGTTTAGTCGTGGTATAGCCCGTATTAAGGGCAAGATCACCGTGCTGCCTGCTACCGAGATCATCACCACAAAGGAATTTTTTGATTACGAGGCCAAGTACACTCCCGGCGCTTCATACGAAATTACCCCGGCCGACCTGAGCCCTGAAAAGAATGACGAAATAGCCGAGATCCTAACCGAGATCTACCTGCGCCTTAACTGCAAGGGCATGGTGCGTATTGATTTTATTTTGCTGGATGATACCCAGGATTTCTACTTTATCGAAGTAAACACAACCCCCGGCCAGTCTTCCGCCAGCCTGATACCGCAGCAGGTGAGGGCAGCAGGTATGGATTTAATGGAGTTTTACGGCGACCTGATAGACGGCGCTTTTTAAATACTGTATCACGATACCAGTGAAACACTCGGCACATTTGGTGCACTTTTTAGGCCAAAATCGCCTTAAAAAGTACTAAAAAAGCCATTTTTAGATTGAAAATTCGACTCAAATCAGGCTAAAAAAGGCTGTTTTTGAGTCAAAAAGTATTGAATTTTATCATTTTTTCCCACTTTTTTGATGGAAATGCTAAAAATATTTGCATTTTTTAAGCCTTTTTGCGATATTTGAATACACCCGAAGCCTATTAAACGTCCCGTTCTGGTACAGTTTTACGGCTCCCAAATTTATCTTCATGTATTATTCCAACAAACCCGATCATTACGTGGAACGTCCAGCTGTGATCGAAGAAATTCGCAATGCTATCCGCGGTATCGATCCTATCGCCAAACCTCAACCCAAGCCAACCGCCTGGCAACTCAAACATCCTAAAAAAGATATTAACGGCTCCGAACCCGAGTTTATCATCAAACGCGCCGGCAAGTGGCTTCGCGACGGTGCCAAGCTGCCTGAATCTAAAATGCTGTTCGACCACTTTTGGCTCGAAGGCGAGCTGTGCATCCTGTTTGCCGATACCAACTCGGGCAAGTCGGTACTCGCGGTACAGATAGGCGACAGTATCAGCAAAGGCGAGCCCATTGCCCCGCTGCAAATGATCGCCGTGCCCTGCGGCGTGCTGTATATTGATTATGAGCTAAGCGATAAGCAATTCCAGCAGCGCTACTGCACCAAAAATAATTATAATTATAAATTCAGTAACAAATTCTGCCGAGCCGTCACCAATCCGCAGGCCAATAAAATGTACAAGTTCAGCAGTTACCAGGAGTACCTCGAAAACGAGATTGAAAATTCCCTGCTCATTGCCAAAGCCAAAGTGCTCATTATCGATAACATCACCTGCCTCAATTACGATGCTCACCATGCCACCGGCGCACTAAACCTGGTGCGCAGCTTGCAGGCCATCAAAGCCAAATACAACATCTCCATCTTGGTGCTGGCGCATACCCCAAAACGCAATCCCGTAAAACCAATCACCCAAAACGACTTACAAGGCAGCAAAATGCTCATCAACTTTGTCGACAGCGCCTTCGCCATCGGCGAGAGCCAAACCCAACCCGGCACCCGCTACCTAAAACAGATTAAACAACGCAGCACCAAACAACACTATGGCCCTGAAAACATCTGCCTCGGCAAAATTGAAAAAGTCAGGCAATTTCCTGCGGTTTAGTTTTGATGGTTATGATTTGGAAATCGCGCATTTGCAAAAGAATAGCGAACAGCATCAAAAAACTGTTATGGAAAGAGTTATGGAATTAAGTAGAGAGGGCAGGAGCATTCGGAAAATTGCTTCGGAGCTGAATTTGTCATCGAGTACGGTAAATCGAATGATCAAGGCTTATAACAATATAACCCTAATCTCTAACCTTTAATCCCGCTCTGGCGCGAGTATGCAGCGCAGGTAAAGCGTGGGGTACTCGTGACATTCTAATTTGCTAAAGGCACGAGTACCACAGTCCGCAGGCTTGCGCTGCATACTCGCGCCAGAATTGGGGAGTTATTTTTTCTTTTCACTAAACTTTAAAGATACAATAGGTAATACCTATAATCAGTTATTTTCATTGATTTTTAAAGATGAAACATTTTTGAAGTTTACTCCTAGTAATGCAGAAAGAGTATTTATTGAAACAAAAGAGAAAAGCAAATTTAAGCAGTTAATCGCGCTAATAAAAGAATGATTTTAGTTTCCTCACTCTGGCGCGAGTATCTAACGCGGACCTTAGGGCAGGGTACTCGTTCCTTTTCTAATTTGCCAAAGGCACGAGTACGCCACACCTTTCCTGCGCTGCATACTCGCGCCAGAATTGGGGAAGATTTAGAAGGGTTAAATACTTAACAGTTTATTATTTAAAATCAAGTTCCTGGGTTAATTTACCACCCTGTAATACTCTCAGGTCATTTCTGGATATAGCTTGAGTATGTTCCGTATCATCGTTGGTATTCAAAGTTTTTTTCCGAATGGCATCCATTTTATCTTTTAGGCCATCCAGCGCGGCATAATTTTTTAATTGATACATTAAAAGCAAGTCCCAATCGTTTTCTGAGGATGGTTGTGCCGTAAGAATTTTAAAATCACTAATCAGGCCTGCCGCTTCGGCTGCCCGCATTACTTTTACCCACCCATCACTAAGGTTTTTTAAGTAAAGGTCGCCCATGCCTGGTTTTATGTGTACAAACTGTACCTGCCAAAGCGGGCCTTCGGTGTAAGGTTTGTCTGTTTGGGCATAAGAAAAGCCCATGCCTGCAATCAGCAATACAATGCTAAATGCAAAATTCAAGATCTTTCTTTTCATGTGTTTATTGATTTAAGTAATTTGATTAATCTAATTTACTGATTATAAACAAAATACGTAATAATTGTAAAAAAAATCTTCTGCTTTGGCTCAAGCCCAATGTCATTAAGTTAAGCCTAAAACCCCGTAGGGTTTACATGTTGGTAGAAAAATAAAACGAAATAAATACGTGCCGTAGGTACGTAACCCTGCCATGTTGCGTACCTACGGCACGCCAAATGGTTTAAAATGATAATTGCTACCCACATTTTGCTCCTGTGGAGCATTGTTAAAATCACATTTCTCTTAACTTAATAACATTGGGCGCAAGCCTGCGGTGAATACTCGCTCCAGAATTGGGACAACACCAACATGGGCGATAATCACTATGGCAAAGTAAGGCTGCTTACTTCGTTTGATTCAGTAAAATATAGCGTATTATTCAGTATTACAGGATCAATTGGATAATAAAGAAGTGCAACATTACCAGGACCGGACGTAGATGGCGCCTCACTATCTCCACGATCAGCGCCGGCAACGGTACTCACTACGCCTAAAGTACTTAGTTTCCGTATATAATGATTGCTTTCGTCTGTAATATAAAGTGAACCGTCTGATGCGATTACAACTCCATAAGGGTATTCAAATTGGGCAGTAAGAGCAGGTCCGTCTTTGTAACCAAGTGTGCTGCCTGCAATAGTTGTAACCATACCTGTAGTGGTTATTTTTTTGATTCTATTACTTGTAACAGTGGCAACATATAAAGTTCCGTCATCCGCAACGGCTATACCTTCAATATCATCAAATTTTGCTGTAGATGTAGTGCCGTCTTCATCACCTCTTGTCGAGCCTGCATAATCGCTTACTATGCCGCTGGTAGAAATTTTTCTGATCTTTGTAGCCGAATAATCATATACAAAAATGGTTCCGTCTTTACCTATGGCAATCGCGGTAAGACGCCCGAACTCAGCCATCTGTACGGATGCAGATGATTTTATCGGCCCATTAATGTAACCGCTGTCACATCCCGCAAATGTACTTACCAAGCCCGCGGGGGTTACTTTTCTGATTTTGTAATTATAAAAATCTGTGACATACAAATTGCCATCGGGGCCGGCAGCTATACCAATCGGGGTATTGAACTTGGCACTGGTTGTAAGGCCATCAGCAAAACCCTGTGTGCCGCCTGCTAATGTGATAACGCTATTATCGCTTATGCTTACCCTCCTTATCGCGTTATTTCCTTCGTCAGCGATATATAGATAATTGCCATAGGCTGTAATTTGGCGTGGAGCGCCAAATCGTGAATTAATACCCGACCCATTCTGGAATCCCCCGTCATCGGTTCCTGCTAGAATAGTTACATAGTAAGCAGGTGTAGGGCTAATTAACGGCTTTTTTAAAAATTCCTGCTTGCAACCCTGATTAATTATCATGAATATTATTATAGCAAAATGAAAATAATTGGCTTGATGTTTCATGGTTTAGGTTTTTATTAAGTAAACCTATGGTTAATTTTTTATCAAGTCAATTAAGAAAGTCGGTTGGGTAGCAAAATGTAAAATATGCGCAGTTTTAACTAGAAATTACCTGATTTTTAGTTTTCTAAACCCGGAAAAATTAAATCAGCGGTTAGCTTTCACCATCCTATCCCTGCCACTCATATCTTTTCTCAATTCAATATTTCTAAAGCCCTTTGTTTGTAATAAATCCACGGTTTCATCGCCCAAACTTTCATTAATCTCTAAAAACAAAAGGCCATTTTGAGTCAGGTTATTTAATGCGAAATCAGCTATTGCCTTATAAAAAATCAAAGGATCATCTTCGGGTACAAACAACGCGGAATGAGGCTCGAAATCGGTTACATTGGTATGCATTTGCGTCTTGTCGTACAGCGTAACATAAGGCGGGTTGCTAATGATTACTTCAAACTTCTCATTGCCTTCGCTCGACATTTTTGAATTTTGAATTTTGAATTTTGAATTCAAAATATCATTCTGAATAAAATTAATCTTAACTTCATTTAAATCAGCATTTTGCCTAGCCGTTTCTAAAGCGCCTGTAGATATATCAATGGCAGAAACTGAAGTATTAGGCAAGTTTTTTTTTAGGCTGATCGCGATACAACCACTGCCAGTACCAATGTCTAAAATATTACTAACTACTAATTGACGAGTGTTAACTGAAGTTAAAGCCCATTCCACCAATTCTTCAGTTTCCGGCCTTGGTATCAGTACCGATGGATTTACTTTAAATGGCAGACCATAAAACTCAGTATGGCCTAAAATGTATTGTATAGGCTCGCCGGTTTGCAAGCGTGTTAGTATAGCGTTTAATGTTTCAGCTTGCTTAATTGTAATATCTTTTTCAGGAAAGGCCTTAATTTGCGCTTTTGACAAATTTGTTATTTCATTGATAACTATTAAGGTAAGCGACTCTGTTTCATTCACATCATAAACTCCGCCAAGCCTTTGTTTAAAAACAGCAAATACATCCTTAATAGTTTTCATGCAGGATCAAATTTTAGAATTATAGAATTTCCGGAATTTTATTAACCTGCAAATTAACACTATAAAACCTACATGATTCCGTCAATTCTTAAATTTTGTAAATTCTGATCATATTTGTACCATGTCCGAACACGATATATATATGCGCCGTTGCCTGGAGCTTGCTGAATTGGGCATCGGCCACGTTAGTCCTAACCCGATGGTTGGTGCGGTGATTGTTTTGGATGGCAAAATAATAGGCGAGGGCTACCACCAAAAATATGGCGAAGCGCATGCCGAAGTTAATGCCATTAATCAGGTTATCAGCAAGTTTGATAACTACGCTGAATTATTGAAGCAATCAACCATATATGTATCGCTGGAACCCTGCGCGCATTATGGCAAAACCCCGCCCTGCGCTGATTTGATCATCAAACACCATATCCCAAAAGTAGTAGTTGGCTGCCGCGATCCTTTTGACCAGGTAAATGGCAAAGGGATAGAAAAACTGCAAGCAGCAGGGGTGGAAGTGACTTTGGGCGTTTTGGAAGCAGAATGCAAATGGCTAAATCGCCGCTTTTTTACCCGGGTTCAAAAGCACAGGCCATACATCATCCTTAAATGGGCACAAACGGCTGATGGCTTTTTTGCCCCGGCAGATGGCAGTCAGTTTTGGATAACCGGGCCGGAATCCCATAAACTGGTGCACCAATGGCGCGGCGAAGAGGATGCTGTTTTAGTGGGGACTAAAACGGTTGCCGCAGATAACCCCCAACTAAACGTTAGATATGGCAATGGTAAATCACCCAAACGTGTTGTTATTGATCGTGAATTAAAGTTAAATAAAAACTTAAATATATTCGATCAATCAGTTGATACATTGATATTTAACGAGATTGAAACCAAGATCGACGGTAAAAACAAATACATTGCTTTAGAAGATTTCGGGCGATATGTACCGCAATATATTCTATATCAATTGTACATGCAGGACATACAATCAGTAATTATTGAAGGCGGCGCCCATACTTTAAACACGTTTATTGAAGCCGGTTTATGGGACGAAGCGCGCGTATTTACCGGAACCGTTAATTTAGAAAGCGGCATAAAAGCACCACAAATTAATGGTATAATTGAAGAAGATATTTTATCAGGAACCGACCATCTAACGGTATTAGTTAATAGTTGATTTGGTTGAGTAGTAGAGTCGTTTAACTTATTCAACCTAATCAACCAATCAGCACAATAAACCACTACAATGCTCTACGTTTTTTTAAGTATTTGCTGCAGCGTAATCGTATCTATCTTATTAAAGCTGGCTAAACGCTACCAGATAGATATTTTTCAAGCCATAACCTGGAACTATTCTATAGCCATAGTGCTTACCTGGATATTCCTGAAACCGCAACTGCATAACCTGCAGGCATCGCCAATTTATACCTATACTGCATTAGGGATATTGTTACCGTTACTATTTGTAATACTTGCTTTATCTGTCAGGTACAATGGAATTGTGCGTACTGATGTGGCGCAGCGCCTGTCGTTATTTATTCCAATTGTAGCAGCCTTTTTATTATTTGGTGAACAATTAAGCACATTGAAAATCATTGGCATAAGTATTGGAATTGCAGCCATATTGTGTTCAATCCCTTGGAACACAAGGCGGTCTCCTAATAAAAAATCATCTACAAGTGCCTGGTTATATTTATTCATTGTTTTTATAGGCATGGGTGTAATTGATGTACTGCTTAAAAAAGTAAGCCAATTTAAGGGAATGTCGTTTACATCCTCTCTTTTTATGGTGTATGTTATCGCCTTTGTATTGTCGTTAGTGTTATTAGCTTATCGCTTCGGAGCTAAAAAGTCAAAATTTTCATGGCCTCATATTATGTTTGGCTGGATATTAGGCGTAGCTAATTTTGGTAACATCCTTTTCTATTTAAAGGCGCATCAATCTTTAGCAAAAAGCCCTTCTACAGTTTTTTCCGCTATGAATATTGGCGTTATTGCTTTGGGGGCTATTGTTGGCCTGGTTGTTTTTAAAGAAAAATTGAGCATCCTAAATAAACTGGGTATAGCCCTGGCAATTATCGCTATTGTTGTAATTTCTTACGCTAATATATTTTAATGCTGTTCGACGATACTTACCTCACGATAGAAAAATCATCTGAAACCATATTTAGAGATCGTGGCAGTAAGTTCCTGGCTTTTGCTTATCCTATAAATGCTGAGGCTGATATTAAAGCTATCTTGGCTGTTTTAAAAACAGAGCATCCTAAGGCAAACCATCATTGCTGGGCTATGCGCCTGGGGATCGACCGTTCAATATTCCGCGTTAATGATGACGGTGAGCCATCCGGAACTGCTGGTCGGCCAATATTAAATACACTGCTTTCGCGTAACATTACCAATATATTGGTTGTGGTTGTCCGTTATTTCGGCGGTACATTATTAGGTGTTCCTGGGCTGATAAACGCCTACAAAACCGCTACCGAAGATGCCTTGAATGCAGCTGTAATTATCGAAAAAACGCTGGATGATACTTATATCATCAGTTTTGATTACCAACAGATGAATGATGTAATGAAAATCATCAAGGAAGATGGCCTGACTATTCTGGAGCAGCAATTTGATAACAATTGCATGGTGAAAATAGCCATCCGAAAAATGCAGGTAAACAGAAGTATTAATAAGTTGGAGAAGGTAGAAGGAGCTATTATTAAGCTAGCCATATAGCTCCCATTTTAATATTTTTTAACATTCAAGGTGTTTTTTTATACCTGTTTTTAGGCTTTAAATCATTACTTTCGTGGCAACATGCAATCTTTTGAAATAGATAAAACCGACCTGCTGCGCATCAAAACCGCGCTCGAAGGCGATGATGCTGAATTACAGAAGGTTCTGAAGGAGTACCATCCTTCGGAGATTGCAATGTTATTTGAAAAACTTCCGCAGGAAGCGAAAGAAAAGATCATCAATATTCTACCGATTGATATAGCCTCCGAAGTTATATCAGAAATGGATGAAGAGCACCGCCCTGGTGAACTATTGATTAACCTGCATCCTGATAAACGCTCCGAAATTGTTGAGGAACTCGATTACGATGATGCTACTGACATTATCTCTCAATTGGATGAAGATGAGCAGAAGGAAATATTAGAAGATCTCGACCAGGAAGATGCCGATAGTATCAGAGCCCTGATGAATTACGACGAAGATACGGCGGGTGGTTTAATGAACCCCCAAGTGATCTGCGTAAAGATGGGCATGGATAAAAAACAGGCTTTGGATGAGATCATCCGCCAGTCTGAAGAGATGGAGGAGTTCTATACCGTTTATGTTATTGATGACGCGCATATTTTAAAAGGAATTTTATCCCTTAAGGATGTTATAAAGGCCCGTATAAATGCCAAAATAAACGAACTGGTTAACGATGATTTCGTTTATGTAAAAGCCGAACTCGACCAGGAAGAAGTTGCAAAGCTTTTTTCACAATACAATCTTACAAACATTCCTGTTGTTGATGATAACATGAAACTGCTTGGTCGAATTACGGTTGATGATATTATTGACGTAATGGAGCAGGAAAGCACTGAGGATATGTTAAAAATATCCGGTGTATCCGAAGACGAAGAATTAAGCGGTAACTGGAAAGAAGCTGTTAAAAGCCGTTTACCCTGGTTGATTATTAACTTAGGCACAGCATATCTGGCGGCTTCAATTATCCGTCACTTTGATGCTACCGTTGCCCAGTTGCCAGTGCTTGCTGCTTATATGACCATTATTGCCGGGATGGGCGGCAACGCGGCTACTCAAGCATTAGCGGTAACTGTAAGGCGTATCTCCCTAACCGATCTTACCGATAGCCAGGCCTATAACGCGGTTTTAAAAGAATTTTTAGTAGGATTATTAAATGGTGCTGCCAATGGTATAGTTGTATTTTTTATAGCCCTATTTTATGATGCCGACCCAATGCTTGGGCTGGTATTATTTTTAGCAATGACAGGTAACCTCATCGTTGCCGGTTTAACAGGCTCATCCATCCCATTAGTATTAAAAAGGGTAGGAATAGATCCTGCCGTGGCATCGTCCATCATTATAACAACATTTACCGATTGCGCAGGCTTTTTACTGCCGCTATGGTTCGCGACGCATTTGCTGTTGCATACACACGTAAAATAGTTTTTTTATTTAAAATTTGATCATACCTTAAAACGGAATACACATGACAGAAGTAAGATACAACTGGACTAAAGAACAAATCGCCGAAATATATCATACGCCATTATTAGACCTGATCTATCAGGCAGCTACCGTTCATCGCGAGAACAAAGATTATTCAGAAGTACAGATCAGCTCATTGATCTCCATAAAAACAGGCGGCTGCCCCGAGGATTGCGCATATTGCCCACAAGCAGCCCGTTACAACACCGGTGTTGATGTGCATGCCATTATGCCTAAAGAAGAAGTGGTTGCCGTAGCACAAAAAGCTAAGGACGGCGGCGCATCAAGATTATGTATGGGTGCTGCATGGCGCGAAGTACGTGATAACAAAGATTTTGATAAGGTAATAGACATGGTAAAAGCTGTTAACGCTATGGATATGGAAGTGTGCTGTACTTTAGGTATGCTTACCGAAAGCCAGGCACAACGCCTTGCCGATGCAGGTTTATACGCCTACAACCATAATCTGGATACATCCGAGGATGATTACAAGCGAATCATCACCACCCGTACTTACGATGATCGTTTACAGACATTGGATCATGTGCGTAAAGCTAAAATAACCGTTTGCAGTGGTGGTATAATTGGACTGGGCGAAACTGTTGCCGACAGAATATCAATGCTTAAAACACTGTCAAACATGCCTAAACACCCGGAATCAGTGCCAATTAATGCTTTGGTACCAGTTAAAGGCACACCATTGGCCGATCAGCCGCGTGTCTCTGTTTGGGATATGGTAAGAATGATTGCTACTACCCGCATCATTATGCCAAAAACTGTAGTACGTTTATCAGCAGGCAGAACAGAAATGAGCGTAGTTGAACAAGCGCTTTGCTTTATGGCCGGTGCAAACTCCATATTTGCAGGTGAAAAATTGTTAACCACACCAAACCCATCTTTTGATACCGATATGGCCATGTTTGAATTGCTTGGTTTAACTCCTCGCAAGGCATTCAAAAACGGCAGACCAAACGAGAGCAAGGAAATAAAAGAAATGAGCATTAACGAGGTGATTGGATAGTAATGAAACGAATTAAAGTAAATACAACGTTTGAGGAGGATGAATTAGAACGCAAGCGATATTTTGCTGGACTTTCCTACAAAGAACGTTTAATGTATTACTTTAAGGTTCGTGATTTAACTAATTTTCATAAAGGAAAAGTAAAAATGTTTTATTTGAAAACATGTGATAAAGGTTTACCACCTGCTCCATATTTATAGTGGATTTTTCATGAAAACACTTTGGTGCTGGCGTTGTAAGATTGATGTGCCAATGCTTGATGATAATGAATTTAAAAAAGCGAAGGAGCTTTATAGCATAGGTTTTAAAAATACAAAGGCTGATAGATTTCAGCCTTTGTTAAAATATTATAAAGATCTGACCGGTTTTGAAGAAACTGAACCTGCGGCAATAATGCATCATCAGATTAGTCAATATGGGCCTATTTGTAATATATGTGGTAAGCCATATCGAACTCCAATAGCTATGTTTTGCGCTGCATGTGGTGACAGAAAAGACTAATAACTACACATTAGCATCCAACAACCATCTCCATGCCCACTTGGTTAAGTTATTAAAGCCTTTCCAGCTATCAACAAACTCAATAATATCCTTCAGACATTTATTAGCAAATTTTCGTTTGAAGTTTTTTTGCGCCAATTTATAAACCTTATCAGGATTCTCCATACCAATGCGTTCATAAATCTCCTGCTTAACGTACATGGTTCTTACAAAGAATATATTAAAGAGGATAACGTAGCTGTAAAGTGTCCGTTTAACATATCCCGCTTTTGCAGAGTATGTTTTTAAGATACTTTTGGTGAATAGAATATGTCGCCCTTCCTCAATATTATGCAAATCAAACATCTTTTTCAAAACGGGATAAATGTTTGGCGTACGACGGGAATAGTTGCCATAAACATCAGTCACTAATTCAACTGACACACTGCCCATGAACAAATAATCAGCAGGTAGATATTTATTACTAAACTCCCCAAAGAATGTATGCAACCTGCTTTGCGCTATAGGTTTGCCGCCTAATTTTTGAATAGCCTGCCCAAACATTTCCTGGTGGCGGAATTCTTCTATCAATTCTCTTAACAAAAAACGGTGTTCAGCATTATGTTGTGGGAGTGTTAAGATGTGCCTCGTCATAAATAAACAAAACAGGCATTCGCCCCATGCGTATGAAGAAATTACCTGCACTAATTCGTGCCTGCCAAGTTCGAGTTTTTGAGTGGGGGTGAGGGTATCGTAAATATCCAATCCCTGAAGTGATGTAAGCACTTCAGGGAGGAAAATATCGTCAGCTTCAGGTTCTAATTGCCATGGGATATAGGTTTCCGGCATTAATGGATGCTCTTTACTTATTTTAATTAGTCTTTCAACCTCTTTTACATCCATAATTTATCCCTTAACTTATATTATCATAACGCATGTTAAACCTATTGGTTGCCTTATTCAGGAATTAAACCACGGTTCTTTTCCATTGGTTTAATGTCTGGGTTGCGTCCTCTGAAATCACGGAACATTTTACCATACTCTATAGTGTTACCACGAGAAAGTATCATATCACGGAAACGCTGGCCGTTAGCCCTTGTTAAGCCACCGTTCTCTGTAAACCATGAGAAGGCATCATCGTCCAGCATCTCAGTCCACAAATAGGCGTAATAACCGGCAGCATAACCATTACTCCAGATGTGTAAAAAGTAACTTGAACGGTAACGTGGTGGCACTTGCGATAAGTTCAACCCGGTTTCTTGCAAAGCCATCGCCTCAAATTTATCTGCATCCTGCAAAGGCGCGGCAGCAGTTAACTCGTGCCATTTCATATCTAAGGAAGCTGCTGCTAATATTTCGGTCAAAGCATAACCCTGGTTAAATTTCGATGCCTTTTTTATTTTATCAACCAAAACCTGTGGCATTGGCTGGCCTGTTTTGTAATGTACAGCATAGTTTTTAAATACCTGCGGATACAATGCCCAATGCTCATTAAACTGTGATGGGAACTCCACAAAATCACGTGCTACACTGGTTCCCGAAATACTTACATACTGCTGATCGGCAAAGAACCCATGTAAAGCATGTCCAAATTCATGGAACATGGTAGTTACATCATCAAAACTAATTAAAGCAGGCTGACCGGGTGCAGGCTTAGTAAAATTGCACACGTTGTAAATAACAGGCTGCGTACCCAATAATTTCGATTGATCAACCATATTGCTCATCCATGCGCCGCCATTCTTGTTATCACGCTTAAAATAATCGCAATAGAACAAGCCAATGGTCTTACCGTCTTTATCTATCACTTCAAAAACGCGTACGTCTTTTTGGTAAACAGGAATATCGTGGCGTTCTTTAAATGTTAATCCGTAAAGCTGGTTAGCGGCATAAAATACGCCGTTTTGCAAAACCTTATTCAACTCAAAATATGGTTTTACGTCGCTTTCATTTAAATCATATTTCTGCTTGCGCACCTGCTCGGCATAAAAATCCCAATCCCATGGTTGTAATTTAAAACCACCTTTTTGTTGGTCGATGACCGCTTGTATATCAGCGGCCTCATTTTTTGCCTTTGCGGTAGCGGCAGGCACCAATTGAGCGAAGAATTTATCAACCGCTTCAGGCGTTTTAGCCATTTGATCCTGTAAAACCCAGGCAGCATAGTTAGGATAGCCTAAAAGTTTCGCTTTCTCAGCCCTTAACTTAGCTATATTAACAATGGTTTTGCGGGTGTCGTTAGAGTCACTTTTCTCCGCACGTATCCATGATGCATTAAACAATTTCTCACGAACATCACGATTGCTTAACAATTGCAGCAAAGGTTGCTGGGTTGTGTTTTGTAACGATATAAGATATTTGCTTTTAGATTTATTGGCCTTCGCGTTTTGGGCCAAAGCATCAATATCACTTTGTGCCAATCCGGCTAAATCAGTCGCATTATCAATTTTCAATCCGCCAGCTTTTGCAGCCGCTAATAATTGGTTATTGAATTTAGCTGTAAGCGATGCTTCCTGCCCATTTAGTTTTTTTAGGTTTTCTTTATCAGCATCAGACAGCTTTGCACCAGCCTGAACAAATTGCTGGTAGTAAAACTTAACCAACCGGTTTGATTCCGCGTCCAGTTTTGAATTTATGCTGTCGTTATAAATCGCTTCAACCCGTTTAAATAGTCTTGAATTCAGGTGGATGGCGTCTTGTGTTGCAGCCATTTCGGGGGCAACATCTTCCTGTACCTTTTGCAATACGCTATCGGTATTAGCGCCCGTAAGTACATTAAATACATTGTTGGCCCGGCGTAATAGCACGCCGCTTTTTTCCATTGCCAGTATAGTGTTTTCAAAAGTTGGCGCGGCGGTATCATCTGCAATCTTTTGGATCTCGGCAAGCTGGTCTTTCATGCCCTGTTCAAGGGCAGGTTTAAAGTCGCTGTCTTTTATCTTATCAAAAGGTGGTGCCTGGTAGGGCAGGGTGCTTGCTGAAAGCAGTGGATTTGTTGATGAGGTGTCTGAACCGCTAGTTGCAGGTTTATTATTACTGTTACATGAGGCCATAATTCCCATCATTGTCGCTAATGGTAATATAAATAGTGTTTTCATAAAAAAATTAAAAGTTGAAATTACGAAATTCCTATATATTGCGTTGTATTAATTAAGAGCACAAGGGGTTGTTATATAAATATGAGTTATAATTTAAAAATACTAAGCGGATACTTATTTACATTGCTAACCTTATTAACCGCAGCATGCAACCGTCCGGGTATACATAAAGCAGTTGTTAAACTATCTAAACCCTTATCATTTAAATCTATAGCAGGTGTTAATTTTATCGAAGTTCGCCGCAGGATGGCTTCGGGCCTATCTTTTGACGAACACGGCTTTGAGGCAGAACCATCTTACAAGATCACTTTCCTTACAAACGATTCCGCCAGCGTTTACAGTCCGGATAAGAAAGCATTTATCAATTTCCTGGTGTTTTTAGAGCCTGATTCCATCTTTAATGTTGCACGTTCCTATTTTAAAATGAAGCACATGAGCAAAGATAGCCTGGTTTTACAAGTGCTCGAGGTGCAGGGCGATACGTTGCACATGAAACATTCGCTGGTTTACATGACTTTCTACTCCGACAATTACCTGAAAAATGTGCTTCATACCGATGCCCAAACCTTAGGTAAGCCAGATAAGCACGACACTTTATTTATTAAAAAGAAAGCAGCCATTGCCAATAAATTCCCCGATAGTGCTTTCGCGGCACGTCAGCCTGTAACCTTAAGGAGTTTAAGTCCGCTTTTAATTATTGATAGGGTAAATGTTAAGCCCGACATGTCTAATAATTATGATGCATCAGATTATTACATGAACCCGGAGTTTAACATCACAATAAACAAAGCTTATGAGAATTTCTCTTATTCGTTTTGGGTTTGTGTAGATGATAAAGGCAGGATAACCTTTTACCAGTCGGTAGATTACATTATGCCTGAATACCGCGAATCAACCATCAAAACAATAAAAGGAATCATCGATGGCTATTTAAAAGCGTATATGGCTGCTATCCCAGGTACTACATTAGGCATTAAACATACCAGTATGATAATTTTGAATGTTGTTGGAAGAAAATAGCCAATAGTAACCTAAACTTAATAATAAAAATATGAAAACAACCTTATTTGCGTTTTTTTGCTTATTTCTTTCATTCACTGCATTTTCACAGGTGAAAATTGGTCAACATGTTGATGATATAGCTATCCAAACGTTGATTAATGCTCCGGTTAATAAAGGTAATATTAATGATTTTAAGGGGCAGACAGTTTTGTTAGAATTTTGGGCGACATATTGCGGCCCTTGCATAAGTGCAATGCCTCATTTACAGGATCTCCAAAAAACATACAAAGGTAAACTACGTGTAATTACAGTTAGCAATGAAAAAGAAAGCAGGATTAAAAAATTCATTGAAAATAAGCCATCTGATTTGTGGTTTGCAGTAGATACCGCTAATATATTTCAACAGTCATTTCCTTTACGCACAATTCCGGAAAGTGTATTGATTGATAAGAATGGAATAGTAGTAGCCATCACCGAACCTCAAAATATAACCAAGCAGATTATCGCTGATGTTATAGCAGGTAAGAAAATTGAACTACCTTTAAAAGATGATAACATGGTTGCTGATCCTTATGCTAGTTATTTTCCTGCGGATTCAACAATACAAAATCTCTTCGTTTTACAGCCTGAAATTAAAGGTTTAAGAAGCAGTAAAAAAAATTATAGCAATAACAAAGCTTTTTATGGCCGAAGACTTACTATTATAAATTTCCCATTGATGGATCTTTATAGGATAGCTTATGGGGATATATCTTATAGACGAGTCTTAGACCTAACTTCCAAATCAAATTCAATCGAAGCCAGACGCATGTATTGTATGGATATTCTTGTACAAACTGATGATGATCTGTTACCCACACTTAAACGCGAGCTAAAAGCAAAGTTTGATTTGCAAGCTGATTTTGAAAAGCGATCAAAACAGGTTTATGTATTAACTATTGCCGATACCTCTAAAATAGGTCACTTAAAACCATCTGCAACACAAGCATACAAACTTGCGTATTGGTCGGGCAATTTCAACGGGCAGCATGTGCAATTAAAGGATATTGCAACCTATCTTGAAAAAACCGGGATAATTAAAGCCCCTGTACTTGATGAAACAAATAATAATACTTACTATGACATTACTTTTACTTACTTACCCGAGAAAGAAGGTGACCTGAAAAATATTTTGCTTGATTTAGGCCTGCAAGTAACAAAAATCGACCGTGAAATAGATATGTTGGTATTTAAGTAAATAATTATCATCGTTTTGAGTATTTAAATCGAGAGCGTTTAACCGGGAAAATTTAATCATTTTTTAATTTTAAGATTCTTTGGGCTGATACAAACATCAAATCCTATAGCATTTTGTGGATAACATAACTGTTGAAAGGTTGATAACCTTAGCCGGTGATAGGCTATTCAGGTATAAATGATTATTATAATTGGTCGAAAATGATTAATCTATTTGTTAAAAACTTGTTAATAAAAATCAGATAAAATATTTGCGAAATGACGATCATGTCCCGATATTGAAATCATCAAGAACGACGTACTTTGACAGCCTTGAGATACACAAACTGAATTCGGGTGATCCTTAGGGGGAACTAAAGATCAGGAAGTGCCTCATTACTTAACGGAAAAATGACGAAAGTGATTCACCGGGACAGTAGTTCAAAGGTGTTATGGATGCTGCAATACTTTACGAAGAATAGCAGTTTGAAATAATGACCATGAAGCAATCAGCGTTAGCAGACAACGGTAATTCAGTATTCGTAAGAATAAAGATGCATCAGCGTTGCGAGAATAACGACAGCGTTAATATCCGCAGGATAATGACAAACTCTGCATTCAATGAAACACTACACGATACTCGCGAGGGTAACGAAAGTTGAAAAGTTGCATAGAATAAAGACAGCGTCTCATCCGTAGGGGTAATAGCGGAAGTCCGCAGGAGCAAAACAATTGATAAATCAGCATTCGCGGGAATAAAGATTAATCAGCGTCAGCAATTAACGATGACAAGATCTGGTCGGTCAGCTTACACAAAACTTGATGCTTTCTAAAGGCTATGGCTCGCAGGAAGTTTGGAAACGGAAGTTCAAATCGCAAGAGGAGGCTTCCGTTTTCGTTTTTTATAGGTTTTTTTTGTCTGAACTCGAATTTTGATTGAATTAATTGAATTGGCAGAATTAATTTAGATCATAACCTTTAGGGTTTCACCCCAACCTCTCCAATAATTTCCTTAATTTAGCCTTATGCAGAAGGAAAGCAAAAGTAAAGCTGACGGTAAAAAGAAAATATTTGTATTAGATACCTCTGTTATCCTGTACGATCATAATGCCTTTGAAAACTTCCAGGAACACGATGTAGCCATCCCGATCCAGGTGCTTGAGGAGTTGGATAATATGAAAAGCGGTAACGATACCCGCAACTTCGAGGCCCGCAGCTTTATCCGGCTGATGGACGATATATCTCGAAACAACCTAATCAACGACTGGCAACCGCTCAACGGTAAAAGTAAGGGAAGCTTTAAGGTTATCATCGACACCAAAGATATTGCCGCCGATGCCGCCGCCATTTTTGGATCAGAAAAAACGGATCATCGCATATTAAACGCCGCTTTAGTTTTGCAGGAGGAGCATCCTGAGAAAAAAGTGGTGCTGGTATCAAAAGATATATGTCTGCGCCTGAAAGCCAAATCGCTAAACCTGTATGCAGAGGATTATGAAACCGGTAAAATAAAAAACGTTGACGAACTATATACCGGCCGAACAGTTTTAAATAAAGTATCAGACAAACTGTTAACTCAACTAAAAAAGAACGACAGTTTACCTAACGATGCGCTTGATATTCCCACGCCAACACATAACCAGTTTTATATATTAAACGGCAAAAACAGTTCGGTGCCGGCATTCTATAACTCGCAAAGCGGGCAGTTAGAAAAGGTAACCGAACAACCCATATTCAATATCTTCCCCAAAAATATAGAGCAGGCATTTGCGATACATGCTTTATTACATCCGGATATAAAACTGGTGAGTATACAAGGCAATGCAGGCACTGGTAAAACCTTATTAGCATTGGCTAGTGCTCTCGAACAGCGCAAGCATTTCAGGCAGATCTATGTAACCCGGCCAATTGTGCCACTTAGCAACAAGGATATTGGCTTTCTTCCCGGCGATATCAAATCAAAGGTAGACCCCTATATGGCGCCAATTTGGGATAACCTGAAATTCATCAAAGATCAGTTTGTCGACGATGAAAAGATGCAGGCTAAAATTGATGAGTTGGTAACTAATGATAAAATATCCATTGCGCCACTGGCATTCATCCGTGGGCGTACCCTAAGTAAGATATTCTTCATTGTAGATGAAGCGCAAAATCTAACCCCACATGAAATAAAAACCATCATCAGCAGGGCAGGAGAGAACAGCAAATTTATTTTTACCGGTGATATTTATCAGATAGATACCCCATACCTGGACGCGGAGAGCAACGGGTTAAGCTATTTGATAGACAAAGCAAAAGAACACCCGCTATATGCGCACATCACCCTGCAAAAAGGGGAGCGCAGCGAGTTGGCTAATTTGGCTACGGAATTATTGTAATGTATTAAAGGTGTCGCTGCTAAAGTTTACTCTTTCAATAAACCAAAATATTGTGTCAATTTTTATAGTTACAGATTTTTGGGAATTATTTTCGAGATATAAAACATCAGCATAAACAGAATTTACAGGACTTCCATTCTTTGAAGAAAATGTAATTCCAATCGAATTTTCTTTAAATTTTCCAGTTGACAATAAACCGCACCATTTATACTCGATAAAAGTTAACCCTTTATTTTGCAGCATTGGCTTAACAAATTTATTTAATGCTTTATTGATGATGTATTTTGGTATGTAAATATTTAATAATATCACGACTGAAAACATCGCGATTGCGACAAAAATCACATTGAGTGGCATTGGATACGGTGATAAGTTAAATGAAATACTAAGGTATGAAACTAAATTAAGTTATCCGTCACCCTTGCAATATCTGTGCTCATTTTATTAATAAAGCCTAACTGCTCTTTTAACAAAGTTTCATAAGTGAAAGGCTCGGGGGCTTTTGGGTTAATTTCGGTTACGTTAACATGATCGCTCAATAGCTCTGTTTTTGCGCCGCCCAGTTTTTTCGATATATCGTTCAAGGTTGCCAAGCTTTTCCTAACAGACCTGATGATTTCCGGTTGCGGGTCAGCCAGGCTTTTGTCCATCAACTCTGCTGCTACAGTGGCAATATATGATGAAAGAATATGGTTCAACACTACAAATTTATGCACTTCTTTTACGTTGCGTTG
>Ga0302197_10000202_pt1 | contig 59584 bp, 56 predicted proteins | sample II_Bog_N2_1_FD_193526 | JGI IMG/M metagenome (GOLD analysis project Ga0302197, IMG submission 193526) | Peat permafrost microbial communities from Stordalen Mire near Abisko, Sweden - II_Bog_N2_1 | ecosystem: Environmental > Terrestrial > Soil > Wetlands > Peat | place: Sweden: Abisko... | reverse complement strand
CAGCGATCTGGTCTTCCGCGACATCGACATGATCGACGTCAAGAATCCGGTTGTGATCAGCGAATACTACCCGCGCATTCTGCCTCCCGCGGGAGAGGTGGCGCCGCAGCCCGTCACGCGTCTCACGCCCCACTTTCATAACATCGTGCTCGAGAATGTGACTGCGACCGGCGGCGAAATGGCAGGGGCCATTGTCGGCCTGCCTGAAGCGCCTGTCGACGATATTGTGCTGCAAAATGTCACGCTGAACGGCAAAACCGGACTTTCCATCGGATACGCGAACGTAGTCCTCGAAAAAGTAAAGGTCACTGCCGATCAAGGCGACGCCATCCTCAAAACGGCCGGCGCCAACGTCACGCTGAAGTAGACCCACGGTCCAACACGAAGGGCCGAGTTCCATTGGAACCCGGCCCCGCTAACCGCTGTCATTCTGCGCGGCGCAGGTCGCGCGGCGACCTGCGAAGTCGAAGGATCTACGGCTGCCTTTCGCAAATTCGATTCAGCACGAAAAAGGGGTGCCCCAAGTCTCGATTTTGGGACCTGGGGTAGCGCGAACCCAAACCGCACTCTGTTATCCTCGGCGGCGCAGGACGCGCGGCCACCTGCGAAGCCGAAGGCCGCCTACCTCCGCGCCTTCGCCCTCACCCACAGCGCCAAAAACAGCGGCAGTGCCACCACCAGCACCAGCACGCCCGCGGGGAGTCCGACGTATAAATACGTGTCGGTGTAGCTCACGGAGTGCCCGCCGACCAAGTTCCACGCCAGCAGCGCGAAAATTGCGGCGCACGTGGTGGCGAAAAACGTAAGAAATGCCGAGGCAAGAGCCAACAACAGGCTTTGGAACAGGCTGAAACCTTCCAGCGGGAACCCGAAAATCCTCGCTCCACGTCCGCCGTCCGCCGATTTCATCATCGAATTCGCCATCATGGCACGACCCCCATCTACTAGAATACAAATTCATGGCCAGCGAAGCACAAATCGAGTTGTGGCATGCCGAAAAGGTCGCCACGCAGGCGACGGTACAGGACGCGCCCAACGGCGTCCGCTACGCCGCCTTCGGCGAGATCCGCATCTCTGACGCGGACCTTGAGCGTCTTGTGGGCGCCGTACCCGCCTTGATGGCTCCCGCGCTGCGACCGCGAGCCTACTACTTCGTTCCCCTCGCCATTGCCGATACCGGCGAGAATCTCGTCGCGCCCGCCTATACGGTTGAGCTCGGTGACCGGGCCGTCTGCCATCGCAACGCCGCCTTCGGCGACACGGAGGCCGTCTTCATCTCCACGCGTCTCGTTGAAGACCGCTTCGGCCTCGCCTTCGAGTTCTTCATCAACGTGGCGCACAATTTTGTCGAGGCCGCCGGCGTTCCCGATAGCTTCTCGACTCTCGCCTGGTCGCAGGCCGAAGCGCAGGTGCGCGGAGAAACCAGCCAGGATGCATGGGAAGCCCGCCGCCGCGCCCAGGAGCCGCACCCCGGCGCCAATACGCCCGGCGCTCGTCCCCCGGATACGAGTATCGACGAGCGTGCTCGCATGAGTTTCTTCGAGTCGTCATTCTCTGACGCGCTCGCCGTCTATATGCTTTCGCTTGCGGTCGACTTCGACTACAACGACTTGCGTGAGCGCGAGTACCCGCTGCTGGCCGCGCCCGCACTCGCCGAGCGCCTGCGCCACGTAGCCTCGCTTTTCCCGGCCAATCCCGGCTACGAGTTCCAGGTCCTTTACCGCCGCAAAGGCTGAGGGCTTTTCCTGGGTCACGGTTCGCGATCGGCTACAAGCTGTATCTCCCGGGCCCCATGGTCACAATCACCAGGTTCATCGTGATCAAAAGCACCTCGTAGTGCCATCCCATTGACTTCTCGCCCCAGAAGCCGGTCTTCCACTCCACGACTTTTTTGTAGATCGCGCCGAGCATTAAGAAAGTCAGTCCCAGCGCCGCCCACGGCGCCATGATTCCCACCGCCAACCCCATCGCTCCGGCAGACTCCGCCGCGCCCAGGAAGACCGTGAATGGCACGCTCATCCCGATGCTCGCAGACCGCTCTTTCGGATGCCGAAGGTGGTTGTATCCGCTGGTCCCGAACACCAGCGCCAGCATCAGCCTCAGCAGCAACAGGCTCCAGTCCGCAAACGCTATCGCCCCCGGAATTGTGAACATGGTTGACCTCCCATGCTCTCCAGCCTACCAACACGATCACGCCCACCGCTGAACACGTCACAGAAAGCAGGGAACGGCGAACAGGATCTCGCGTTGGTTGCATCAAAGGGCGCTTGGCCGAATGTCCGCGCCGGAGGCGCTGCGTTTGTTAGCCCCGCGCTTTAGCGTGGGGAGAGCAGCAAGGGAATATGAATTCCGGAGTCCCGTAGGGACGGCGCAGAAAACTCACCGCCCGCAACTCAGGACCGATCACTGCCCGGCGTAAACCACGCGCCCTTCGCTGACCGTCCAGCGCACTTTGCCCAGCATCGCCCAACCGTCGAAGGGCGTGTTCTTCGCCTTCGATTTCGACTCCGTCGCCCGGTAAGTCCACTCGGCCGTGGGATCGAAGATCACCACATCGCCAAAACTGCCCCCGGTCAACGTGCCGCGGCCTTTCAATCCCAACAGCGCTGCGGGTTGGGCGCTCAGCAGGCTCAGCACACGGCCCAGGGGGATCTTCCACTCGCTGTGCAGCCAGCGCAGACACAGTCCCAGAGCTGTTTCGAGGCCCGTGATCCCGTTCGGCGCCAGCTCAAATTCAATTTCCTTTTCGTGCATCGCGTGCGGCGCGTGATCGGTCGCAATGGCATCCACCACGCCGTCGAGAATCCCCTCGATCATGGCGTCGCGGTCGGCAGCCGAGCGCAGCGGCGGATTCATCTTGGCATGCGTGTTATAAAGGCCGACATGTTCCTCGGTCAGCAGGAAGTGATGCGGCGCCACCTCGCACGTGACGCGCAGCCCGTTGCGCCGCGCCTGCCGCACCGCCGCCAACGCCGCAGCCGTGGACGTGTGCGCCACATGCAGATGAGGATGAGACTCGCGCAACTCGGCCACTAGGCGAATGTCGCGTTCCACCATGCTCGACTCTGCTTCCGGCGGCATGCCGCGCAACCCCAGCTTGAACGACACCGGCCCGAGATTCATGCTCGCGCCCTGCGTCATGCGCGTGTCCTCGGCATGCTGGATCACGGTGAGTCCGACGCGCGCCGCCGCCGCAAGGGTCTCGCGCATCATGCCGTCTTTCAGGATCGGCCGTCCATCGTCGGTGACGGCTACCGCGCCGGCTGCCTTCAGCGCCGCATAGTCGTTGAGCGTTTCACCCTTCGACCCGCGCGTGGCCGCCGCGATGGGAAACACGCGCACCGATGCGCCGCGCTCCGGCGCCTGCATCCAGCGCGTAATCTCCGGCGAGTCGTTCACCGGCGTGGTGTTCGGCATGGCGGCAACGCTCGTGAATCCGCCCGCCGCTGCCGCTGCCGTTCCGGTCGCGATGGTCTCCTTGTAGGCCTGTCCCGGCTCACGCAGATGCACGTGGATATCGATCAGCCCCGGCGCAACCACCAGTCCCGTCGCATCCAGCACCTCCGCGCCTTCCGTGTTCTTCAGCTTGCCCGGACCTGCAATCTCCGCAACGCGTCCGTTTTTGAGCAGAATGTCCTTGGCTGCGTCCATGCCAGCCGCAGGATCTACCAGCCGCCCTCCGCAAATTGCCAGCGCCGTCATGCGCGGCCTCCATTTTCCCACCCCACGGACGAAGACCTATCCGCGGGGGCCCCGGTGTCTGCCGCCAGCGCCCGCTCCATCACCGCCATGCGAATTGCCAAACCGTTGGTCACCTGCTCCAGAATCGCCGACTGTACGCCATCTGCCACACCCGCCGTAATCTCCATGCCGCGAATAATCGGCCCCGGATGCAGCACCACCGCCGTGGGCGCGTGCGTCGCCAACCGTTGCCCGGTGAGCTGGTAGTTTGCCTTGTACTCGTCCAGATCCAATTGCAGTCCGGCCAGCCGCTCGGCCTGGATGCGCAGCATCATTACCGCCTGCGATTGCGCAAGTGCAGCGTCAAAGTCCCGCTCGATTTCGATGCCCGGTCCGGAGCGCGCCGCCTGCTCCGGCAAGAGCTCCTTCGGCCCGCAAAGCAGCACCCGCGCGCCCACGCGCGGCAAGAGCTGCATGTTCGACCGCGCTACCCGGCTGTGCAGAATGTCACCGGTAATCATCACCGTCACTCCGGCGAGCGTGTCGGGCGCAATTCCCGCGAGCCCGGGCCGCAGATGCGTCAAAATCGTGCGCAGATCGAGCAGCGCCTGCGTGGGATGCTCGTGCATGCCGTCGCCCGCGTTGATCACCGGCAGTCGCGTCGATTCTTCCAGCAGCCATGCCGCGCCAGATGAATTGTGGCGCAGGATGATGGCTTCCGCGCCCAGCGCGCGCAGCGTCAATCCGGTGTCCTTCAGCGATTCGCCCTTCTCGATGCTGGAGCTCAAGCTCGAAACCAGCGTGGTATCGGCGCCGAGTGCCTTGCAGGCCAGCTCAAAGCTCGTTCTTGTTCGAGTGGACGACTCGTAAAAGAGCAATGCAATGCGCCGCTTGGCCAGGATGTGGTCGCGGCCGATGGGATCTTCTTCCTCGAGTTCGGTAGCGCGGATGAGAAGCTGGCTCACGCCGTCCACGGTCAGATCGAGAACCGAAAGCAGCGATCCCGGATGGTAGGGGAATGAAGAAACGGGCGCAGGCGGAGTGCTGCGCTGGCGGCGGGTCGTGGCTATGGCCGGTTTCATGGAAAGCGCGGCTTTCAGCCCTCAGTTTCCGATTCCGTGTACCGGCTTTCAGTTGAAGGCAGGGGGCTGAAAGCCTGAAGCTCAGTTGGCGCGCTCGACCAGCAGTACCTGCTCCGTTTGGTCGACTTCCTGAAATTTGACCTCAATGATCTCGCGGCTGCTTGTGGGTACGTGTTTGCCCACGTAGGTGGCCTCGATGGGCAGCTCGCGATGGCCGCGGTCGATGAGCACCGCCAGTTGCACGCGGCGTGGACGGCCGTGGTCGAAGAGCGCATCGAGCGCGGCGCGAATGGTGCGGCCAGTGTAGAGCACGTCGTCGCAAATCACGATGTCGCGGCCTTCTACGTCGATGCCGATGGCTCCCGGCGTCACCACCGGGCGCACGTCCGCTGTGGAAAGATCGTCGCGGTAGAACTGAATGTCGAGTACTCCGGTATCCACCGGACGCTTCTCGATGGTCGAAATCAGCTTGCCCAGGCGCTGTGCCAGGGGAACACCGCGGCGCTTGATGCCCACCAGGGCCAAGTCCTCGCTCCCGTTGCTCTTTTCCACGATTTCGTGGGCCAGGCGAACCAGGGTTCGCTCAATCTCTGAGGCGGACATAAGCCGCCCCTTCTCGCGCAGGTTGGTCTTGCTTTCCGGTTCAGTCATGATCGATGCTCTTGCCGGATGATACGAGGGATTGGCGTTTCAGGGCAAGTTGTGGAAACGCGAGCGCCCACATCCCTGAACCTGCGCCTCGGCAGGGCAGGGGATTGGGATGCAGCATGGGCTCCCCGCGAGCCCGAATTGGTCCCATAATATAGAGGCGGGCCCGGATGGCGAAATTGGCAGACGCAGCGGACTTAAAATCCGCAGGCCGCAAGGCCATGGGGGTTCAAGTCCCCCTCTGGGCACCATATTATCAATAACTTACATGGAAATCTTCGTGCAGCATACTTGGAGCATAATATAACGCCTTGCACCTAATCCAAAGGAGCAACGTGATGGAAGGCCGCAAACTCGGACTTGGAGATCACAGCGTCACAATCTTCAAACGGCCTAAATCGAGAAACTGGTTTGCTCGTTTCTACGCTGACAGAACGACAAGCTTGGCACCTCGGCTAAAACCTAGAATATAAATCTCATCGCCTCGGTCCCACACGTAGGAAAGGAACTCATACCCATCCTTGATCCTTTGGAACAGTCCGGCACCCATGCTTCCGCCAAAGAAATGCTCGAAGGGGGCGCCATCCGTGCCCACGCCGCTATCGTAGTACTTCAACTGGGATGGATCGTCATAGACCAATTCGTAAGACTTGCGCGCGTTGGTGTCGTTGGGTTGTGCAGCAGGGCCATGAGGCTGTATTCCACGTGCCGTCAGCGCATAGGATGATCTTCTTGCTCATGATTCCCCCCCGTATCATCGCAATGGTCGCCTCACTGGCGTTGCGATAGTCTCGCTATAGCCTGATCCACCGAATCCTCCAACGTGCTTCCCTGATTCTTGAGCTCGTCGTGCAAAACCTGATACTCACTTAACGACTTCTGCTTGTCTCCGGATATCTCATCGATGTTGGCCTTGATGAAGTCGTGAATCAAGCGTTGGTACTTCATATCCTCCCCCGAGTTCTCCTGGTCGTCGAGCCACAGATAGGTTTGCCAGGTGTCGTCGGCATTAACCGCAGAGAGCGATTCGGTGAGTTCTGCGTAGTCGGTCACTCCGGGATCACAGCAAAAGCCGAGGATCCTGTGCTTGTCCTCCGCGTTTAGAGGCTCGCCGTTCTTGCGCATCTCATTCACGGCTTTCATCAGGGCGGTTCTGGCGCCAGGCTCGTCTCGATTCTTAAGACCATCCAGTTGCAATGTTCTGACGAATGAGCGGTCTTTCCCGCTCGCGATGGCACTGTTGAAGTGCTGGACCGCCTCGGTCAAACTTCCTCCGTTTTGCGTCATCCAGTTGCCGAGCATTGCATTCGCGTAGACATTTGAGGGATCAGTTGCCAGGGCTGCGCGGAAGTTCCGCTCCGCAGCCGTGTTGGGGGGAAACTCCCGCCTAGCGACGTGCTCGTTCAGCCAGTGCGCCCAACCCAGGTGAGCCTGCACATCAGCGGCCGCGGTACCCTTTGTGCGAGCGAGAGCGGCGTCGAGGATTGCGATAATCTGATCCAGCTGCGAGGCGACGGCTGCGCCAGGATCCTCTCCCGGTTTCAGGTAGACGTGGTAGTTCTCGACCCACAGCATCGTGGCCTGCAACTGCTGGTCGAGCGCCGGCCGGTATAGGGGTTCGGCTTTCAGAATGTCGGCGTAGCTCTGCACCGATGCCTCAAAATCGCCCTGGCGCGACTGCGACTGTGCAACGGCCATTTCCGAGTCAAGCTGAGTGTCGTGATGGAAATGACCCTGGATGTTGCCGAAGAATCCCGTTACGGTCCCGATGAGGCCCAGCACCGCTGACACGCCGCCTATCCACGCCAGGATGACAGTCCAGGCTCGTTTTATGCGGGGTCCGGATTGTTGCGTATCGTTGGTCATGGGAAGCTTAGCGAGGATCAACCAATCCGAGAGCGATCATGCCGAGAGCCGTGATGCTCGGCAGGAAAAAGTAGTCACCGCCACGGAGTTCAACGAAATCCGGCAGGCGACTGCAGACGAAGGGCGGGTTTGTCGGCGTAGCATCGCCCTGGATGACGAAACGTCCATGACCTCCGTGGCTGCCCATCAGGACGTCTTTGTCGTTACCCAAATGCGAGTCGTTGCCGTACTGGACCCACTGTTGCTGTACGAACTCGAACTGCCGGGAAAGGCTGGCGTTCAGCGCCATGAAGATCACACCGCGATCGTCTGTGTCCGCGACCGGCTGATCTTCGCTGGCGAAGTGCCCATAGGGCAGGCCGCGACGCGTGATGCGGCGCCGATCAATTAGCCGTCCGTTAAAGCCGAACGCATCGCGGGGATGAACTCGACGAATGTGCGCGCCGATGGGACAGCGAGTGCCTGCCGCATCGGCGCCATACGTGAAGTTTGTGCTTTGGTTGGGATCCTGCGTGATAGTCGGGTCTGGCTTTTCAGGAGAAAGTTCGATCGGTGTTCCGTCACGCCAGCGCCCGATGAGTTTCGCGGCGAGTTTCTCCTTGCCACCGCCGTAGAGTTTTGATTGGTGGTCGAGCCAAGCCCGGAATGTGGCCAGGTTCTGATGAAGCTTGCGATAAACCATAAAAGTTCCGTTGGCCGCGAGCAGGTGAGGCACGGGCGCGACAGGTAGTTCGCCCGCCTCATCCGCATAGCCGAGCAGGAGTTCGCCGGTAGCAAGGGGAATCCATGTCTTCCCGTCGTCGCTAAGCTTTCCCTGTCCGGGCTGCGAGCTTCGCTCGACTCCGAGGTACTCAGGATTGCCGAAGCCGTCAGTGAAACCAAAATGCTCGCTCGTCGTGGGCTTGCCATTGATGATCTCGGCTGCGGCATTCTGCGAGCCCAGCAAGCTTGCTCCACCGGTTTCGTCGAGGACTGATTGCACAGACGCCTGGCAGACATCGAGCGCCTCAACGGTCTGGCCGTTGATCCCCAACCACACGTCGACATTCTCTTCGCGCCAGATGGAATCCCAGTTGCCGGGAGCGTTGACGCCGGTGTCGCCCAGAAGCTCTGCGCGCTGCCGCATGCCTTGTTGAAATTCAACAGGGAACGTAACCAACGAGGCCAGCGGAAGTTCAAGACGCTGGAGACCACGAAACGTAAAGCCGATGTTGAGGGTGCTCTGCGGCTTGCCTCCATCCCAGCGCTGGCCGGTGGTGATCTGGTTGAGCAGGCGGCGAACCAGATCGCGCGCCTTCTTCGCGCTTCCCAGTCGCAGGAAGAGATAGCGTCCCACCGGCAAGTTATAGCCACGCAGAACGAATCCTTGAATATCGGTGGCGTTGAGTTTACTCATTGTGACCACCTGTCTTGATTGTCCGATGCGGCTCCATCGATCCAGCCGGCGGCGGGGGCAGAGTCTTGAGCTGCGCTGCGAAGTGGATGAAGTCGCGCTGTAGCGTCACCGGATCATCTCCCTGGTGAGCAGCAATGAAGTCAGCCACGGCGGTTTGAATCTGTAGCGCTCGCAGCGTGGCCGGAACCGACTTGTCATTAACCGCCGCGAAGTAAAAGGTGGTTTCAAGCTGACACGATTTCATGTAAGCAATGAAGGCGTCGCGGTCGGCTGCGCCCCGCGTCGGGTAGCCGACGCAATGGCTCCAAATAGCGTCCAGGTGCTTGGGAATACTGTCTGCCAAGCCTGCGAGATAGGTGTCGAGGTCGCCATCGCAGTTTGACTCGAAGACGAGGTATTTCGACTTGAGGTGCTCTTCGCAGGACGGCATGCCCACGTAAATGACATCATCCATCACCACCAACCGCGCGAGATGTGTGCCCGGAGCTACAGCAAACGGACTGTCTTCGCGGGTGGAAAGTTGGGCCAGGTACGCACGAATCTGTAAATCATGCGAGGGCGTCGCGCGATCGTCATCGATGATCGGTGAGAGAATCGTCAGTCCGTATACGCTGCCGTTTTGGTTAGGCATAAGATCCTTAGCCGACCGCCGGAGCTTCGCCGGTTTCGCCGAGATGGGCCTGAACTTCGAGCACGAACTGGAGATATGCTGCGGCGAACTGTTCAGGGGAGGATTGAGTGGCAATGGCACTGAGGCTATCAAAAGAACTCTGCACAATATGCGCCGACTTCAGATCGTTGGCGGTGGCCTGAGGATAGGCAGTGTAGTAATAATCCGTGTCGAACTGGACGCGCGCGATGTATTCCTTGAATAGGGTCACCGGGACCGATCCGGGAAACTTCTCACTCCAACGCCAAACAAGATTCAAGCCTTTGCTCAGGACCGCGGAGAAGGCATCAATATATTGGTTCCATGTGCCATTGAAGTTGCTGAAGAACAGCAGATAGTCGTACTTCAGCTCTTCCGGCAACTGTCCTTTTCCCAGGCAGGGAAATGCACGGCGGGGAACGATCACCCACCGGGCAAACTCAATGAAAGAAAGATTGATGAGGTCGTTCTGTAATGGCTTGACGTGTCCCAGCACAAAGAACACCGCGCGCAGAATCCACGTCTTCCACGGCTTCATCGGTGTGATGGCGTTAAGCGCGTAAACCTTGCCGTTAATGTTGCTCATCGAACCTCTCAGAGTAAGGCAAGAATGGCAAACAGGCTCAAGGCCTCTAACTTCGAATCGGCTGACGAACTGCTGGCTATTTGGGGAACCTGGAAGGGCCGTCAGCGAATTATCCCATAATCCATGATCGATAGGCACGACCCTGACACCAATTGCCGGGGACTCTTTGCAGTGCAACCCCGGCGCACTCTGGGAGACGGTTGGACCATTAGGCGCTTTTCGAGATATCACAATCCCAAATAAACCTCCAAAATACTACGGTCTGTCATCAAATTGGACATATGCAAGGGATGAGGTGTCTCGTAGGTTTTGGTTATGGGCGCGCATCGCTACGGGTTACGGGACGATCAATGGGAGCGTATCGAAGGATTGTTGCCGGGGCGACAGCGTTCGGTAGGACGTCCGGCGGAGGACAACCGGCGGTTTGTGGAAGCGGTGCTGTATCGCTATCGCGACGGGATATCATGGCGCGATTTGCCGGAGCGTTTCGGCGACTTCCGGGTTGTGCATACCCGGTTCAGTCGTCGGGCCAGGCGAGGCGTGTGGAAGAAGCTGTTCGACCGTCTGGCTCAGGATGCAGATAATGATTACGCGATGATCGACTCGACCATCGTCCGCGACCACCAGCACAGCGCCGGGGCGCTGAAAAAAAGGGCGTCGACCCAGCCATCGGGCGCAGCAAAGGCGGACTGAGCACCAAGATCCACGCTACCGTCGATGCCCTCGGCAACCCGACGGGATTTCATCTTACCGGCGGGCAAGCTTGCGACTTGGAAGGCGCCGATGTGTTGTTGCCGCAACTGGAGGCCGATATACTGCTGGCTGACAAAGGCTTCGATGCCGACCAACGGGCTTCAATTCCCTTGCAAGAGGCGGGCAAAGTCGCCGTCATCCCGCCCAAGGCCAACCGCAAGGTGCAGCGGACTTACGACAAGGAACTTTACTAAGCCCGTCACCTGATTGAAAACTTCTTCGCCAAACTCAAGCTCTTTCGCGCCATCGCCACCCGCTATCACAAGACCGCGCATAGCTTCCTCGCCGCCATCTACCTCGCTGCTGCTGTTATCTGGCTAATTTGATGACACGCCCTCGAACTTCTGGGCGTGACCATCATGCTAATTGGTCGAGCACACAAGGACTCGAGTGGACGCCATACCATGGCAGCAGGATTCTATCGAAAAGATCAATTACTGGCGGATAGTCGTCCACCCTTCCCCAACCCTCGCCGCGGCGGCCAAAACGGGGTTCTATCCGTTTAGCCGATCAACCGAATATTGCCGGCAGCCAGCATTCAGACGGCAAGAATGGCGCGGCCCAGGGCGCCGGCCATTGCGTCTTGGGCTGTGATCGCAGCATCGCGAGTGAGCCCGGTTAAATCGCGCAAGTGGTTGGCGAAGTCCCAGGCAAGGTTGCGCGCGCTGCAAATGTCCCAGAAGGCGAGCAAGCGACCAATCTTGCCCGTATCCTCCGCAAGCACGCCGAGCGTATCCGCAGCGAGCATGGTCAGCGCCGAAGGCATCACGCTCCTCAGCAGTCCATTCACCGATTGATAATCGACGGACTCTGCACTCCCCGCTACGGGAACCACATTCAACTCGGCGTCGGTGGACAGCAGCGCGAGTGCAAGGTCGTGGTTTATGTGGGCGTTCATTCCAGCAAGCGCAAACTGGATGCGATCGATGCCGGCGCTGTACCGAGCTTCAAACAGCGCGTTCCATGCCGAGGGCACCGAGCCTCCGCTCAGATAGCCGGCGACAGCGCCGAAATAAAAACCGGCGAAGACGACATCGAGGCGGTCGAGCCAAACCGGACTCTGCCACGCGCCGCCGGGCGGGCACAGATCCACCTGCTGCGTCACCATCAGGTAAAGCCGGTTGAACCACTTCAGGCCATCAGTTACCGGCAAAAGTGCATCGATCGCCTGCATGCGCGCGATCACGTCGGGAATCGTCGCCAGGGATGGCCCGATGACAAGGCTGTAAAGCGGCTCGTCCGCAGGGGATGGGGTGGCCGTCTGCATGCGCGATCTCCTCAAGCAATTCGTCGCAGTATAAGCCATCCGGTCGCAGTTGAGCAGCGGAGCCAGCCAGGGTCGCGTTCCAGTCTTTGTCGCAGCGAGATCATTGCCTGACAGGTACCAGGCCGATGAGAAGAGCCGGTCAGAATCCGCATCGCGGGTGATTTGTCGCTGGGTGGGAGACAATCCCGTAGCAGATTTCATAAGATTTGCGCGCCGATCAGCGTAAAGTAATTCCAAGTTGCGTGCTTTCGTTCAGTAGAAATCAACTGATCTGGTATTGATCCGCCTCGCCGGGTTCCAACCAGCTGGCAACAGCCCGCGGGGGCTCACTGAGTTGCCCGCGCTCCGACGCTCCTCTCTCGCGGGTCTGTTCACGCGAGTCTACGAATGCCGATCCCCCTTTGGAGGTTCCGATGCGCGCTCCCTCACCCAACCTCGACGGCATGGGCAGTCTCCTCTATGCCGATGGCACCGCCCGTTTTCGCGTCTGGGCTCCCAACTCCTCCCGCGTGCAACTCTTCGGAGACTTCACCGGCGGCTTACCGGCGAACGCGCTTGATCTTGCCCCGGAGCCCGGCACCGGCAACTGGTCTGCCGACCAGATCCCCGTTGTTGCCAACGACAAGTACCAATACATCATTACCAACCCCGGGGGCGTGAACGACATCGCCGGCACCTATTACCGCACCGACGCGCGCGCGCAGCAGGTGCAGAGCTCCGCCGCGGCCTCCCAGGGTTATGTCATCGATCCAGGCGCCTTCACTCGCAACCGCCAGCCGTTCAACACTCCCGCCTTCCAGGACTTCCTTATCTACCAGCTGCACGTCGGCTCGTTTGCCGGCAAGAACGACGGCATCCTGGTTAGCAACAATATCGCCACCTTCGTCGATGTCATCAGCAAGCTCGACTACATTCGCGGCCTCGGTTTCAACGCTATTGAGCTCTTGCCTATCACCGACTTTCTCTGCGACCTGCCGGGAGCGAGCCTGGGCATAGGAGCCGATGAAGGCTACGGCCCCTGCGACCTCTTCGCTTCAGAAGACGCCTACTCCACCAGCCCCGTTCGCGCCGTCGCCGAGCTCATTCAACTCATCGACACTGCACATGCCAAAGGTCTGGCCGTGATTCTAGACATGGTCTACAACCATGCATCCATTTCCGACAATCGCTACTGGCAATACGACGGCAACGACGCCGGCTATAACCTTGACAGCAACGGCAATTCCATCCCAGGCGGCATTTACTTCGTAAACGGCCACCATACCCCCTGGGGCGAAGGCTTCGCCCTCTGGCAGCAGGAAGTGAAGGACCTGCTACTGGATAACGCTCGCATGTACCTGGGAGACTACCTCGTCGATGGCCTCCGTTTCGATGCTGTGCAAGCCATCCAGCCCGATGCCCTGGAATACATCGTCCCCACTCTGCGCAGCGAGTTCCCGGAGAAGTACCTCATCGCTGAATACAACCCCAATGACGCCGCCACCTCCGTAATGCCCTGGATCGACCCCTGGGGCGTCTTTCAGTTCTGCGCTATCTGGGATATGAACAGCCCCTGGGACGCGATCAACATGCTCAATGGTTCAGGCCCGGGCGGCATCATCAACAACCAGCGCCTGTTCGCCGACCCCAACAACTGGCACAGCGTGATGTATCTGGCAGGTTCCCACGACCAGATCTACAGCGGGGAGGGTGACACGGGTGTCTACCTCACCCAGCGTTTCGGCGGCCGCACCAACGGCTGGGCTCTCGCGAAAGCGCGCATGGCCTGGTCTCTTAACGCCGCCCTGCCGGCCACGCCGATGCTCTTCATGGGAACCGAGGGCCATTTCGACGGCTCATGGAACCCGGTCGTCGGCTCCTGGGGCGATCTGCGCTTCGATTGGAACAAGGTCGGCGATCCTACGGGCGCCCCCATGCAGCAGCTTGTGCGCGACATCAACAATCTCCGCTGGGCTCATGCAGCACTGCGATCGCCTACCGGTTTCGTCACCCACAACGACACTCAGAACCAGGTCATCGCCTTCAAACGCTATGACCAAAAGGGGGATGTCCTTCTGGTGGTCGTGAACCCCGGCGACGGCCAATGGGGATCGAACCAGTATGGCGTCAGCCTCTCCGGCGACGGCGGCACATGGCTCGAAATCTTCAACTCCCAGGCGTCTGTCTACGGCGGCATCAACACCGTGGGCAACTACGGCAATTATCTTGAAGCCGCCGACGGCCAGATCTGGATTAATCTCCCCAGTTGGAGCGTGCTCATCTTTGCCCGCCAGTAGCGAGGCGTCGCGGAACCCGGATTCACCTCAGGCTTCAGTGTCATTGGATGACAAGGTGGGGTCCACAGCCGCCCCGGCACAGAATCGAAATTGAAAATGCTCCCTGCCAGGGGTACACTTATTCGACTGGGCGCATTCCCCGGAAGTTCCCCCCCAGTTCCCGCGCACTACACGTTCAAATTGATTGACGAGTTCGGAATCGACGCGGAGTTCCAGTCAAATGAGGATCCATCCACCGCGGATCCCCGGCTGGCGCAGACGAAAGGTGTAGCTCTATGCCTCCAGGTCTAGATGCCCTGAAACACATTGTCGTGCTCATGCTTGAAAACCGTTCCTTCGACCACATGCTGGGCTGCCTTGATGCGAAGCATCCCCAGGTTGACGGCCTCAACGGAGCCAAACCCATTCCCGATTCAACTGGCGCAATGGTCCCGATTCAGCAGTTGGCTGAGTTCCGCGGGCAGTTGCTGCCCGACCCTCACCACGACTTTGCCTCTGTTGATTACCAGATTTTCAATGGCGATATGAGTCCCACGCGCACGCCGACCATGGATGGATTCATTCGTATCTACCAGAAGCAACAGCAGCCGGACGTGCCATCTTCGCATCATGTGGCCTTCGCATTTAGTGAGGATGGCGCCAACAACCTGCCTGTCCTGCACACTCTGGCAACAGAGTTTGCAGTATTCAATCGCTGGTTCGCCTCCATCCCAGGGCCAACGCTCTGCAACCGGGCATTTGCCCACTATGGCTCTTCGTTCAACAACGTGGGGATGAGCGTTTTCTATATTCCCCCGAAATTCAAGAGCATTTACGAGCGGCTTACCGCCGCGGGGCGCACATCCAAGCTCTTCTACTACGACGCCACCAGTTCCTCGCTGGAGGTAGTGAACCTGCTGCAGAACGAACAGGTGATGTTCGGTACCTTCCAGGATTTTCTCGACGCATGCGACGCCAACCAACTCCCGGACTACAGCTTCATCGAGCCGAATTACAAGGATCACCCCGATGCGAACGGCGCCATGCTGCTGGCCACAGACCAGCATCCTGATAACGATGTGCGCGCCGGAGAAGATTTCATTGCTACCATCTACAACCGGATTCGCAATAATGCGAATCTATGGCCCAACACCCTGCTGCTCATCGTCTATGACGAGCACGGAGGACTTTACGACCACGTGCCGGCGCCGACACTCGATAAATCGCGCGTGGACACTGAGTTTGTAGCGCAGCCGGATGCTACGCAAACGGGACAGCCTTTTAATTTCGACCGCCTCGGCGTCCGGGTACCGGCTATACTCATTTCCCCGTGGGTGCAGGGCGGTTCGGCCATCCCCGATGAATTTGAACACGCATCGATTCCAGCTACGGTTACAGAACTATTTGTGCCGAACTTCGACAACAGCCAGCGTTCGATACGCGAAGCAACGGCCAATACATTTCTTCAGTATTTGACGCTGAACACAATGCGTACCGATTGCCCTGACTTCGACTGACCTGAAGATTCCCCATTAGGAGGCGCCATGGTGACAATTCGCCGGCATCCCGTGCCCACCGATTCATACGACCCCAAGCGACCTTTGAACGATCTGCTCGTGGCCCAACTCGAACACTTCAAGCACATCGCGAAAAGCCTTCCTTCAGAGGTTCGCAGCACGGTCCCTGCCGAGCCCTCGCTTGAGGACCGCGAAGGTGTTGACCGATTTATTACGGCAATCACCGGCATTCATGTGAGCCGTAAAAAGGCGGCACCGCGGCTGGTGGCCAAGCCCCCCCGCCGCAAGCAGTCCGTGACCTTGGACATTGCCGCAGCAGCCGAGGAGACATCGACGAAAGACAAGCCGGCCCAATCAAACTCACAGGGCAAGCCGGAATCCAAATCGAGCCGCGATAACGCCAGGAGTTCAAAGCGATGAGAGCTCGAAGTTTCCGCATCTTGCTTTTCGTTCTAGCCGCCTACAGCATTGCGCCTGCCCTGATCTCGGCTCAGGCCAGTGATCAGAATGAAAGCTTCGCCGCCAACTTTCATGACGATCTGGTGCAGGAAGGCGTGAACCTCGGTGACTGCAAACATGGCAACCTGGCCGGTATCAGCGGTTGCGCTGAAACTTTGTTCACCGGCACTCCCTTCCACATTGCTGTGGGCAGCCTTGCTCCGCAGAATGGCGTAGGCTTCGGACTTGCGGGAGCAGAGATCTATCACCCAACCTACTGCGCGTCGTGGATCGATTTCACCAAGCCTGCCGCGGCTGGAACGCGCAATGCCTGCCACTGGTCATTGAACTTGAACGCGGAAGGCCTGGCAACTTCGAATCAATCCTGGCGCGCCGGATTCTACATGAGCGCCGTTCACCTTTCCACGCGACGGCCGGAGGTTCACCACCCTGGAGAACCTGAGCCCAAACACCCTGTGCGTAACTTTACCGGTCCATCCACAACCGTCAATTTCTACTCTGAAAGCAACTCGCTCAATCGCATTCTCTTTTACGGCCTCGGCCCCAATACCAAGCCAGCAGGTCGCGCTGACTTCGGCCTCACGGAAAACGTCACAGGGGCAAGTCTGATCCTTCCGGTTCGCGCCTGGTGGATTGATCCCGCGAGTGTCTCGCTGCTTGGCGAAATCAACGGGCGCTTCCCCTCGCAGCGAGGCAGCTATGGAGATACCAGTCCCTCGATTGAGCAGATTTATAACGACACTACCGCTCCTGGCCTGAGCGCGAAGTCCAATTACTTCCAGACAGGCGAGGGCATCCGTCTGAATCCAGTTCTTCCTCTCAACAAGATTCATCTTGAGCAGCTTCAGCTCAACTATCTGGCGCAGTTTCAGCAGTTCGTCGCCGCTGGCGCATCGTACGATTCCTTCCGCCGCTTCAATGCGGACCTGAATCATACGCTTGTGCTCTACACCAGGAACGTCGGCAAGCCTGGAGCTTCGCGGCCGCCAGTCCCGGGAGCCCCGAGCGTGCCACCTATCTCGCCCACGCGCGACGTAACAGGCTCCCTTACGGCGCGCCTTTTTATCCAGGAATCCATTGCAAATCAGGGGCACGTTGTTCCGTTCTTTCTGCAGCCCACTATCGGCGGCTCCGATCTGAACGGACAAGCAATACTCTCCAGTTATCCCGATTACCGATTCCGCGGGCCAGACTTGCTGTGGATGCATGGCGCTTATGAGCAGAGCCTGGGGAAGTTCCCCGTCGGCCTGTTCCTTGGCGTAGACGAAGCCAAGGTGGGTCTACGTCGCGACGATATTTCCTTCAATCACCTGCGCCACAGCTACAGCGCAGGTCTGACGCTGCATGCCGGGGGGCTTCCTCTTGTGTATGTACTTTTCTGCTGGGGCGGACCCGAAGGCAGACACACGATTGCCAATGTGAACACATCGTTGCTTGGAGGATCGACCCCTCCCTCGCTCTTTTGATTCCCAGTGACCGTCCGCATGCGCGGCGCCGCAAACCCGGCCACGCGTAGTAGTGCAGGTTTTGATTGCGACAGGCCAATGTTTTTGTGCTTGCATCGGGGAGTCAGAGTAGGGTATCTTTCAAAAACCAAGGTCGGTTGGCTATCCGCACAGTTGCAAGTTGCATGAATCCGAATAGGATCAAGGAGGCACACTGTGGGCGGCATCCCCTCCAACTACACGGTCGATATGTCTCTGGATCTGGTCAGTCCCGTCGAGCTTGCCGGGATTCCCAGCTCCTACCAACTGGATATCACGAACCTGCCAAAGATCCAGATTGGACTCGACCCCATCACCATCAATCCGCTGACTATCAATCCGCTGACTCTGTCTCTTAAGATCACTGAGATTCCGTCGGTTCGTGCTCACGTTCCCGCGAACTTTGTCGCGGGATTCTCGCTTTTCGGATTCCAGTTGGCTGCAATTCAGCTCTGCGGTGAAGCGCAGGTGATTACGGAACCCTACGTTCCGAATCTCTGCGAGCCGTGTGGGGCCGCGGTATTCGTCGCGCCGCCCTCTCCTCCGCCCAATAGTCCCGTGGAGCCCGAACCCAAGGTTGAGGCCAGATCGCGGAAGAGAGCCACACCATGAGCCCACTGGCTAAGCCGCTCCTCTTCCGCGGGGCGCCGATCCGCCTGACGGCAACCTCGGTCGAGTTTGGCCAGGCGCCGAAGTCCGGGCTCGCGTTTTTCCCAGGTGCCGCTCCGTTGCCGTTGCGGATCAAAACGATGCGTGAGACCAATCCCGCGGTTACGCTGCTCAGCTTTCGTCTTCCCAGGACCACCAGTCCCGGACACTACGATGGCAAGGTGGAACTGGGTGGCTCCGAGATGCCGATCAAGATTGAAGTGCAGGCGCGCCCGCAGATGAAGTTTTATCCCCCGTGGCTCTCGCTCACAGCGCACCCCGATGAGCGGCTCGAGATCAATGTGAGTGCGCTCAACCAGGGCAACGTGAAAGTTCCCATTGAGCGCAAGTCCACCTTCTGCCTCCTCGAACCGCGGGGCGTAGATGTGGCCATTTACCACGCACTTACTGAGGAGCCTCCGCCGGATCAGCGAAGGCTCGATCGCGCGGCCGAAGGAATTGCAGAATCACACGGCGGCCTTGTGCGCGCCACTGTACGCGAGGGTGCCGGGGACTTGGCGCCCGGCGAGTTTCGGGAGTTGTTGGTCGAGTTGCATTTCAGCGACCGCGTGAAGCCGCGCCGCACCTACTACGGTGCCTGGTTTCTCGGTGAATCCGGTTTGGGAATCCAAGTTGAGGGGACGAAACCTCCGGAAGGAATTTGAATCATGGGCAGCAACAATCTTGAAACTGCGGTGACCGCTGCGTTCAAAGCCGCGGGGTGTCTGCTGGATGCCAGCGCGGACGTGAGCACGAGTTTACTGAACCTGCTTTCGGGGGTTCCCGGAACGCTCGGCGGCGCAGTGAGCTGGGCCGCGAACGCAATTCCCGGCGGCAACTGCGGCCCCTGCCACATTCCTCCTCCCTGCTGGATGCCGCGCATGCTACACCAGGTCGTTAGCTACGGCGTTGTCGGGGACGAAGCCAGCCTGACCTTTACGATCACTAACGAATCGATGGCAACGCGTTCGATCAAGATCTTTACAACTACGCCCATGGCGGGTCTCAGCCTCACATCTACTGTGGTGAGCCTGGCGGCGATGGCGCGCACCGAGGTCACCATCACTTACACTATCCCCGCAGGCACCACCGCGAATCCCGGAACCGAGATTCTTCTCTGGATCCAAGGTTGCCGGCTGCATTTCCAGCGCTGGATCGTTAAGCTGGGAACGATCTCGGCCGACACCGATAAGGAAGTCTGCGTGAAAGATGGGCCGGAGAATCTCCACCACTGGTACGACCATTTCTATTGTCCGCATCCTTGCCTTCCGCAGCAGGACAGGAGCAGGCAATGACGGAAGGGTCTTCCCTTGGCAGGATGATGGGGCAGGCGCTCGAAGCCAACCTGCGATATGTCACGCTCGCCAGCAGGGTAGCCAACTCCGTTGCCGGCGCAGCCTTCACAACCCTGTCCAGAGGCGGAGACCGGCCCGTAGCCGCGTCCGGAAAAATCGCGCAGCAGAAACAGCTCCCGCCTCCTCCGCAACCGCAGGCTGCGCAATCGGCGATTCTTCTGGAAGGCGCAGCCGGCAGCAAGCCAACCGCCCTCTTTCTGCTCCAGAACCATCTGCCGCACGAAGTATCGGCCAGCGTGGAAATCACGCCTCTATTGACGCCCAGCGGGCGGAAACTGAAATCGACGCTGCAACTCGACAAGAAGAAGATTGTGCTGGCTCCCGGACAACAAGTAGTGGCACGAATCGGCGCACCCATCACAGCGAAGTTTGTGACGGGAGAGAAATACACCGGCGAAATTCGAGTCAAGGGGATTCCTGGCGCCTCGGTTCCGCTAGTGCTCCGTCGCATTCCTGGTCCGCACGGGGTTCAACGCCGCCAACGACTCACCGCTGTTGTCGCTGCCGATTCCGGCAGGAAAACAAAGCCCTCGCGGCCTCGTCGCAGGGCAACTCAAAAAACCGCATCGCGCCCGCATAGCCGGCGGCGTAGGTCCTCGGAGTAAGAATTCATGGGCACAGCAGTCGCCGAGCAGGAAGAAACACAACATGTTTGGCAGTTACCGGAGCGGCTGGGCCTCGTCCCCGATCTCGATCGCTTGCGCGCCTTTCTGGCCTCATGGGTCAGCGAGACCGATCCTGAAGTTCGTGCCATGATCGAATGCCAGCTCTCGGGCCGGGCCAAATACTTTCGTCCCGTAACCGCATTTGCCTGCTGGCGCGCCATGAGCGACGAGCCGGTGCCTCAGGATGTGCTTCACTGTGTTGCCGGCGTGGAACTGCTGCACAACGTCAGCCTGATTGTCGATGACATTCTGGACCGTTCGCGCTATCGTCGCGGACTGCTTTCCCTGCACTGCCGCTTCGGGTTTCTGCCCGCCCTGATGGCCTCGGGATACGTGATGGCAGCGACTTCAAGGCTGGTTGCCGATGATCCGTATTCGGTCCATTTGCTCGCGGAGCTGATGCAGCGGCTTGGCGTTGCCGAGTGCCTGCAATGGCGTTTGCGCCGGCAACCGCTGGGCACCGAGGATTGGCGAGGGATCGCGGGCGAAGACACTGGATCGATGTTCGAGATTTGCGCTCGCGCGGGAACGCGCGACGACCGCCTTAGAAAATTCGGCCGGCTGCTGGGAATGCTGTATCACGGTTGTGACGATGTCGCCGATGTGCGCGGCACCACGGCTCTGGGAGGCGGCTCGGCGAGAGACATCGAAGACGCCATTCTTACCCTGCCTGTCGCTGTTGCCATGCGCGACCCTGAAGCTGCGCTCATGTTTCGCAACTCCAGCCCGTCCAACCGCGAAGCGCTCACTTCGAAACTGGTCGCGGCGCTACCCGAGGCGGAAGATTATCTCGACACGATCGCCGCCGAAGCTGAGAATGAGGCGCAGAAGAACGCCCGCAATCCCGAACGTCTCCTGGCGCTCATTCGCGATACCCGGCTGCTCTCGAGGGCTTGATATGACCGCATCCGCTTCTCCACCACAAAAGCGCGCTGAATCAAAAAAGCGTGCCGCATCGCCAAAGGTCGGCCGCGTTGCTCAACGCTCGCGAACCCGGTCCGCGCCGGCGATCTACGACGTCATCGTCGCGGGCGGAGGGCCGGCCGGAAGCACCCTCGCATGGAAACTAGCCTCCCAGGGTTTGAAAGTCCTTGTGTTCGAACGAACGAAATTCCCGCGCGAAAAAGTCTGCGGCGATTTCGTCGAGCCGCGCGGCCTTCGCATCCTCGGCCAGATGGGCGCACTCCAGGCTCTTGAAGCCACATCGCCACTCCCCATTACGCATTCCTCAACGTGGGTGGACGACGTCTGCGAATACTCCAACAAAATCCCGTTCTACGGCGTGCATCGCACGTTGCCGCCCCACGGGTACATCGTGCCGCGCCACGTCCTCGATACCCTCCTGCTTGAAATGGCCGCGAAAAATGGCGCAGAAGTTCACTACGAATCGTCTGTCACCGGCTTCACATGGGACGGCTCGTCCGGCAAGGACGGCGTCACAGTCGAGGTCCAGAGCAAGGGAACTTCTGAAAGCTGGCGCGCCCGAGCAATCGTGGGAGCCGACGGCACCAATTCCGTTGTGGCGCGCACCGCAGGCCTGCTGCTCAACGATCCACGCCACATTGCGCTTTCACAGCGCGCCTATGTCACGGGCTACTCCGGTTCTCTGGGAGAAGCGGCCTTCTTCTTCGACAAAGAATTCTTTCCCGGCTACGGCTGGATGTTTCCCATGAGCGGAGGCATGGCAAATATCGGCGTGGGAATTCTGAAAGAAACCTGCCAGCGCGAAGGCATCGCCGTGCCGGAATTGTTCCGCCAATTCTTCGAGAAGCTCAAAGCCTCCCATCCCGCGTGTCGCCAGATGAAGCTCTACAAGCCGGCCATCGGCGGAATCGTGAAGACCTACGGATCAGCAGGCCCGAACTTCTTCGACCGCGGCTTGCTGATCGGCGACGCCGGATGTTTCGTGGATCCGATGACCGGTGAAGGCATCACGCCGGCCATGGAATCCGCGCTGCTCGCGGCTCGCGTATTGACGAGCGCGTTGCAAGACGGCGATCTCAGCGCTTCAGCGCTTTCGGTCTATGAAAAGGCGCACCGCGATTATTTTGGTCCCGCGATGGCATTCACCGACCTGTGCGCGACAGCTCTGCGCAACCCCCACTACTGGCCCTCGTTGAAGAAGGCCATTGTTCGCGGCTGCCGGCTCGCACAGCATGATAGGGCCTTTGCCGCAACGGCTGGCGGATGCTTTGGCGGGATCGAGGTCGAGCCCTTGGGAATCCTTGCGGAAGTATGGAAGAAGACCGCGGAGAACTTCATCGCGCTCGGGCCGATAAGCGTCGCCGAATTGACGCAAGGCAAAATTACCACAGCAACTCGAGCGCTCTTTGAAGGCGTTGGGTGGCTCACCGACTCATGGAAATCGATTTGTGATGATCCAGTGTGGCACGCGGCTTGGGCGCTCGATGTCCAGAAGAAATGGTTGCGCGCCGCGGACTATATGGCACGGGGAGGGACCGACCCTCGTACGCAGGGAGTGCTCCAGGAATCCACGGCGTGAAGGCGTAAGCATCGTCGTCCGCACGGACGGACAAGGTCACTTTGGGGGGTCACTCTTTCGCGCGCGCCCGGCGTTTGCGCTTCGCAGGAGCAGCGGCGGGCGTTGGTGAGGCTGCGCGGGATGCGGAGGCATTCTTCTCCACTTCACTATTGAAGTGCTCGACGGCGACGGCCGGCAGAGCCACCACTTCCCGCAGGTATTCGCGGGTGAGATCGGAAAGCTTCCCGACGAACTGCTTCGAGGTTTCCCCTCCCTGATCTGCCTTGTCGAGTTCTGCCCGCAGTTGCTGCGTATATTTGTCCGCGGAAGCGACCCAGTCACCCCAGAACTTCAGCGCTGATCCGACTGCCGCCAGCTCCGTGCGCGCCAGCTCCACTACGATGCTGCGAAGTTCATCGTTCGTCGTCGCTGCTGTAGCTTGTGCCATAGGTCCGTATTCCCCTTGCTGAATTTAGATCCTCTGTGAACGCCTGCGCCGCATTAGACGGCTACTTCCAGATCGAAGATGTGCACCTGTCGCCCGCACACCACCGGTCGAGGCCACCGCTCTGCTTCCCCGTTGGTGCGCGAAATCCTTCGTCCGTGCCAGGCGCCTGCGATCTCGCGAAACTCGGTGAGATAACCCATCGGATCGCTTGCGTAAACCACCGAGTCTTCGTCGCCCGAAAGCACTGCGCCGGCATCGCCACCGACCTTGCCCTGTGAAACCGGAAGACTATCCCACTGCTGTCCATCGGTCGAGCGAAACTCGACCAGCCGTCCTGATTCCGAGCGCACAAACACCTGCAACCTTCGATGCGATGCAACGGCACTCGGCGTTCCCGCAACTCTGACTGGCGCGGCGCCGTCGCCAGCGCTGACAATCGCGGAAATCGAGTACGCCTCCAGCGGGGAACCGTCCAGGTCAACCACGAAATCCCATAACTCGAAGGCTTCCTGCACCGGGAAATGTCGATCCGCAAAAGCGGCACAAACAAAAACATGCAGTTTCCCTCTGAATTCCGTAAGGGCTGGATCGCCGGCGAAACTGCAAGCCGATGCCTCGGTGCCGAGTTCGACGAAGCGCCATGTGGTCGTTTGCAAATCGCGCTTGCATAGCAGTAACGCTTCGCCTCTCGGCGCCGAGACCACAAAGACGCTGCCTCCGGCAAGTGTCGCTACGGGGTTGGCGTCAACCACCAGGTTTGGCACAGGGATGGCCGAAACGCTCCATCCCGTCTCGGACCTGCGTTGGTATTCGAGCAACTGGCCACCGTTGAAGTACGCGAGCATCGTACCGTCATTCATAACCGCAGACGGAATGCCGCTCACAAAACGTTGGATCCCATCGACCTTATCCGGCAGTCGGGTCAAATCCAGGGCAGGAGCTTCCGGTCGAAAGTGAAGGCACAAAGGAGACAATGGCCACGGCGCACAGGAAGGTGAGCGCGGAGGGTCGGCCTGTCCAGCCACAAATAGATGCAAACCGCCGTCCGATCCGGTCAGTATCGAGGGAGTGCCGCACTGAGTGACCGCAGGTTCCTGCTGCGGGACGATGGTCTGGTCAACATCGAACCCAGGCACGTACTGTAGCAGCTTGCCCTGGGTACACGTACCGGGAGTGGAGATCGAACCAGCTTGATACATGGCGGGGAAAGCCCTCAATTTTTCTGGTTAGACCCACCAATTACGGCTTCTCGAACTCGCCGGGTAGGTTGAACGTACTTTAATCGCAGCGAAAGCAGGTGTCAAGCAATCTTCCGGCAAGTTGCGGGCGGCCCTCGTTCGGACAACCTGGGGGACTTAGCTTCTTAACAAACTTCCATGGACCCCTGTCGAAGGTTGGAAACAACTATCGGCAGTTTTCCGTTTGTCGCGATTTTCAACCGTTCCTCGACAGACAAGCAGTCCCCCGGTTGGCAGTTTACTTGCTAGCTTTCCTGGCCGCTTTCTTTGCCGGCTTCTTACCAGTTTTGCCCGGCTTCGAAGACGCGCCCTTGGCGCCCGCACTTGCCGGCGTCAGCAGCGGAATCAGTTTGTTGGCGATGGGCGACCCAAGCCCAGTGCACGCATCCCAACCCGGCCCCGCGGAAAACGCCCCGTTGTTGCCCACGGTGATGTCGTTGAATGCCGAGGCAGCCTTGGCCGCGTAGATGGCCGGCTGAATAAACCCGACATGTGTACCAAGCTGCTGGTTGGCCACTGCTACCAGCCCGGCCCATAGCGGAGCGACCGCGCTGGTTCCCCCGATTACGGTGGTCTCGCCGTCCACGCGAATTGTGTAACCCGTGGTTGGATCGGCGTCTCCGGCCACGTCGGGCACGCCGCGCCCGCCCGCGCTCGTGCTCGGCTTCGGGACGTTTGCGTTCGCCTGCCACGTTGGCAAAGCAAACACATTGCTCACGCCGCCGCCGGTCGCGCCTTCCTTGTTGGCCAACTCATTCCAAACCACCTCGGAGACGATAGTCGCCCCATTGGCATCGAGCTTGGTTCCCCCGCAAGCCAGCACGTGCGGACTCGATGCCGGAAAGTCGACGTTATTGCCCGTACCTCCGTCCGTCGAACCGTCATCGCCGGCCGCAACAGTAATTGTGACTCCCAATGCCGCGGCCGACTGGCAAGCCGCGTCCAGCGCTGTCATCGACTGCTGGGTCCAGCTCGATTCCGGCCCGCCCCAACTGATCGATATCACACTCGGCTTGTTGGCGGCGTCATGCACAGCGGTCGTAATGGCGTCGATAAATCCCTGGTCCGTGTTGGGTGAAAAGTACACGGCGATCTTGGCGCCAGCCGCTACAGAACCGGCCACTTCAATGTCCAGCATCACCTCCCCGTCCGCGCTGTTGGCGTTGGAAGGTTTGTTCTTCCCGCCGTCTACGCTGACGGCGGTGATGGCCGGCGCCGCGAGTTTGAGCGTCTTGAAGTACGCGGTGAGATCGGCCTGGCGGTAGCCCCCGCCGAGTTCGATGATGCCGATGGTCTGTCCCGCGCCACTCGAACTTGAGGGGAACTGGTAGGCTTCGGCGACCTGGGGCGGGGTATAGCTGCTGGGGGCAGCGGCCCCGGCGCGGGGTTTGTGGATACGAAAGTGAGGCTGTGCCTGGGGCCGGTTATCCAGTCCCAGCACAGCCTCCACCACCCCTGTCAGAGATTTGGGAAGGGTAATCCCGCCTTCGCGCACGCGGTACTCCTCACCGTTGATTAACTTTTGCTCCAGTACGACGCCAAACGCCTTCTGCATGTCCGCAGCAGTTCCGGTCAGCTGTACCGTGCGCCGCAACACCTGGTTCGGATCGGCCACGACCTTCAGGTTGAACTCCCGCGCAAACGCCTTCACCTTCTTGATCGCGTCCGGGTCTGCGCTATGGCGCTTCTTGAACTCAGCTCGGCTCACGCGAACAGGTCCGCTCGCCCGGCCGCTGCGCCGGATGATCTTCAGCGCCTCTTTGCGTTTCACGATGACCGAGACGGTTACTTGAGACTTCGCGGGCGTAGCCTTGCGCGGCACCGCGTTGGGAGCCGGGGCTTTCTCGCTGCCGGGAAGAACGGTACGTGCCTGATCCGCGAACCGCGGAGGCTTGGTGGACAGGGATTTCGTGCGCGGGGATTTCGCCATAAGTGACCTCTCTCTTTTCTAATCCAGGGTGCATTCTTCAAGCCCCGGACCCGATGACACTAGATCATACCTTCGATTCACGCTGGGAGATACAGCAACTTGTGCCGTTCGGAGATATTTATGATTCCGGCTGCTAGGCTGCCGAACAATCACTCGGGCCGGTGCAGGTCATCAGACAGTCCACTACTTCGCGGATCGTCTTCTCCGCCGCATTGCCGGTGACTTGGCCCAACGCCCGATAGTTTTCAAAGTGAGCTTCGTCAAACCACTGATTTGCTGTGGTGTCATCGGGAAAGTCAGGATTCGTCGTGGCATAGCCTGCGACGTCGGTGGCGTCTCCGGCCACCAGCGCGGGCTTCAGATAAACAATGACCCCGTCGTCAGCTGGCGAACTGGAGTAATGGATCTTGCCCACGGCAAAGTGGCTCTTCGCCAGACCGTTTTGCCTCCCGGTTTCAATGGGGTCCAGTTCGATTTCGACGCCGAAGTCGGTGCGGCAACGTTCCATGGCATTTTGCAGGTCGCCAAACCCCGAAGTGGGATCGCAAGAGGCGTCCCCGGCGACAATCAACTTACAACCGCGCCGGACCAGTTCGTAAACAGCCAGGTTTTCAAAATGACCGCCATCGGAAAGATAGACAAACCCGCTGTCATCGCTGGTCGTCCCAAGCAGTTCCCGCAGCAGCCAGAAAAAGCCCACGCGAGGGCCGCCCACCGGCCAGTTTTCCGGCTTGCTGGGATTGGCAATCCACCAGCCCAGACGAACGTCAAACAAAGTCATCAGGAAAGCCAGCGCGGGCTGCGAATAAGAGCCCATGTTGGGACTCGCAGCGGCGCCTGAAATGGCGACAGCGGTTCCCAGACTGATACCGTTTTCGCATCCTTGCTGCTTGGCCCCCGAATCCCTCGTCTGCGCATAAGCCGATCGCCAATCCGAGCCACCAATGGCTTCCCGCGTGAATCCAGAGTAAAGCGGGGTAAACGCAAAGGAACGGGCTTTGCGTGTTTGCAAGGCCAATTCCTTGCCGCGCACTACGTTCAAGCTGGTGTTCAGGATCGGCAACGGTCGCGCATCTTTTGGCGCGACAGAGCCGGGAGGGATCTCTAACATTCCCAGCGGCAAATCGTCAGACTCGGAAAAGCCGGTGAAGACCTGCGCTTGCCGATTCGGCACCGAAGCTCCCAAATAGCAGCGGACCAACCGATTGCGGTAAGCGTGATGGATGGAGAACTCATTGATATTGACGCGCCAGGAAAGAAGAATTGCGGCAGCGCCCAGAGCCAGGCATGCGACGAGCACGGAAGGTCCGCTGAAGGCAAACGGAAGGTGGCTCATTGGATTTGAATCGCCCGTGAGAACCAGGGCGACGCTGGCAGCGAGAAGCGAAAGCGCCGAGAGCAGTCCAAGAATGAAGATATAAGGAGTCAGCCGGGCTGCATATCCGAGCACCTTCTTCGTTATCGGCGCCTGCGGATTGATCATGCCGGTATCTCCGCTTTTCCCAAATAGAACTCCATATGCCGTCGAGATCAGCCAAAGCAACGTCCCGGATGTGAAAAGCTTATGGAAGTTTTCGGCCCAGAGCATGGAAAGACCGACCGGAACATACACTGCCATCAGGAAGAGCAGGAGCCAGCAGATCGAGTAGATGATCAGCCAGCCAGCCAAACGTGCCCACCATTCGCGGTGGGCGTCGCTCATCCCGCGGCCCATCAGTCCGATATGCAACGTGCCGGCAATCAACATGACAAGAATGAATGCCGGAGTACCGAAAGCGAAGATATGCCAATTGAAGTAGTCGCCGAAAGGCGGCGGAGGAGGAGTCAGATACCACTCAAAGGGAAGAAACAGATAGCCAACCAGTGCACCGGTTACGGCAGCCGTGATCAGCACCAGGCTTGCACGGGGCGCTGCTGGGCCGGACATACCGCGCTTGGCCCGAACCAATTGACGTATCAGGAAGGCGCCCGCCCACAACCCGAAATAAAGAACCAGGCCAAGCAGAGGGGGGTCCCATAAGGGATCGCCGAGAATGCCGTAGCCGATGTAGTTACTGATGCCATAACTGACCAGGGCGGCGGACATCATCAGAGGAACAACGATTACCAGTTGCACCGCCCACTGTTTTGCATACCAGGGAGATGGCTTTTTTGTCTGAGGGTCGACCCAGAGCAGGTTCAGACCCATGAAGGTCACAGCCAGTCCGACCAGGATAAACGCCAGAATCAGGGCGGTGAGCTGCGCCGGAAGGGCTTGTGGCATATAGTTCTCCAGCGCTTCGAGGCGATTGGGAAGGAACACCAGCACGCGCGGAAGCAGGAGAACAGAAAGAAGCAGCAGAGTAAGAATGATCTGGTTCAGGATCGTGTTACGCATATAACTGGCTGCAAATGCCCAGAAGTCAGCCCCAAGCACACCTTTGCGGGGAGTGAGATAGTTGCTGTAGTTGCGCAGAAAGTGCAGTTCAGGCGGATCGGCTGCGCCCGCGGGCGTGTACTTGTGAGGCGAAAGACGTTCTTCTATCTCATGAATTCCGATCTGTTGATGATGCATCCAGGCCATCAGCCAACCGCCGATGTAACCGCCTCCCGACACCGTGGAAACGTAGTCGAATACGTGCAGGAGCTTGGCTTGCGCCAAGGCTTGAAGCACGCCCAGATTAAAGGTTGCACTGCGGATACCGCCGCCCGAAAATGCCAGGCCGATAAGGCTCTTCTGCGCCTCCGGCCGTTCAGGATTCTTCCCAAGTCGCAAGTCGCGGGAGGATTCGACTTGCAAGAGTTCCTGTTGGAGAACATCTTCGACACGGATGGCAGTCATTTTCATCTCCCCTGGCACTTAGGAATGAACTGACCTGCCCTTAGAATGCGAATCCCTCAGGCCGGTTAGTTGTAGAGATGGATTCTTCTCGCCGTGGTCATCGTGACAGTGAGCCCGGCATTCCCACCATCTGCTTCAGAAGCCGCATTCATCGTGCCGCGGCCAATACGTGTTCGTTCTCCCAGTGGGCCTTCGATTTACTTTCTCGCTCCTGGCAACCCTCGGTATCGCAAAGTATATATCAGCTTTGTATTCTGTTACCGAGCTCTCAAGCAGGGGTAGTGTCTCATGAGCGCAATTAAGACACTACACAAAAGGCGAATGCTGCCGTTTTCCTTTCGCCTGTTGCCTTTAAGACACGGCCCGGCTCAAATTCAGGCCGGAACATCGCTGATCCGGAAACGATCGCGGACGGGAAGTCGGATTCCGGGACATGACGCGCAATCCTGGATAGGTTGCGATAAAGGACGTTATCATTCGGAATACTTGCCACCAGAGTCCATGCTGATCGCGACGGGCGACTCTCATCCCTGCGTTGCCATTCAAATTTCGGACTGCCAAACCATAATCCAGCCGTTGCCCCAAGGAATTGAAGATCTTAGGCAACCATATCCGGACCCGTCGTCTGGACCTCGGCCTCTTTCAATCGCAGGTTACCGAATTGATCGGGGTGCATCCGTTGACCATTACCAACTGGGAAGGCAACGCATCCCAGCCCCGGTCCAGTACATTCCGGCCATCATCCAGTTCCTTGGCTACGACCCTCTTGAAGCGTTTGCGGCACGGCTGATTCCGCGCCCTCATACATAGACCCATGATTCAGGGTTGTGCACTCCCGAGTCTCAGAAGCGAAACCCGGCGCACCCCCATTCGTCGAGACTTTGGGTCCTCAGATCCGAACGCTCCTGAGCGAATCTACGATTTCCGGCGAAGCCTCTCCGTCCAACCTCGCTGCGCATGGGTTACGGGACCATGGCCGGGTCTCTCTTTGCTGCTCGCCTTTCCGCGAGAGGAAGAATAGCGCCGATGAAATCGGCTGCTGTGTACGACTGGCCGGCCTGAAGGCCCGGCGGCGTCGGAGCCAGAGGATAGATGATATCCCCCGTCCCCGAATCGGGCTTGAGCCAGAGGGCGATGAGGTAAATGGGCGCACACCGCAATAACCGCACCTCGTAAGACGTCGCACCGGCGGACGGCAGAGCTGCGACCTTCGTCAAAGCCTGCGCAGTGGCTTCGACGAAAGGTCCGTAGTTGATATTCGCGAGCAGCGTTGCGTTTCCAGCGGCGTCTGACAGAACCTCGGCAGCGGCAACGGTTGCGCCGCCTCCCGTGACGAGATAGCGGAAGCCGGTTTGGGTTGCAGATTCGAGGCCGCCGCCTGCGGCGACGGCGTTAACGCGCAGATCGTAGACGGCGTGGGGCTGCGACAACTCGAGGGTGCTGAAATCGACTACTCTCCCCGACAGAGGGCTGGTCCTCGTCGAGAGCCTGTTGAGGCCCGCCTGGACCAGAGTGGTACCATTCGCCGGTGGTGCTGCAAAGTGAAGTGGCATGATCTTCTCCTTCAGGCTACTTGGTGAAATAGGACTCGTACCACGTGGCGCCGCCGTTATAGCTGCCCGGGAAAGAATTGAAATCCTGTGTCGACTGCCCGTAGATTGGGTCCTGGATATCGATGGTTGGCGTCGCGGTATCCCGGTTATCGTAACCGTCGGTCGCGGGGTTGTGACCTCCGCTTCCGCTCGGGAGCCACTGAATATTGATCGACACCGGATGTCCCGCCTCGATCTGATTGATGATGGTCTGGAGCGTTGGCGCGCCCATGGCCGTGGAAGCCAGATGGCCAGTGGTTGTGAGTGCTTTGTCTGGGTAGCCCGGCTGGTTGCAGGCACTGCTGCTTCCACTTGTGCAGCAAGTCGTCTGGCTCAATTCCGTGTTGGCCAGCGAGCATTGCGTTCCCGCGTAGGCGGGGTTGTAGTAGAGCGTGATGCTCGTCGTCGTTGCCAGCCAGCACCACTCGGATTGCTGCTGGGGTTGCTCGTTCAAGCCGAGATAGACCACGGGCGAGATCAGAGTCCCGGCCAGCGAGCCCCAGGCGGACCATGGACCGGCATGCGGCGCAGTTTGCCAGATGTGCCACAGAGCATTGTCGGTGCCGCGGGCGAAGACTTCAATCCGTCCATCGGAGTTCACCACGGGCACCGCATCGCTGGTGATGCTTCCAGCCAGCGAACCCCAGGCCGACCATGGCCCGGCGTGGGGCGCGGTTTGCCAGATGTGCCAGAGGGCGTCGTCGCCGCCCCGGGCAAACACTTCAAGCCGTCCATCCGAGTTCACTGCGACTGCCGGATCGCTGGTGATGAGTCCAGCCAGCGAACTCCAGGCCGACCATGGCCCGGCGTGGGGCGCGGTTTGCCAGATATGCCAGAGGGCATAGTCGGTGCCGCGGGCAAACACCTCGAGCCGTCCATCTGTGTTGACGGCAACCGAGGGAGTGCTGGTGATGATCCCAGCCAGCGAGTTCCAGCCGGACCAGTCTGTGTCGATGGGTCCGGTTTGCCAGTTGTGCCAGAGGGCATTGTCGGTGCCGCGGGCAAACACCTCAAGAAATCCATCCGTGTTCAGCGCCACCGCCGGATCGCTGGTGATGGACCCACCCAGTGAAATCCAGGGGGACCAAGGTCCGGCGCCAGGCGCCGTTTGCATGGTGTACCAGAGGGCGTTGTCCGTACCGCGCGCGAACACATAAAGACAGCCGGCCTCGTCCGACGACACCACTGGATCGCTGGAGATGCCGCCGCCAAGCGAACTCCATGCAGACCATGGACCAGCATGCGGCGCGGTTTGCCAGATGTGCCATAATGCGCCGTCGGTGCCGCGAACGAATACTTCGAGCCGGCCATCCTTGTTCACTGCCACCGTCGGATTGCTGGCGATGCCACCGGCCAGCGAACCCCACGCGGACCATGGCCCGGCATGCGGCGCGGTTTGCCAGATGTGCCACAAGGCGTGGTCCGTGCCGACGCCGAATATTTCCAGCCGTCCATCCGTGTTGCACGCCGCCGCAAATGCGGAGCTTAGAGCGACCTGGGATGTCAATGCCATGTTTTCCTCCAAACTGGAATAGCCCTCGCGGGGTGGGGGATATCGATCTTGCGAAGATTTCCTGTTTCCTTGAATTTTGGCCCAAGGGTGCTTTACCAGTTCACCGCATGGTGTGAACGGACAAACCGCAATGTGTTTTCAGTCGCGATTCAGGGGAATCTTCAACTGCTCGCCAAGTCTCCGCGATTCCAGAAAGCCTGTCAAGCAATTTTTGTGGGCTTTTTCCCATTAATTTCTCAAGACCCTAACAATCGGGTGCGAAGTAACCGGTCTGGTTTGCCACTTTAGACATAGTTTCATTCTCGCTATTGCGCCGATCGATCCTCCTCAACTCGGGATTAACTAAAGAAAAAACTGTTGCTGGGCATGCCATTTTTTGCTACGCTCACTGCACCATTAACGAATCGGACTGAGGTCATCCGATTCGATTCTTCTCCCTGCGTCATTCTGTGCTCCGTCTGGAGTCGGTAACGTATGCTGCGCCTTTCATCGTTGGATGCTACAGAAAAACAGAGGCTTTGCTAAGAAGCAAATCAGTGGCAACTAAACGAATTGGCGGTTGTAACAGTGGCAGCACAGTGGAAGATAGCTTGTGAGTGCAAAGACACGCATTCAATAAGTCAAGTGCCGACAACGAAAGCAGGGAAGTTCTATGAGCACTCCAAGTTACGCGGTTTCCGGCCTTGTTCTATCTCCTAGCCCAACATTCTCCTCGCAAGTACAGGCCCTCCAGCAGGATCTACGATCACTCGGATATCATTCTGGTCCTATCGATGGGGTCTTCGGCCCCGGCACCACGAGGGCTATTACGGCGTTGCAGTTCGACCTGTTGAACAATTCGGGGAGCAGCACTGCTACACCCGGAGATGGTTCTGCTCCTGTTGCCGTCCAAAGTTACAACAATGGAACTGTGACCAGTCTGACGGGGATTCTCGATCAGCCGCTGGCCGCGTGCATTGCCGCCATGCTCTCTGACACCACCTTTCCCAAGGTTCCCAGCTCTCCCAATCCCCACAGCGATAATCAGGCTGCGCTCGCCGCGATTGCCGCAATCTCGCCGCCGCAAGTGCCCGTTCCTTTTCTCATGGAGGTTCTCTCCCAAGAAAGCGCGCAAATGCACTTTCAGGTGCCTTCAGTTAGCAATACCGACAATTTTGTGACAATAGGTCTGGACCACAACAGTCCATCTGCACAGTCGGCGATTACGTCTCGCGGCTACGGAATAGGCCAGTACACGCTTTTTCACCATCCACCGACTCAATCTGAAGTGGATAGTGTGATCCGAGACCCGGTAAAGAATGCCGTTTCCGCCATCCAGGAATTGTTGCTTAAGTTCAACGGCTACGTAATCGGAACCTCTAGTCCGGCCGATGACCGTCTAGCGGAAGTTGGCACAGGACCTTTGCGTATCTGTCAATACGAGCCCGATGATCCGAAGTTTCTGCGGGATTGTGCCAACTGCTGCAAATCCGCTGGGACGATAAATATTGTTGCTGGCATTACGCCGGTATTTGCAGGTTCTCCGGTCACATATGAGAAAACCCAGTATCACAGCGGCAGCTATAACAATGTTCCCAATCGTGCCGCAATTCCCTGTGACTGGCCCTATGCTATGCGCAGATACAACGGCTCCGGCCCGAATTCTTATGACTATCAGGCGGAAGTGTTGAAACGTATCGGAACATAGGCGCGCGCTGCGCAATGTGCAGGGGTATGCATCTTTTCACCAGATTGGAGAGAGTATGAAATCTACTGCTATGCATAACATTGCATTTGTCCTGTTAATCGCAGCAGCTCTGTGGTTCTCCTACTATAGCGCGCATCCGCAAGTTGCCTGGCTGGTCAGTATGGCTTGCGTCGGAGCCATTTGTATCGTTCTGGGTCTTTGGATCATGAAGATGCCGCTCGGCATTCTAATCTCTAACCAGAACCTGATGAGCCTGTCCCGTCTTCAACTCGTCATGTGGACTTTGATCATTTTCTCCGGCTACCTCGTCATCCTTATGCAGCGGATTCTGCATCATGTTTATAATCCGCTCGAGATTTCAATCGACAACAATTTATGGGCAGTACTTGGTATTAGTACAGCTTCCTTTGTCGCTACTCCACTCGTCCTGGGCCAAAAGGCGCAATCAAATGCCAGCGCCCAGGCGGTGACCGCAGCGGGCCTTGCGCTGAACGAGGACCCCGCACAGATTCAGTCAAATGCGCAAGGCACGCTCTATGTTAATCCTTCTCCCCAGGATGCCAGCATTACCGATATGTTTCAAGGCGATGAGATCGGGAATACCGCCTATGTCGACATCTCCAAAGTGCAGATGTTTTTGCTTACCATATTTGTTGTCGCTGTTTACGGCAACGATTTATACCATCTTCTTGCCGGCTTCGACGTTTCGGCCGTGCATGGAGACTTTGCCGCGCTCGATCGACTGCCCGTCCTTTCCTCCAGCGAAGTGAAGCTTGTGGGGCTAAGTCATGCCGGTTATCTTGGGTTCAAAGCTGTCGGGCATACTAACTGAAACGATCGGGGAGTGGGTCGCCATCCAGAAGGCTGACAAATCCCTGAGCGAATTGCTGTTTGCGTTGCCCAACCTACTAAGTGCGCGACTCACGAGAGGACTATCCGTAATCTCTAATTCGATTGGCGCAGGAGTCAAGTCCCCCTCTGTGCACCATAGGAGTAGAAAGTTAGTTCAGTGGTGCGGCGAATGCCTGGCCGTCATTGCGAAACTTCGCGACTTGCGGGCACTGTACTGCCCGCCGTTTTGACCCTTGCAGTTGGGGCGTCACGCTCCGTTCTCAGAAATTCGTGGACCAACTCGATGTGCGCTTCCTGTGCCGTTAGAATCTCGCGGATGGACGTCGGCAGGTAGGTCTCCAAGGCTTTGCCGTAGACTTCCGTGACGGCGTCTTCACCCTGCTCGGCGGTGACCAGCAGCGTGTGATCTCCGCCCATGAACCTGGACTTGATGCGAGCCCATGTGCGGTGTAGGGTAGCTGCCGCGCTACCCTTCTCCCAGAATGTGCTCACGCCTCGAAGGCGGAGAGCCGTCTCCAGCTCGTCGATAAATTGCGCGCGCAGAAGTGACTCAGCGAAAAAATATCGCTTGAGGGATGGATTCTGAAGCCTTTCGCCCGCAGTGGTGAGCCCGTCCTGGCTATCGACAAGGATTTCAATCACGCGCTGCACTGCGGTATCTGACCGCAACTGCTCCCGCACCGGTTGAGACACGATGCACCTCCAGTGATAGAGCCAGAATCCGTTATGACCTCGATACTTATGCCTCTAACGGTAGTGAATAACATGTATGGACGGGCTGTTGCGCCCTTCGAGTGGCCGCTCACTGCAAATCGGGGCGACTTATACTGCGATCTCCGATTGCCACGGGTGAGGGGAAGAAACCTTCCGTCGGCGGAGGGTGAAGAAGCAACCCCGTAGGGGGCGCAAAGCTACCCCCTAATGCTTCTCCCGAGTGGACACGCCGTCCCGCTTAACCAATTTGACGTCCGAAAAGAGAATCCGGTTGCATCATTTATACGGGGCAATACCCGATTGCAGATCTCGGACCCCGGCCGAACGAACTCAAATCCGCAGACTCGAATTTGTCGCAAAAGTGCAAGTCACCTTCCTGTGTCATGGAATCAACCATTTGGGATACCATAACCGACATGCAACAACCGCCCGAAAGCGGCCGTGAAGGGAGCAATCGCCCTCCGCGGGCCTCCGTCCAGTCCAAATCCGGTCCCGGCCCGCAGATGGTGCAGAGTCTGGGCCTGTTCAGCGCCACCACGATCGTCGTGGGGTCCATGATCGGCAGCGGCATCTTCATTGTCGATTGCGACATCGCGCGGCTCACCAACTCTCCGGCGCTCTACCTGGGCGCATGGGTCATCACCGCGGTCATGACCATGATCTGCGCCCTGAGCTACGGCGAGCTGGCCGCCATGATGCCCAGGGCCGGCGGCCAATACGTCTACCTGCGCGAATCGCTCGGGCCCTTGTGGGGATTTCTCTACGGCTGGACGCTTTTTCTCGTCATTGAGACCGGGACCATCGCCGCCGTCTGCGTGGCCTTCGGCAAATTCCTGGGCGTTTTCTTTCCATCGGTTTCGAGTACGCATTGGCTGTGGCACATCGCGCACGTGCCTGCCATTCCCGTGGGCCCCATGGTGCTGGGCAACATGGATATCGGCGTCAGTACCGCGAATCTCGCCGGTATCGTCGTCGTAATGTTCGTGGCAGCAGTGAACATCTGCGGCGTGCGCTTCGGCGCTCTGCTGCAGAATGTTTTCACGGTAGCCAAGGCCGTCTCTCTCGCGGCCCTCGTGCTGGTGGGATTTACCATTGGCCGCAACGCCTCGGCCATCGCAGCCAACTTCGGCAGCCACTGGAGCGAGTTCTGGCGCAACGCGGGCTGGTCGTCGCTGCATCCTGTGCAAGTAGGCGCGCAGGGCCCCATCGTTATGGTGGGCACGATAGTGATCCTGGCCGTGGTGCAGACCGGCTCGCTCTTCTCTGCCGACGCGTGGAATAACGTTACATTCACCGCCGGCGAGATCAAGAACCCGCGGCGCAACGTGCCGCTCTCGCTCGCGTTCGGTGTCGGCTTTGTGCTGGTTGTATATTTCCTGGCCAGCACGGCGTACATCCTGGTGCTTCCGTTGCATGGCGATCCGCACGGCGCCACGATCTTTGCGCGCGGAGTGCAATATGCCGCCGAGGACCGCATCGGCGCCGCGGTGCTACAGCAGATTTTTCCGCACCTTGGCGGTTATCTCATGGCCGCGGCGATTCTGATCTCAACCTTCGGCTGCGCCAACGGCATCACTCTCTCCGGCGCGCGCGCTTACTACGCCATGGCGCAGGACGGTCTCTTCTTCCGCTTCGTCGGCAAGCTGCACCCGCGCTACAAGACCCCCGCCGCCGCGCTTGTGGTGCAGGCTATCTGGACGACCATCCTCTGCGTCTCCGGCTCCTACGGCCAGTTGCTCGACTACATCATCTTCGCGGTGCTGGTGTTTTATGTTCTGACGATCATTGGTCTCTTCGTTCTGCGCATCAAGCAGCCCAACACGCCCCGGCCCTACAAAGCCTTTGGCTATCCGTTCCTGCCGGCTCTCTACATCGTGATGGCGACAGGCATCTGCGCCGCCCTGCTGCGCTACAAGCCGCAGTACACCTGGCCCGGCCTGATCCTGGTGCTGCTGGGTGTCCCGGTGTATCTGTTCTGGTCGCGGAGAGGAACGACGGGCGGCACACCAGACGGCGGAAATGGCGCTGATCTTGTCGCGGCGATGCAGGCTTCGCCTCACAAGGAAATCGACCTTGAGCCAGAACGCGGGCCCATGCCGGTGCGCGACGTCCCGCCCTAGAACCTGTCTGACGAATCGCCTTGTATCAGGGCACGACTTCAGTCGTGTCGTAATAGTTGAAGCCGTCGTGAAAGGGCACGACTTCAGTCGTGCCGAACGCGCCGTAGGTGCGACGGTTGTTAGCCCCGCGCTTCAGCGTGGGGTAAAGAAGCGAAATGGAAGTGAAGCCCCATAGGGGCGATGCCTCATTCGCGAAAGGGCACGACTTCAGTCGTGCCGCACAAGCCCCCATCAACGTCTTGGGCTTCAGCCCCTGCCGAGGTACGCCAACTGTGGATCTGGCCTAGAGGTACAATTTCTTTATGACGCAGAGCGATAAAAAATCGGCCAGGGAGCTGCCAGAGCCTGTTTCGGTCGCATGCGAGGAGACTCTCGAAGGTCTATTCGCGCGAATGGATGCCATGGGAGCCGATCCGCTCTTTCCCGAAGGCCGAAAGCAGAATCTTGCGCCAATACGCGAATACCCATGGGATGAGAGGCCGTCGGAAGAGGACCCGACGCTATGAACGAAATCGACGAATCGAAGTTCCCCTACGGTTATGTGCCCGACCATCTGAAGGAGAGGGTGAAGAACTGGCGCAGTCTCTCGGTTGGTGAACGAATGGAACTGACTTCGGAGTTAAGCCTTGCCGCCTGGGAGAAGATCGGTGTTGTCTATGATCCGACGAAGCTGATGGACAAAAAGATTCGGCGGGTTGATCGGACGCGTGATTAACAATTCACCTCCCAGGTCTCAAGAGCGAGACCTAGGGCGCCCGGCACCCATTGCAGGGCTGACACCAGCCGATCTTCGAGACAATCCAACCTCTGTTTTTCAACTGGGCATTCCATCGACGGCGTCGACTTCGATCAGGCTTGGCAAAGTCGCGTTGAACTGTCGTTGGACGGCATTGAGGTGAACGTTATCTCTGTCGAGCATTTCATTCGTAATAAACTCAAATCGGGGCGCTTGCAGGACTTGGCGGACGCCGAGGCGATCCGCGAGGCGGACAAGGCGAGCCAGACGGGAAAGCGGTGATTCCCCAAGTCTCAAGGGCGAGACTTGGGACCCCGGCACGGGGCCCCAGGCTAATCCTTTACTAATTCTCTCTTTACGACGCCAAGTTTGACCATTCTGTCGAGATGATAGGCAACGGACTCTTCGATGGTTACCTGCTGTTTGCCGTTCTTGAACCTTTTCTCGTAGTCTGCCTTCTTTGCTTCAGAAATAATCTGACCGCGGTCCATTCCCTCGTTCGCACGCAACAGAACGTCGGCAATGATAGAGCGTTGGTCCTTCGGTTTCGATTTGAGCGCGGGAGTTCTGCTGTATGTGGCGCGCATTGGTCGCTTCTCCTTTACTGCCGTTTGAGTCGGTCACTGGATACCGGCGCACCCTTGTCTAGCCAAGTCTGCTCGAAGTGCTCGGCCACACCTATTGGCGCTTGCGTGGAGCCGACTTCTGTCCTGGCGCGCTGTCCTTCTTATCATCCTCAGTCTCGAACCCCCTTAGCATGATATTGGCAGCCTTCAAGAGGGAAGGCTGGAACGTCAGATCAGGAGGAGCTTTATATTGGCGATATGTATATGCAATGCCTGGAAGGGAATCGTCAAGCAGCAAAACCCTAGCTTCGGTGGTCAGGATGCATTGCTGCGGCTGAAAGTACGCCACATCCCAAACAGTAGGGACCTGCGGCGGGTCGGGACACTTGCTGAGAGGTCTTGTCGTTTGGATGCACCTCAGCCACGCTTTATCGCTATCAGGATTATCCGCAAGTTCCATGTCGACCACGACGTATTTTAGGCCCGAGGCGTAATCGGCACTCAGATGGGGGTTGCGGAGTCTCCGCATAAGAAGCTGGGACTCAGTTTCACGAAGGCCCTCATCTTCGAAAACGCCGACAATCCAGGCACCGTTTTCGCTGATAGGTTCGCCTGTTTGGGATCTCACACGGTCTAATCCGTAAAAATCCATACCATTCTCCGAGAACAATGGGACGACACTGCGAGGCCCAAACGCGGGACCTTGGCCCACGGAGATTTGGGTTGGAACCCTGAAATGCGGGTCCAACAGTGTATTTCTACACGTTTGCGGAGTTTGGCCGAATGCTGATGGCGCAAGCGCACAAATTAGAAGAGCAAGAAGTATCTTCATTTCGCCTTCCCCAATTCCTGCGCCCAAGATCCCACTTTCGGAGTGCTGAGGTTCAGCGCAATTCTACTGCAGCAGCGTCCCCTGCTCGCCTTCGTGATTGCCGTTGCCGTTCAGTTCTTCGGGCGGGATGATGACCGCCACAACGTTGTTCTTCGCGTCCACTTTGGGCCGTCTTACTCCTGCTTAGCTTGGCTCAGCGCCCTGAGTTTCTTCACGTCAAGCAAGTCTTGTTCCCGGCCGCTGGCCAGTTTGTTACGGATCAAATCGTCTCTTGAGATGACGGATGCGGGGACGTCGCCGTCAACGGTGCCTTCGATGCGGTTGGCCCATGCTTCCTCGAAAGTGATCCCGTCAATCCGCTGCAGGATATCGATCCGGTCGGGCTCCTGGCCGATTTGAAAGGTCGTACCATCCGCGAAATCGGTGGGGCTCATCCCCTCCAAAGGTGCGCCGAATTGCGCCAGCGCACGGAAGGCAGCCGCGGCATTCTCCGGATCAGAGCGAATAAAGAGGTCCAGATCCTTGGTCATGCGCGGCACCAAATGCACGCCGAGTGCGTGACCGCCGACAATGAGGTACTTAACCGCGTTTGCGTTGAATGCGCGCAGAAGATCCTTGAAGTCCTTGGTCATCATGGGCTGGCGCTCCTTTGAAGTTGGCGACGAATGCGTATGCGGCCTCGCTCAGCTCGCAAACTGCTGCGAGCCTCTCTCCAACCGGCCGGGACTGCCAGTAGCGATAGGTCTCGGCGTCCTGTTGCTCGAGATCGGTAACGCGACGGATGGTCTTATCCATTCGATTCTCTCCGATTGCCTTCCGCCCTACTGCAGCAGCGTCCCCTGCTCCCCTTCGTGATTGCCGTTGCCGTTCAGTTCTTCAGGCGGGATGATGACCGCCGCGGCGACCTTGTCTTCAGGTTCGAGATTGAGCAACCGAACGCCTTGCGTAGCGCGGCCGGCGTTGCGGATGGTCTTGGTATCGACACGGATGATCTTGCCGAACTGGCTGATCACCATCAGTTCGCTGGTGTCGTCGACAAGCTGGATGGAGCTCACGCGGCCGATTCGGTCGGTGACGGCCATGTTCTTGACGCCCTTGCCGCCGCGCGTCTGTAGGCGGTACTCCTCGACGTCGGTGCGCTTGCCGAAGCCGTTTTCGCTGACGGAAAGAATGCGATAGGCGCCGGCAGCGTGCTCCTTGGGTGTAACGGCGACGCCGACCACGTAGTCGTTCTTGACGAGGCCGATGCCGCGCACGCCATAAGCCGGCCGGCCCATGGAGCGCACGTCGCTCTCTTCAAATCGGATCGCCATTCCCAGGTGCGTAGCCAGAAAAATAATCTGCGAGCCGTCGGTGATGCGCGCCGCCACCAGCTCATCATCGGTATCGATGCCGATGGCAATGATGCCGCGCGACATGACGTTCGAGAAATCCTTGAGCGGCGTCTTCTTCACGGTGCCCTTTTGCGTGGCGAAGAGGATGTACTTGCCCTCTTCCTCGAGGTCGTGCACAGGAAGAATGGCCCGCACCGTTTCGCCTTGTTGCAGGTCGAGCAGGCTCTGCATCGACTTGCCCTTGCCCGCGGCGCCCACGTCGGGAATCTCGTAGATCTTGAGCCAATAGACGCGGCCGATGTTGGTGAAGCACAGCAGATAGGAGTGCGTGGAGTCGACGATAAGCTGCGCGACAAAATCCTCCTCGCGCGTCTTCATCCCCATGCGTCCCGTGCCGCCGCGGCGTTGCTGGCGGTAGATGGAGATGGGCGTGCGCTTCAGGTAGCCCTGGTGGCTCACCGTCACCGCAACCTGCTCATCGGCGATCAGGTCTTCAAGCTGAAGCTCCGCGCTCTCGTCCACAATTTCGGTGCGGCGCTTGTCGCCGTACTTCTGGAGAACTTCCTCAAGCTCCTTCACGATGACCGCGCGCAATTTCTTCTCGCTGCCCAGGATCTCCTCGTACTCGGCGATTTTTGCGCGGATCTCACCCAACTCCTTCAGAATTTCGTCGACTGAAAGCTGCGTGAGCCGGTAGAGCTGCAATTCCAGGATGGCATCGACCTGCCGCAGGGTGAGGCCCTTTTCTTCGCGAGGTCCGGGCTCGCGGTCCAGGCGGATGACGATGTCCTTGCCCTTGCCCCATGCGTACAGGTTCTCGCGAGCATCCACGCGGGAGTTCGATGCGCGGATGATCCTGATCACGGCGTCGAGATTGTCGAGCGCGATCTTCAGGCCTTCCAGAATGTGCTCGCGTTCGCGAGCCTTGCGCAGCAGGAAAACCGTCCGCCGCTGCACTACGTCGATGCGGTGGTCGATGAAGAGCTGGATGGCATCGGCCAGGCCCAATTCCTTCGGCTGGCCGTTGGTTACGGCCAGGAAGATCATGGAAAAACTTTCTTGCAACTGCGTGTGCTTGTAGAGCTGATTCAGCACAATCTCAGGCTGCGCGCCGCGCTTGAGGCCGATCACCATCCTCATGCCGTCGCGATCGCTTTCATCGCGCGTCCACTCGGTGTTGGTGTCGATCTCGGAGATGATCTTGTTTTCGACCAGCTCGGAGATGCGCTTGAAGAGCGTGGACTTGTTGACCTGGTAAGGAAGCTCGGTGACGATCAGCGCCTGCCGATCCTTGGTGACGTTCTCAATGGCTACGCGCGCGCGCATCAGAAAGCGCCCGCGGCCGGTACGGTACGCGTCCACGATTCCCGCGCGACCATAAAGGATGCCGGCGGTCGGGAAATCGGGCCCATGCACGTGCTTCAGGACCTCAAGCAGTCCGCCCTTGGGATTCTTCACTAGAGCGATCGTCGCGTTCAGCACCTCGGTCAAATTGTGCGGCGGAATGTTGGTCGCCATGCCCACCGCGATGCCGTTGGAGCCGTTCACGATGAGCGTCGGAATCCGCGTGGGCAGCACTGACGGCTCGTCGGTGGTTTCGTCGAAATTAGGAACCATATCCACGGTTTCCATTTCGATGTCGGCCATCATCTCTTCCGCGATGCGCTCCATGCGGCACTCGGTATACCTATAAGCCGCCGGCGGATCGCCGTCGACCGAGCCGAAGTTGCCCTGGCCATCGACGAGCGGATAGCGCAGCGACCACGGCTGCGCCATGCGCACCAGCGCGTCGTACACCGACGAATCTCCGTGGGGATGGTACTTCTTCAAGCACTCGCCAACCACGCCGGCGCACTTTGAGTACTTTTTGTTGTGCTGCATCCCTTCACGGTCCATCGCCGTAAGGATGCGACGGTGCACGGGCTTCAATCCATCGCGGGCGTCGGGCAGCGCGCGCCCGATGATCACCGACATCGAGTAGTCGAGATAGGAGCGGCGCATCTCCTCTTCGATGTTGATGGGAATGAGGTTGGTGCCGCCGGGAGGGTTCGCCCCGTCGAGAGGAAGCTGAGGATTCTGGTCGTCTGCCATAGTTTTTTGAGGGCTTGCAGGAAGGCGGCAAAAAAGTCCGGAAAAAGCGGGGCCGGGTCCGCAGCTCTTAGCTTCTATTTTAGAGGTTCGAGGGGCCTTTTAGCAAGGCTGCGAGATGGAAATAACTCCTTATATTTCTTTGCTTTATAAATGTCTTCGTGTTTTGCCGTACCGAAATGCACACTCAGGCGGCAAGGCGCCTTCCGGTCTTTGACCGAGCCGGCCGTTTGCGCCGTTTTGCGGTTTGTTTCCTGGGTTTTGAGGCCTCGCTTCCTTCGCCAAATCCGGTCAGGACTACCGGCGCCCGGTCGGGAAATTCCACCACCAGCGAAAGTTTGCCGCCTACGCCCTCCACATAGTTGCGCAGCGTGGAAAGGTAGAGATCGGCGCGCCGCTCAATCCGCGAAATGCCCTCCTGGCCGATTCTGAGTTTCTTGGAGAGCCGCGTCTGGGTGATCTTGCGCAGGCGGCGCATCTCGCGCAGGTTGATTTCCTGACGAATCTCGTCGGCACGCTTAAAGATCCGGGCGCGCCGCTCTTCCGGCATTTGATTCAGGATTTCTTCCAATGTCACTGTCATTTCGATGTCCTCCCTTGCATCCGAAGCGTTTGCAAATGACGGTCGAACCTCCTATCCGCCACTGCGATCAGGTCACGGTAGAACCGTCGTTGCGAAATTCCTGCCTTGTTTCCCGCAACGAGTAGAACCGCCTTTCGCTCCGGATCGAACGCAAATGCAATCCGCCAGACGCCACCCTCTGCCCGAAAGCGCAACTCCTTCATGTTCGCATGTCGAGAACCGTTTAGGGTGTCCACCAATGGCCGACCCAGGAGCGGCCCCTTTTCGCGAAGGTTGATCGTCAAGGCGAGCAGCTCGTCTTGAACCGCCTCTGGAAGCGCCTCATACTCCGCGACAAATTCGACATGGAGATCTACTCTCCACTCGTCACTATTATGCTCCACAAGGCCTAATGTCTTCAAGTGCATTTTTCTCTTTCTACTCTAACCCCGGCAAGCTCAGCACGCAGAGCACCGCCTGCAGCGCCACAACGGCTCCCGCCGCGCCGAGCGCCCAGCGTCCTTGCGGAACGTCGTATGCATCCGCGAACACGCCGCCTACAAACGTGAGCAGAAACGGCTGCGCCCAGAGCCACGGACTTCCCGGAGAGCCCCGCATAATCAGCACCATACAGACCAAAGCGCAGAGCAGCGGAGCTGTGTTGCCAAAGTAGCGCGATTTGCGCGCGCCCAGGTACAACAGCGTGGCGGCGCTCGCGGCAATCGTGATGCCGCCATTGGCGAGCGAACCAAAGAATCGCCGGGCAGGGTCCAGTGAGACCGACAGGAATCCTGCCTCCGAGCGGAAGACATAGCTCGATGCGTCGGGCGAAAACCCATAACACGCAAAGACCAACACCAGCGCGCCCACAGCGGCAACCAGAACCACAGGCAATGTCTGGCTCCTGTGCCCTTCAGCGACCCAAAGCATGGCCGCCAGACCGAGCATTGCGGCCAGCGGCAACGCGACGATATGCGCCGCTGCCGCAACGCCAAAAATCGCCGTGAGCAGAACCATCCGCGGACGCCATTTGCGCCTCGGGCCCTGCATGGCGTGGGCAACGCCTATGCACGTATACACGCCGCCGAAGATGCCCAGCGCAGCCAGCACTTCGGAATTTGGCGTGACGCAGGCACGCAGCACCGCGGGCGAAAAACAATAAAGCGCCAGCGCCGTATAGCCGCCCAGATTGCCGTAAAGCCGCCGCGTGACCCACCAGATGCATCCGCCCAGCAGGAAGCCGGCAAAGAGAAATGGCAGGTGCAACAGCAGCAGGATGTGCGTCATTTGATGACGCAATTCCCACGTGCTCAACTCGCCGGTGCTCTCTTGTACGACGCGATTCTCCGGCTTGCGCACGAGATCGAGCCCACGCTCGACGAGAAGATTGAGCGTGAGCGGCAGCCCGGCCAGCCGGTAAGCCAGAATGCCGTCGTGAATGTTGCCGCAGGAGGTGTAGTAGCCGGCCAGCGGCGAAGGCTCTTCCCAGGTTTCGCGTCCGCAACGCGCGTACTGGTAATCGATGTCCGTCAGTGTCTGGCGGCTGATGAGCCAGAATCCCTGCACGAGAAAGAGGGCCAGCAAGCCCGCCGCGATGCGTTGCGGCAGATTGAAGCGAAAGCGTCGGAGGGCTTGAAACCGGTGGGTCATGCGAGTCGAGCGGACGTTACCAGTCTAAACGGAAGCGCTGGGAGACGCGGGCATGCTCCTGACGATCCGCGGCGATTTCAGACCAGTGCTATGCTTGGCTTGAGCCCCCCATGAGCACTGTCTACACGATCGGCCATTCAGCGCACACTTGGGAGGAGTTTGCCGGGCTTCTGGCAGGCCATCAAGTCAATGTGATTGTGGATGCTCGGTCCGCGCCCTATTCCCGCTTTGCCCCTCAGTTCGACCGTGAAGTCATGCAGAGAAAACTCACCGAAAGCGGGATCAAATACATTTTTCTGGGCGCGGAACTGGGCGGCCGTCCCACCGATCCGGCGTACTACGACAAGAACGGCCACGTGCTCTACGGCCGCATGAAGTCCGATCCGGCATTCATGAAAGGTATAGAGCGGTTGGAGCGCGGAATCGCCCCTTTTCGAGTGGCTCTGTTGTGCGGCGAGGAAGATCCGGCTCATTGCCATCGCCGACTGCTGGTGGGGCGGGTCCTGGCCGAGCATGGCCACGAGCTGCTTCACATCCGCGCCGATGGGCGTCTGCAAACCGACGCGCAAGTAACTGCCGAGTCCGGCAAGCCTCTGGAAAGCGGGCAACCTGCCCTGTTTGCCGAGTTGGACGAGGACCAATGGAGATCTACAGCATCGGTTTCACGAAAAAAAGTGCCGGCGAGTTCTTCGGCGCACTGAAAGCCGCTGGCATCGAACGCCTGCTCGATGTGCGATTGAATAACACGTCGCAACTTGCGGGCTTCGCAAAGCAATCCGATCTCAAATACTTTCTTGAGGAGATCTGTGGCGCTGCGTACGAGCGTGAGCCGCTCCTCGCGCCCACACAGGAAATTCTTGACCTATTTAAAAAACAAAAAAGGAGTTGGGAAACCTACACGGAGGCCTATCTTGCGTTGATCCGGTCGCGAAAGGTCGAGTCGGCCATCTCTCAGCAAAGCTTCGAAAGAAGGACCGTTTTGTTGTGCAGCGAAGCGTCCGCCGAGCATTGCCACCGCAGATTGGCGCTCGAGTATTTGCAGCGACACTGGAACGATGTAGTCATTCACCATCTCTAGATCTGAGTTCCGGAGGAAAGTCAGCTCTATGAGCGTCGACCGGATTCTCTGTCTTGCGAACTCCTATAAACACGACCACCGGTGTGTTGCGGGGATCGATCTCGCGACCAAGCGATGGGTCCGCCTTGTTGGCAGAAAGATCGCGGGTTGTCTGACCATCGAGGAAACCTGCTACAGCGGCGGAAATGAGGTCGCACTCCTCGACGTTTTTGAGGCCGAGCTAGGCGACAAGTGCGCGTCAAAGTTCCATCCCGAGGACGTGTTTGTAACGGGAAGACCTTGGCGGCCAGCGCGCCGTTTCGACGAGCCACGCGACGTCCATTTCCTGAAGGACTACCTCAACAAGCGCCCCGCCCTGCTCGAGGGCTACAGCGACAGGGTATATGTGCGCAAGTTTGCTCAGGTTCCGGCGAACCGCTCTCTCGAACTCGTCCGGCCAGAAGATCTCTGGTGGTGGATTCGCGAGGAAAAAGGCAAACGCCGCAATCGCGCGGTCTTTCGTCTTGGCCACGCGAGCCGCGTTCGCTACGATCTTGCCGTCACAGATCCAAAGTGGCTGGAACAGCTGCGTTCACGCCCGGCAGGAATCTATGCGCACGAATCATTCTTTACCGGCAAGCCTCCGGACACGCTTCTGACCGTCAGCCTTAGCGAGCCGTTCGAAAACTTTCATTACAAGCTGGTGGCGGGAGTCGTCAACCTGCCGGCTTGAGCGGGATTGCCGCCCTGCGACACGTCTTTCACGCGCGCGCAAAAAGAAAGCCGCCCTGCAGGGCGGCTTTTTACTCAAGTGGTGCAAACCTAGTTGAAGATGGCGCCAATCGTCACATTGGAATTGTCAGTTCCGTTCGGGGCATTGCCGAGCGTGATTGTGCAACTGTTTGGACCGGCCGCGGTTGAAGGGTTAGGGCTGATCGTTGTGCAGTTATAGGACCATCCGCCGAAGGCGACTCCCGATTGCGCGGGCGCGGTCAGAGTTACGGTGGTGCCGAGCGGGTAGGTCGCCGTGCAGACCGAGCCGCCGGTGTTTCCGTTCTTGGCCCAGCCTGGACCGCAATGGATCACGTTCGGCGTATTCGTTGCCGAGGGCGCTGTCACCAGCCAGTTGGCGGTGTTCAGGCCTTCGTTATAGATCGTGAGCGTCACCAGCAATCCCGACGCTTGCGACCCCGGATAGCAGGAACCCGGCGTTACTGCGCCGGTCGTTGGATCGGTTGACGGCTCCACGAGCGGGCAATTGAAGGTCGCCGTAGCGGTCTGTACCAACCCTTGCAAGCCCGTTGTGGGGTATGTAGCTTCGGCGATAATTGTGGCGCTTCCGTTGCCGTAAGCAGTAACAATCCCTCCTGGAGCCCCAGGATTTGCGCTGTTGTTATTTGAACTGACCGGGAAAATCTGAGGCGCCGACGAGAGCCAGGTCACCGTATTCGTCAGGTCTTCTACGTAGGGGGACGACGAGAAAGTTCCAATCGCCAGGAAGTTTCCGGTGTCCTGTAGGTTTCCGACTGTAATCGCACTCGGAATGATGGTGAGCGACAGCAGCGGCTCGGGGGGAGCCGTGAGCGTGGCCGTCACTGTGCCATTCGCCGAAACGATGGAGCCGTTGGGATTCTTCACCTCGGCCGTGATGGTCGTGCTTCCCGCGGCCGCGCCGGTGACGACGCCATTGCCCGATGAGAGTCCGGATGTGACGGACGCGACCGATGGGACGCTGGAACTCCACGTGGTCTGCGGCGAATTGGTGACGTCAACCTCGAGACCGGTGGTTCCCGACGTGGCAAGCGCGATGAATTGGCCGGTCTGGCCAGCAGCCGAAACCGACTCCGAGGCCGGCACCAAGGTCACAGAAGTATATTGTTCAAACGATCCGGCCGCCACGCTAAAGCTCGCCGTGCCCGCAATCGTGCTCCCGCCGCTCGAGTAGAGAGCGATGACCGTCACCGTCCCCTGGGTCAGCGCCGTGGCCAGTCCTGTGGACCCCCCAATCGTGGCAATCTGTGTGCTGCTCGTAGACCAGGCGACCTGGTTGGTGAGATTGACCGTTGCGCCTGTGGACGTGGTTCCAATCGCGAGAAATTGAGTGGTCTCGTTGGGTACCGCCACCGACTGCGAAGCGGGGAGAATGGCCAGCGAGGTCACTGTGCCGCTGGCGCCGCCCGTGCCCGAAGATCCTGTCACCGTGATGGTCGCGCTCGCGGCGATGGTTCCCGTGTAGCCGCTCATGCTTGCCGTGATCGTTGTGGTCCCGGCGGTAAGCGCGGTCACCAGACCGGTGGAGTTGACGCTTGCCACCGCGGGAGAGCTCGAATTCCATGTTGCCGTGGCGGTGACATCCTGCGTTGTCGACGGATGATTGCTTCCGTGTCCAGTCGTCCCCGTGGCCGTCAACTGCACGGTTTGACCCACGGAAAGAGACTGCGATGTGGGTGTAACCGCGAGGGAGTCCACCAGAGAATTCGTGCAACCGGCGATGGGCAGGACAAGAGCAATCAATAAGAGTGCCCGCGGTGAAAAGCGATCATGCATGGTTGATCTCCGGAATCTGAAGCCGGTTTTGACGTCGATCGAACGGCGTCATGGCAGACTCTCGCTGGCCTATACGCCATCAAATATATGTCACGGAAACTCAACTCCTTATGGCACGAAGGTGTTACTTTGGCTTTCTGCACCAAGACAGTCAATAAGTCCTTTGTCGCTGCTTCAAACAGACGTGACAAACGTAATCACCGGCATGTTTTCACGCACAAAAAATGGGCCGCACGCCGGGAATTCAAGTCCCCTGGCACGCGGCCCGTCGGCCAAAATTTGTTGCAGTTGTTCTACTCGCGGATGATCTCTCCCGCGATGACCACTTCACGTGCCTCGCGAAGATGATCTTCCGCCCGTCGCGACGCATATCGGGCTGCCGGACATTTGCAGGTCCTTTCACGCGGTCTCTTTGCTGCCGCCGCCGGGAACGGCTACACTTGCGGTGAACATGGCCATAGCCCGCGACAGTTCTCCCGAACGTTTGGTCAGCGCCGCGCGCGCCGACGAAGAGCAGAGTTTTGAGCTAAAATTGCGCCCCCGCTGGCTGCGCGAGTTCATCGGGCAATCAAAAGCCAAAGAGCAGCTCGCCATTGCTCTTGAGGCGGCCAAGTCCCGCGGCGAAGCTTTGGACCATGTGCTCCTCTTCGGCCCTCCCGGCCTGGGAAAAACCACGCTGGCCACAATCATCGCCAACGAACTCGACGTCGGTTTTCAGCAAAGCTCGGGTCCGGCCCTCGTCATCCAGGGCGACCTCACCGCCATCCTCACCAATCTGCGCGATCGCCAGGTACTGTTCCTCGATGAGATTCACCGCTTGCAGCCGGTGCTCGAAGAAAAACTCTATACCGCGCTCGAGGATTACAAGCTCGACATCATCATTGGCCAGGGGCCGGCGGCGCGTACCCACGTGATGGAGATCAAGCCCTTCACCTTCATCGGCGCCACCACGCGGCCCGGCCTGCTCTCGTCGCCTCTGCGCTCGCGTTTCGGCATTCTGCTGCGCCTGCAGTTTTACACCGAAGAAGAACTGCGCGTCATCGTTGAGCGCTCGGCAGAAGTGCTCCAGATCCCCATCGATGAGGACGGCGCGGCGGAGATTGCGCTGCGTTCCCGCGGCACTCCGCGCATCGCCAACCGCCTGCTGCGCCGCGTGCGCGACTACGCCCAGGTGCGCGGCTCGGGCTCCATCGATCGCCCCACGGCGAATGCGGCCCTCACCATGCTTGAAGTGGATGCGCACGGCTTCGACGAGATCGACCGGCGGCTGATGCTGACGATTATGCAGAAATACGATGGCGGACCGGTGGGTCTGGGCACATTGGCCGCGACACTTGCTGAAGAAGAAGACGCGCTCGAAGAAGTGTACGAGCCGTTCCTGATCCAGATTGGATTTTTAGACCGCACGCCGCGCGGTCGCGTAGCCACGCGCCTTGCCTACGAGCACTTTGGAATTGCGGCGCCGCACCGCCAGACGCCATTGTTTTAGGAGACAGCGGAGCTAGCGGGGTTAGCGGTGTTCGCGGAGCTAGACTGCCGGCACTAACACCGCTAACTCCGCTAACTCCGCTAACTCCGCTAACACCGCTAAAGGAGAATTATGGCCCTTACTGAATCCACCATGCTGGAGCTTGGAACTGTAGCTCCCGACTTCGCGCTCACCGACGCTATCACCGGCAAGACCATTCGCCGCGACGACTTCCGCGGGCAAAAAGCGCTGCTAGTCCTGTTCATCTGCGCCCACTGCCCCTACGTCAAGCACATCGAAAAATCTCTGGGCCAACTCAGCACTGATTACGATGGAAAACCGCTCGGCATTGTCGCCATCAGTTCGAACGACGCCAACGCGCATCCCGCCGACAGCCCCGCAGGCCTCAAGCAGCAAGCCGAGGCCAACGGCTTCGAATTTCCTTACCTCTACGACGAGTCGCAGGCCGTGGCGCACGCCTACAAAGCCGCCTGCACACCCGATCCCTATTTGTTCGATTCTGAATTCAAGCTCGTCTATCGCGGCCAATATGACGATAGCCGTCCCGGCAACGGCATTCCCGTGACCGGCAAAGATCTGCGCGCGGCCATCGATCTGCTGCTCGCGGGAAAGCCCGTTCCCGCGGACCAGAAGCCCTCGATCGGCTGCAACATTAAATGGAAGATTGTTTGAAGCTGGCTCGCGCTAAGTATTGACCGGCGCAGGCGCCAGCCCTGAAAGCAACTCGCGAATCTCCAGCAGGACTTCGTCGGGCCGCGAGGCCTTCAGCGGCAGCTTGAGCAGACCCTGCGGCGTAAACTGCGCGCCGCGCTTGGCGTTGCGCGCTACCAGCTTCATCAGATGCGTTGGATCGACCGCGGCATTCTCGGTAAAGCGAATTTGCAGCTCGCTGCGCTTGCGGTCGATCTGCGCTACGCCCATGCGCTCGCATTCCAGGCGCAACTGCGACGCTTCCAGCAGGTATACAGTGGGGTCGGGCAATGCGCCGTAGCGGTCTTCCATCTCAGCGCGAATCTCGTTGATCGCAGCTTCGCTGATTGCGCCGGCAATCTTCTTGTAGAGTCGCAAGCGCTGGTTCTCTTCGGGCACGTAGCTCTCGTCGATGCGTAGAGCGATTCCGAGATTAAGCTGCGTAGCTGGACGCTCTTCCGAGCCTTCGCCCTTGAGCTCTTTCACTGCGGCTTCCAGCATCGTGGTGTAGAGCTCGAATCCGACCGCCTCGATGTGCCCGCTCTGCTCGCCGCCCAGCATGTTGCCCGCACCGCGCAGTTCCAGGTCGAGCGCCGCAATTTTGAATCCCGCGCCCAGGTCCGAAAATTCCTTCAGCGCCGCCAGCCGTCGCCGCGCGATCTCCGTTAACTGATTATCCGGTGGGATCAGAAGGTACGCATACGCTCTTCGATTCGACCGCCCTACGCGCCCGCGCAACTGGTAAAGCTCGCTCAGCCCGTGCCGCTCCGCGCGATTAATCAAAATCGTGTTGGCCAACGGAATATCGAGCCCATTCTCAATGATCGTCGTCGCCACGAGCACGTCGAATTCGTGGCGCATAAAGGCCAGCATCACCTTCTCCAATTCGCTCTCGTTCATCTGCCCGTGCGCCACGGTCACTCGCGCCGCCGGCACCAACTCCTGGATGCGCAAGGCAATCTCGTAGATCGACTCCACGCGGTTGTGTACGAAGAACACCTGCCCGCCGCGTTCCAACTCCACTTCGACCGCCGACCGAATAATTTTCTCGTCGAACTTCGCCACCACGGTTTGAATCGCCATGCGATCTTTAGGCGGCGTTTCGATCACGCTCATGTCGCGCAGCCCCACCAGCGACATGTGCAGCGTGCGCGGAATCGGCGTGGCGCTCATGGCCAGCACGTCGATCTCCTTGCGCAACTGCTTCAACCGCTCCTTGTGGCGCACGCCGAAGCGCTGCTCTTCGTCGACAACCAGCAAGCCGAGATCCTGAAACTTGATGTCCTTCGAGAGCAGCCGGTGCGTGCCGATCAGAATGTCCACCTTGCCGGTCGCCACGCGCTCCACAATGTCTTTCTGTTCCTTTGCCGTTCTAAAGCGCGAAATCATTTCCACGTGGATGGGGAACTGCGCGAACCGCTGCTTGAAGGTCTCGAAATGCTGGAAGCTCAGGATTGTGGTCGGCGTCAGCACCGCAACCTGCTTGCCGTCCTGCACTGCTTTGAACGCCGCACGCATGGCCACTTCGGTTTTGCCGTAACCCACGTCGCCGCACAGCAGCCGGTCCATCGGCGTCGGCGATTCCATGTCGTACTTCACGGCGCGAATCGCCGCCATCTGGTCGTCGGTCTCGCTGTAATCGAACGCATCCTCGAATTCGCGCTGGAACTCATTGTCTTTCGAGAACGCCGTGCCCTCAGCGGTATTGCGCGCGGCGTAGAGCTTGAGCAGCTCCGCGGCCATGTCCTGCATGGCCTTGCGCACGCGCGTCTTGGTTTTGGTCCACTGCTGCGAGCCCAGCCGGTTCAGCACCGGCGCGGGTCCCGTGTCGGTGGAACGGTACTTCTGAATCAAATCCAGCCGCGTAAGGGGAACGTACAACTTTGCGCCTTCGGCGAACTCCAGGATCATGAACTCCAGCGAGAGCCCGTCCTGCGAAATCTCCTTCAGACCCTGGTACTGCGCAATGCCGTGCTCCACGTGCACCACGTAGTCGCCGACTCCCAGGTCGCGAAAGTCCGAAACAAACGCCGCGGTCTTCGATCGCTTCGGCTCTGGCCGTGCCGCCACATCGGCTTCGTCGGAGAGATCGTTGGCGCCAAAGACGATCAAGTTCGATTCGCCGAAGACCACGCCAGCCGCCAACGGCGAGCGCACGATCACCGGCACGCGCAGATCGCCCGCAAGGAAGCTGCCTTCGTCGAGCATGGTTTCGCCGGGCCGCGGCGCGCGGCTACCCAGCCGGTAAGGAACCTCGTAGTCGCGCAGCACCGTCGCCAGCCGTTCCACGTCGCCCTGGTGCGCCGCGGCCAGCACGATGCGCGTTTCCGTCTTCATCAAATTTTTCAGTTGCTCAGTGAGCGCGGGAATTGATCCGTGAAAGCGCAATGTGGGCCGTGTCGGCAGCTCGATCTCGCCCAGCGTCGCGTCCTCCTCCAGCACGTCCACCGCGCCCAGCTGATCCAGATCCAGCCCCATGTGCGCATCGAGCGCGGCCCGCAACACTTCCGGCCGCAAATAAATGTCTTCCGGCCGCACCAGTGAGCCGATGCCCGACCGCTCGTGGCGCTGCTCCACCTTGTTCCACCAGCGGTCGATCTGGTTTTGGACCATCCCCGGCTCATCCACAATCAGCACGCTGCGCGGCAGCAGCCCAAGCAGCGAACGCTCCGCGCCCGCGACTGGAGTGAAGAATTCCCACCCCGGAAACACGCTCACGCCGCCGGCTGCCGCAGCCTCGACCGCCATCTCTTCATCTTCAGTTTCGATGCGCTGCCGGCTCAGCCTCGCATTCACCGCGGCCAGCAGTGGATCAGTCACCGGCGCTTCCGTCAACGGCTGTAGTTGCGTCTCATCCAGTCCCGACTGCGAGCGCTGCGTTTCAGGATCGAATTTACGGATGGTCTCAATTTCGTCGCCGAAGAATTCGATGCGCACGGGCCGGTCGGATTCCGGCGAATACACGTCGAGAATTCCGCCGCGCCGCGTGAACTGCCCCGGCATTTCGACGATATCCATTTGCGTGTAGCCCACGCTCGCCAGATGCGCGGTCAGCGTCTCGATGTCGACCTCTTCGCCGCGCTTGAGTGTCACCGCCAGGCCCGCATAGTACTCAAGATCGAAGAGCTTCAACGCCGCCGATTCGACGGGCGCGATCAAAATATCGACGGCCCCGGTCGAGAGCTTCCACAAGGCCGCCGCACGCTGCTCCTGCACGTCGGGATGCGGCGAGAGATTTTCAAAAGGCAGCACATCGTGGGCGGGAAAGCGCACCACGCGCGCCGGATCTACGGCGCCCGTGAGCTCGCAGCCGGCTTTTAGCAGCGGTTCCAGCGTCTCGGCAGCCTTGTTGTCGGCCACGATCACGATAACCGGCTGCTTCGCGGCCTGCGCCATCAGTGGCAGGTAGAGTGCTCGCGCTGTAGAGGTCAATCCGGACACACGCCGCCGGCCCGCACCCAGGCTCAGGTGCCTGCGAACGCGCTCAAATCCCGGGGCATGCTCCAGCTCCGCGAACATTTCGCGGACGAACGGGAGAATCATCTAGGCTCTAGTTTACCAGTGGGATCGAGCGCGCTGAAGGTGCGCGTTGGACGCTCGAATCGGCGCTGCTCGCGGGCTTCTACTCGTCGCCCATTTTCCGCGCAAACGCATACCAGAAATCGAGCGACTTCCAGTACGAATCTACGGGCAGACGCTCATCTCGCCCGTGCGCGCGCACGTCGTCGCGCTCCAGCGCAATTGCCGAATAGCCGTAGCTCGGTATGCCCGCCTGGGCAAAGTAGATCGAATCGGAGGCGCCGGTCTCCATCAAAGGCGTCACCGTTATTCCCGGCCAGATCGCCTGCGTCAGGCTCACAAGCGGCGCCCACACTTCCGCGCTCGGCGTGGGCGGAACCATGGCCTTACGGTCAGGCGCTGAAGCGCTGACGTCGCCCAGGCTCGAGATGTACGCCACGTTCAGCTGCGGGTTGCCAAAGATTGAAATCAGCTGCTTGCGGATCTCGTCGGGCGAGTGGCCGGGGAGAATCCGGCAATTGACGATTGCTTGCGCGGTTTGTGGAAGAGCGTTATTCGCGTGGCCGGCATTCAGTCGCGTGGCCACGCAGGTGGTACGCAGCCTGGCGTTGAAGACCGGCTCAGCGCTTAAACGAGCGGCGGCCGCCGCGTCAGGAGGTGTAGCCAGCGTCGCCCGCATGTCGGCCGCCGTCTCGCCCTTCTCGTTGTTCGCCAGGTTTGTGAAGTAGGTTCGCGTTACCTCGTTCAGCTCCAGGGGAAACGCATATGCGGCGAGGCGGTCGAGTGCCGCCGTCAACTCATAAATCGCGTTATCGGGCCGGGGCAGCGAACTGTGGCCGCCGCGATTGGTCGCCGTCACCTGGTAGTCGGCATACAGCTTCTCGGTGGCCTCCACCTCGGCCACCACGGGGCGCCCGTTTTCGATCTCCACGCCGCCGGCGTCGGGATTGATGACAAACGCGGCATCCACCAGCTCGCGATGCTCGCGCACCAGCCAATCTGCGCCGTTGAATTTGCCGCCCTCTTCATCCGCAGTCAGCGCCAGAATTAAATCGCGTTGCGGCTTGTATCCCTCGCGATGCAGCCGCAGAAAAACTTCCACCAGCGCAGCATCGGAGTCCTTCATGTCCTGCGTGCCGCGACCGTAGTAGTAGCCGTCCTTCTCCACAAACTGAAACGGATCGGTCGACCAGTCAGAGCGCAGCGCTTGCACCACATCCACATGGCAGAGGAACAGAGCAGGCTTTGTCGCCGGGGTTCCCGCGGCGCGAAAGCGCACTACGAGATTCTGCTTGCGCGGATCAGGCCCCAGCAAGTGCACGTCTTCGGGACTGAATCCCGCGTCCAGAAAATGACGCTGCATGGCCGCCGTCGCGGTGCTTACATTTCCCTGCGGCGTGTCGGTGGTGTTGATTTCGATGAGCTCTTTGAAGATGGCCAGCGCCAGCGCGCGGTCCGCGTCGGGAGTCTGCGGCAACTGCTCTTGCGCGTTCGCGATCGGGCTCAGGCGTGCCGTCGCACACAAGGCCACAAGAGTGATCAGGAATCGCTTCACCGTTCCACCACTTTCAACGAAAGTTGCTGTTCCGATTTTTCAGTCGATGCGCGGCGTGCCCCGGCGCAGCGCCAGCCCGGTGATGCCGAAAAGCCCGATCAACGCCAAAGCGATGACGAAATAAAACGCCATGGGATGCAGCCAGCCGGGCGAATAGCTCAGGTCCTGTCCCACCCACAGCAGCAGGATGGTGGCCATGACCGCAAATTGGCAGGCGATCACCAGAAACGTGTGTCCCAGGGCGCGCCGCTTGTCCAGCGCCTCCACCTGGTCGGGAGTGAGATTGCGCTCTTCCGGGGGAAGAAGGGAATTTGCCATGGAGTTTTCTCCTTGCAGGACACAACCGGCCTTGACGCGCTGGGGACCTCCGGGTCCGGCGTTCCTATACACAATTGAATCACACACCGGCCACGCCGCGCCACCGTCGAGCTGGCCACGGGCGGCGCCATCAATTGCGATTCCGAGGGCCGGGGCAGCGCGCAATTATTGCGGCGGATACCCGACCGATTGCGCGTACAGCACCACGTGATCCGCGCCCAGTCCGAGCTTCGCAGCCACATCCTGCGCATGCACGGTATAGAACCACGCATTCAATCCGTTCGACGACGCAAACAGGTACACGTTCTGTGCGATGAATCCGCAATCCACCTGCGCGTAGTCATCCTTCGCCGGGGCCACATACACAATCGTTACCGCCGCGTGGGCCGCAGGCGCTGAGCTGATCGCGCCGCGCAGGTCGCCCGCGACCACCGGGCGCAACACATTCTGCTCCGCGTCGTAGAGATACACGCCGTCGGCCAACACCACGTCGAGCTGGACGTCCTGCGTGTTGCGTGCCGAAGGCGCCGTCCTGCCCAATCCGGGATGCACGTTGCGCGGGCGGTTGACGCCGAAGGCCGCCCACAGCAAATCCGAAAGCGTTTGCAGTGGCAGCGGCTTATCGAGGAATGCGCGCGTGGTTTGGCGCGCGCTCAACGCCTGCATCAGCGGCATGCCGCCGGTGGTGGCTGGCTTGGGAAGCTGGATGGGCGCGAACTCCGCAGCCAGCACCGGCGCGCTCGAGCGATGCACGCCAGACCAGAACATTGCACCGGCCGTCAGGACAACGATTCCCAGCACGAGGGCCGCGAACCGCATGACAAAACGCGACGAAATGCGCATGATGACACCTCGAAGGATCACGGTAAGCACGCCCGCCTCCTGAGGTGTGCGAATTAAGGGGAAGTGAAGACTCGACCGTGTACCGCCGGTCTCCTGACCGGCTATGGTGCCGGCGTCCACGCCCGCACCGTCCTTGAAGCGACTGCGAATGATGCCGTCTGAGCCCTAGTCCACCAAAAACGCCAGCGTTTGCAGCGTCGTAATCTCGAATGGCTTGCGGCAGCGGATGTTGGCGCATTGCAGCTTGTCGTCGCGCCGCACCATATAGGACTGCGCCTTCGCGAAACGGGCGCGGTCGCGCTCATCGCCGCCGCGCGGAATCTGCTGCCGCTTGCGCCGCACAATCCACGTCACTTTGTACTCGCCCGCCTGTCCGCACTTGGGGCATACCAAATTGTGGCTGCGCTGCTCGGTCGTCTCGTTGAAAAATTCCCGCTCATCCATATCTATTCTGCCTTCCCGTTTCTGCTCCGCCCTCTGGTCCCTGTACTCGAACCCAGATTCGAATCAAGAATCGAATCAAGACTCGACTTGGGCACTTCCGCCTGCGCCCAACTTAATCCATACTCGATCTTGCCATGGCGAAACGCAAGCCAGCCCGTTTTTCGGCCACAAAAGCCGTCAAGGCCAACGCCCGCGAGCGCGTTGGCCAGCCCAAACCCTCGCGCGTGCTGCCCGACGCGCCGCGCACCGGCCGCCAGGCCAAACACAAGCCCAGACTCGAAGATCTGCTCCGCGAAGAAGGTTAGCCGGCCGCCGCCCATTCTTAAATAATGCTTGCCCTCTGCGCCGCATTGCTGATAGCTGTTAACTGATCTCTGATCTCTGATCTCTGATCTCTGACCCCCGACCCCTCAACCCTGAAACCCAGGAGCTGTTTTTATGGCCAAAGCAGTCGGCATCGGCGGCATCTTCCTCAAGGCGCGCGACCCCAAGGCGCTCGCCCAGTGGTACGCGACGCACTTCGCCATTCCGGACTAGGGCGGCGGATCGCTCGGCTTCGACGGCCCCGAATCGACGGGCATGACCGTCTTCGCCCACTTCCCGCTCGATACCAAATATTTCGGCGAGGGCCCACAACAGGCCATGGTCAACTTCCGCGTTGACGATCTCGACGCTTTTCTCGCCCAGTTGGCCGAGGCAGGCGTCCGCATCGACCCCAAGCGCGACGACGCCCCCTACGGCAAATTCGCGTGGATCTGGGATCCGGAAGGCAATCGGGTTGAGCTCTGGCAGGCGCCGCCGGCGGAGTAATAGAGCTTCTTTCATAAATGGTCTCGCGAAAGGGCACGACTTCACAGGCTGCTGAAAAACTCAATCGAGAGGCCCGCTTTGAAAGGGCACGGATTTATCCGTGCCGATAAGGCCAGCAAAATGGCCCGGCTTCAGCCGCTGAGGGATGTTTTTTCGCTACACTGCGCCCTCGCTTCGGACTTTTTCAGCAAGCTGTTCAGCCGCGCCGAAAGAGGCGGGAAAATCGAGGGATTTTACAGGCTGCGGAAAAACTCCGTGAGGCGGGCCTTGTAACAACGGCACGGCTTTAGCCGGGCCACATAAGTCCATTAAAATCGTTGGGGCTTCAGCCCCTGCTGCCCTCGCATTCACGAAAATCTCCCGCTCCATGGAGTTTTTCCGCAGCCTCTTTAACCCATAAGTGATCCGGGCGGGCTCGTCACACCATTCGTGAAACGACCTGTGGGCAGGTGGAACCCACACCGGTGGCATCGGAGCCATGTAAGACACGTAAGGCGCGGTGTTTGACGGTGGATGGCCAGCCCGCGATCCGTGTCTTACGCCCCCAGATCCGTGTCTTACATGTAAACCGCCTGTCTTACAACCGCAAGACGCCCGTAAGACAACCGTAAGACGCCAGCTCCCGAACCCCCGCCCGCCCCCACCCCCCGAAGCCCCGCCAAAAACAGATGCGCGCCCGCAATCGCTCATCCGCCGGGAGCCTTCACCCGAGCAAAGATCACCACATGCCGACATGAACGAAGCCGCTGCGGCGGCGGACGCATCCGCGTGCGGTTGAGCCAGCCTTTGTGGCTGCCGGGGTAGTTTGGGACGCAGAGAAGGAGGATTCTCTGTGA
>Ga0302197_10000201_pt1 | contig 59589 bp, 60 predicted proteins | sample II_Bog_N2_1_FD_193526 | JGI IMG/M metagenome (GOLD analysis project Ga0302197, IMG submission 193526) | Peat permafrost microbial communities from Stordalen Mire near Abisko, Sweden - II_Bog_N2_1 | ecosystem: Environmental > Terrestrial > Soil > Wetlands > Peat | place: Sweden: Abisko... | reverse complement strand
ATACCAGCAAGGTGCCAGCGTAGTCACCATCACCAGGTCGCGATAGCTTCGCTGCCGCCCCGCCCGGCGAAACGCATCCGTCTCCCCATGTACGCTCGGATCGCCCTCCTGCACGCGCCGATTATGCCCACGACTAACCAGCTCGCCGCTGCGTCTAAAAATCGCCGCACCAATCGGAATGCCACCTTCCGCCAGCCCAATGCGCGCCTCTTCAATCGCAACCGCCAACATGCTTTCGTACAACCCTGCATCCACGAGTCAATCCCTCACATCTCAAAGGATATGACAGCGAGGAGCGAAGCATGAAGAAACGCCGGTTAGGCAAGAATGGCCCCGAGGTTTCGGCCATCGGATTGGGCTGCATGGGCATGAGCGACTTCTATGGCGGACGCGACGAGCAAGAGTCGCTCGCCACTATTCATCGCGCTCTGGAACTCGGCATCAACTTCCTCGACACGTCTGACGCGTACGGCCCGCATGCCAATGAGGTGCTAGTAGGCCGCGCCATCAAGGGCCGCCGGAACGACGTCTTCCTCGCCACCAAGTTCGGCATCGTGCGCGACCCGAACGATCCGCAGAAGCGTGGCATCGACGGCAGCCCGGCCTACGTGCGCCACTCCGTGGAGGGCAGCCTCCGCCGTCTTGACATCGAGACGATTGACCTCTACTACCAGCATCGCGTCGACCCCAGGACGCCCATCGAAGACACGGTTGGCGCCATGTCGCGCCTCGTGGAAGAAGGCAAAGTCCGCTTTCTCGGCCTGTCTGAAGCCTCCCCAACCACCCTCGCCCGCGCAGCTCGAGTCCACACTATAACCGCGCTGCAAACCGAGCTCTCCCTGTGGACCCGCGACCCGGAGCCCGAGGTGATCCCCGCCTGCCGCGAATTAGGAATAGGCTTCGTAGCCTACAGCCCTCTTGGCCGCGGATTCCTCACCGGCGCCATCAAATCCCCCGAAGACTTTGACCCAGACGACACGCGCCGCCTCCACCCGCGCTTTCAGGGCGAGAACTTCAACCGCAACCTTGAACTTGTGGAGAAGGTGAAGCAACTTGCGGCGGAAGCCGGCGTGACTGCCAGCCAGTTAGCCCTCGCATGGGTTCTCTCGCAGGGTCAGGACATCATCCCCATCCCCGGCACCAAGCGCCGCAAATACCTCGAAGAAAACGCCGCCGCAGTAGACTTCGCTTTAGCGCCAGAGTTAGTCCTGAACCTTGAAGCCGTATTCCCGCCAGACGCAGCAGCGGGCGATCGCTATGCGCCGGTCATGAAGGCGCTGATAGATAAGTAAGCGGAGTTAGTGTCGTTGGCGCAGTTAGCGGAGCTGGGAGGTGTTCCGCCCAATTCCGCAAACACGCGCGAAGCGCGCCTGACTCCGCAAACACCGCTTCTCTATGCCGTTGCCACTAGATGCGCTTCCAGCACCTCAAGAAAGCGCGCCAGCCACGCGGGATGAGCGGTCCATGCCGGTCCAGTCACCAGGTTCCCATCAACAACCGCACCAAAGAAGTCCACCGCTACAAACGTTCCGCCGGCCAGTTCCACTTCTGGAGCGCATGCCGGATAAGCATTCAGCTTGCGTCCCTTGAGCACGCCCGCCGCAGCCAACAGCTGAGGCCCGTGGCATAGCGCGGCAATCGGCTTCCCGGCCCGGTCGAAGTGCCGCACAATTTCAAGAACATTGGCGTTGAGGCGAAGATATTCCGGCGCGCGTCCACCGGGAATCACCAAGGCGTCATATGACGCTGTATCGATCTCATCGAATGTCGCGTTGAGCGTGAAGTTATGTCCGCGCTTCTCCGTGTAAGTCTGGTCGCCTTCAAAATCGTGAATAGCAGTGCGGACCTGATCCCCTTTTTTCTTGCCAGGGCAAACGGCATCTACCGAGTGGCCCACCATCTGAAGCGCCTGGAAGGGAACCATGATTTCGTAGTCCTCAACAAAATCGCCGGCGAGCAGCAACAGCTTCGCGGATTTCATTCGAAACTCCTCCGCATGAAAGTATGACGCATTGGAAGGCCGGCATACCTTAAAATTTCGCTATGCCTGATTCTTCGCCGCTGGCCGTCCTGAATGACCGCATCGTGGCCTGCGACCGCTGCTCCAACCTGCGCGTTTATTGTGCGGAGGTCGCGCGCGTAAGGAAAAAAGCGTACAGAAACTGGGAGTACTGGGGAAAGCCCGTGCCCTCTTTCGGCGATCCAGATGCGCGTGTGCTTGCGCTCGGACTCGCCCCGGGAGCGCATGGTTCCAATCGCACCGGTCGGCCATTCACAGGCGATGGTTCCGGCGATTTTCTTTTTCCCGTGCTATATGAGACAGGGTTTGCATCGCAGCCAAAGGCGGTCTCTCGCAACGATGGCATGCAACTCACCGATCTTTGGATCAGTGCCGTGGTGCGCTGCGCTCCTCCCGCCAACAAGCCCACACCCGAAGAGCAGCGCAACTGCGCGCCATGGCTTGACGAAGAGATCGGCCTGCTAAAGAATTTGCGCGTGGTCGTGTGTCTGGGCAAGATTGCCTTTGATGGTTTCCTGGCGCACGCCATCCACACAGGATTGTTGAAAGCGCGAACCGGCTTTACCTTCAGTCATGGCGCAGAGTACACGCTGCCAAACGGGCTGCCGGTGATTGCCACCTATCATCCATCGCTGCAAAACACGAACACGGGCAAGCTGACCCGGCCCATGTTCATCGAAATATTCAAGCGCGCGAAGGAACTGGCCAATTCTTTCTAGGACGGGCCATTCCTTTCGCAGAACGGAGTCGAGAAAGAAGACATGGACAAATACTCTCAGCAGATTCTCAAGGAGCTTCTTCCAATAGAAAAGGAAATTACTCCATCCATTAAGCGTGTCAAGGGTCTCAGCAAGGAGTCGGCGCATCTGGACCACTGGTCCCCGCCAATCTTGCTCGAGCGTGCCGCTTATCTCCGCAAGCTTGCGAAGGCAGGCGACGGGCAGGCCAGCGAAACACTGAAGCAGTATCCGGGCCACGCGACCATGCTTTCGTTTCGCAGCCGCGACGGCGAGGCGGAATTACACGAGAAATTTGCCGACATTTTTCATGTTCTGGCGGGGAAGGCGACGCTGGTCACTGGAGGCATCATCTCGGGCGCGCGGACAATCGGGCCCGGAGAAACGCGTGGCGACCGAATCGAAGGCGGCTCGCGACAGGAATTGCGGGCGGGCGATCTGGTCCATGTGCCTGCGGGCCTGCCCCATCAAATGTTAGTTGCCGGAGACAACACGTTCACTGCATTTGTGGTAAAGATCAAGGAGAGCGAAGAGTCATGAATGTGCTGATCCCACACAGCTTCGGCTGCTATACTTTGCGGGCTATGAAAGTTATTTCTATTTCGCTCTTTGCCCTTGCCGCGATCACCGCACCGCTCAATTCGCAGCAACCCGTTGCCCCAAAAACCGCGACCACTACCGCCGCAACCGCAAAGAAGCCCGTCCCGCCAACTGCTGCACCCATCAGTCGCGCGCTCCTGAATCCCGCATTGCTCAAAGCGAAAGCTCCTGCCGATTTCAAAGTTCGCTTCGTCACCACCAAGGGCCCATTCGTCGTTGAGGTGCACCGCGATTGGTCCCCATTGGGCGCCGATCGTTTTTACAACCTGGTGAAGAATGGCTTCTTCAACAACGGACACTTCTTCCGCGTCGTGCCTGATTTCGTTGTCCAATTCGGACTGAGCCCAAGTCCAGCGGTCAATAAAGTCTGGCAGGACGCATCCATCCAGGACGATCCAGTGACGCAGTCGAATCACAAGGGCTCGGTCACGTTCGCGAGCCGCGGACCGAATACGCGAACCACACAGCTATTCATCAACCTGGGTGAGAACGCGCGGCTCGACGGCATGGGCTTTTCTCCATTCGGCACCGTGATTGACGGAATGGACGTGGTGGAAAAGCTTTACCCCGGCTACGGGCAGACTCCCGATCAAGGCCGCATTCAGGCCGAAGGAAAGCCGTATCTCGATAAGGAGTTTCCCCTTCTCGATAGCGTCAAGATCGCCAGAATTGTGGTGCCTCCACCGGTTGCAAAGCCTGCAGCCACGGCAAAGCCAGCAGTTACTGCTCCGGCAGCAAAGAAGTAAACGGCGTGCTGAAGCCAGACTGATCGCTCGCCGTGGATAAGAACGAGGCTTACGCCAACTCCGCGCCCGTCGCCTCGAGCCCCAGTTGCGGCTCATGAGCCTGAAGGTCGCGGTCACGAACGCCCAAAAGATAGAGCAACCCGTCAAGCCCGAGATTCGAAATCGACTGATCCGCACTTTGGCGGACCTTGGGCTTGGCGCGGTAAGCAATGCCCATGCCGGCAAGGCTGAGCATCGGGATATCATTGGCGCCATCGCCGACTGCCACAACCTGCTCCAGCGAAATTCCCTCGCTGCGCGCAATTTCGGCCAGCAGCAAGGCTTTTCGAGCTCCGTTGATAATGGGAGGAATAACCCGGCCCGTCACCTTGCCATCGGCAATTTCGAGTTCATTGGCATGAACCGTGTCAATGCCCAGGCGCTGCTGCAGTGATCGAGCAAAGAATGTGAACCCGCCCGACAGAATCGCCGTCTTGTATCCAAGCAGCCGCAGCGTTTGTACCAGGCGCTCAGCCCCCTCTGCCAGCGGAATACTATCGATCAGGCCGTGGACTCGCTCGGCTGAGAGTCCCTTGAGAAGCGCGACGCGGCGGGTAAAACTCTCGTCGAATCCCAACTCACCGCGCATGGCCGCTTCGGTGATTCGGACCACCTGATCGCCCACCCCAGCCATCTTTGCAAGCTCGTCAATCACCTCGCCCTGAATCAGTGTCGAATCCATGTCGAAGGCAAACAGCCGGCGATTGCGGCGGAAGATGCTTTCGCGCTGGAACGCAATATCGATGGATAGTCTCTGGGCAGTGGCCAGGAACTCCGCACGCATCGCCACCTCGCGGGAAAGGTCACCGCTCACAGCCAACTCTACGCAGGCGTTCGCCGCATCTGCGTCCGGCGTGAGCTGACGCGAGAGCCGGTCAATCCGATCGATGTTCATTTGGTGGGCCGAGATAATAGCGCTCACTTGAGCCAATTGTTCGGCGGTAATCGCACGCCCCAGCAACGTGATTATGAAATGATTCGCTTGGAGCCCGGATCCCCAGTGTTTCACCGCATCCTTCGGAATCGCTCTGAAGTGCGACTGGAGACCAAGTTCCCGCGCGCGCTCCTGCAACGCCAATTTGAGCGAGGTCAGGCTGCTTCCGGCAGGAACCTCAAGCAGAATTCCGAGGGCAAGGTGTTCATGCACCACCGCCTGCCCGATGTCGAGAATGTTCACGTTATTCTGTGCGAGGATCCCGGTCAGGGCTGCGGTCAGCCCCGGTGCGTCGGGTCCAGAGAAGTGCATTAAAACTGCTTTAGTGGGAGATTCCGACGGCATGCCTGAGTCCAACTATACCGTACCTGCCAATGGACACTTGCGCAGTCCGGAATCCTCTATTTTGATATCGATCACAATTGCCTAATCCGAACTCAAACCTATGAATTGGATTGTCTTCTATTGGAGCGGGAGACCGGGATCGAACCGGCGACATTCAGCTTGGGAAGACGGCGATCAATTGAAAACAGTGAACATAGCGTTTCCCGGCATCTCGTACAGGCAATGGAAATAACGGGAAAATCGCAATCCTATTCCCCCACGGCGCGAATGGAGCACAAATGGAGCACACGGTTTTCTGAATCGTCGAGGGTCCATATTGGTAGGCCGATCTAACTGTCGTGCGTGTCGATGCCTGTGCTCTGCTGGCTCTCTTTAACCCTCAAGTCGCCGTACTCGCGGATTAGCGCTTTGAGCTGCTGGGCGGTCGTGCGGCGGTGGTTGGCATTATTGAAAAGAAGGTCGAGAAGCTGCTCGGCGGTTCCCTGGAATTCGACCGGGTAGAAGATCGGCGGTTCTTCCATCCGACAATCATCTCATGGCGAAATCATTTCCCGTATTGCATGTCCGGAATTGGCTGGCCCACATGCGAACGTACGCCTGCCCGCAATGCATGAAGCTGTTTGACGGCGTTGAAGCCTGCCCGCATGATCCGAGGTATAGACATTCGGTGGCAGGGCATCCCATCCAATAAAAAGGCTGTGGGGGCGTTTTCCCCATTTTCCGCAGGTAGGGTAGCGGCGGCGCCCAAAGACGCAATGGCACCCCAAAATTTCGTGAAAGAACCGTATTCCAGATGAGGGCGGGGCGCAAGAAGGCTCCCTCCCCTGCCCGTCTGACCACATAGACAATGTTGTCTGATGAGACTACTTAGTCAGTGTGGTCTAAATACTCTATGCAATCTCAGTAGTCTCATTTGACCTTGTGTTTCTTGAGCCGGCCGTCCAGTTCGGCGGCCTTCCGGTATGCGTGAAGGAATGCGGTTCCGGTCTCGGCGGTTCGCAGCGCGGCCCTGACGACAAGACTATCGGTAGGCCGGACCCCCTGCCCTGCCAGCCATGCGGCAAGTTCGCGAACAAGCTTTCCGTCTTCCTCGTGAAACCAGAATTGAATCTGCTTCCCCTTGCGCGGTTTCGGCTTTTCGGAGACCAGATGCGGTTCTTTGCGGCGGCCCTGAGGTTTCTCGACCGTGACCTGGGCTTGAGGCTCCGGCGCAACTGGCGCCGGTGCGCTCGGTACCCTGCGCTGGATCGCGGCCAGAAGGATGTCGCTGCGTTTTGGTGGACTACTCATACTCATCACTCTATGGAGACTATGTTGTCTGCGTTGTCTGCTGAGACTGTCGATACTATGTTAGCGAGAGCAATGCAAGGGCAAATTGCAGCGCTTCTTCCCGTGCTGCGTTGTCGAGTGCCTTCCAGCCCTGAACAATTGAATGGTTGTAGCATTCGCGGTAGTTCAACATGACAGGCAGAAATGGAGCGCTTAGCTGCTTGGCGCTATCCTCGACAAGCCGTCCAAGAACAGTTGCCTTCTTGAATTTATTGAATACGACGCGTACGCTGGCTTTCGCATTGCGCTCTTGCACGAATCGAACAGTCTCTTCAGCTTCCCAAAGATCGGCGGGGGCAGGGGTTGTGATGACGAGAGCAACGTTGGCGCTGCGCGCGGCTGTCGCCGTAGCGGTGTGTTCGAGATTCGGTGGCGTGTCCCAAATAACGATATCGGGGTTGGCAACGGTTTCCGGCCTTTGGCCGTGGATAAATTCCAACGCCTTACTGCTGGTTCCCTGGGGGTCCCAATCCTTGAGCGAAACGGTCTTTCCAGCATGCCGCAGCACTTCATAGAGCAGGACCGACGTGGTACTTTTTCCAACGCCGCCTTTTTTTGCCAGTACGGTGATGTTGAGCGGTGCAGCCATCCGCATGGACTACCTAAACTGTCGAGTCTATGCAAGCTGTTCTTTATATCGAGTCTGAGTAGTCTCATGAGACTGTACAGGTATTGAAGTCCAATCTGAATTGGGCTACTCCGAACCCATGCGAAGCGGTGCTTTTTTCCTACTGTCCACCCGAAGCGTTCTTTGACAGTAGGGAAAGGGACTTACCCACACCCGCCGTCGCCAGCGCTGTGGGGCGCGCTAGGCGGGCATGGATAAGTCCACCTCAAAGTTCCTTTTTATCTAAGAAAGGGAATGACCCTCAAACCCGCAGAAATGCTGGAAAGTGACGGCCATTTTTCGTCCGTAATCGGCCAGAACCCCGCCGTAAACGGCACAAACAGCGCCGCAAACGGCCAAAAAACACTTGCAATTCTGGCCGAGTTCAGACAGGGTGTTGACCACCTTCGGACAAACTCAAAGGCAAAAAATGGCCGAAAACAGTCAAAACGCGGCACCTGCGATTCGCCAGAAGAGAGGCGTGCCAATTTACATGACCAACCCGAGCGTTCCTGCGAAGGACGAAATCAGCCGCACGCGGCGGATGCAATTCGGCAATGAGCATCGAGGTATGGTGATCGACGGCGGCACGGGGGAGATCCTGGGCCGTGGTGCAGCCTACATGTACGAGTTCGAGGAAGTGGACAAGGAACGCTTCGTGAAGTTGTTTCTCGACGGCGTCCGAAAGACAGCGGGGCTATCAAGCACGGGCCTCATGATCTTCGAACTGATTTACAACCAGGTGCGCGGCAACCCGAACAGCGACAAAATTGAAATGAGCTTGATGGTGGCGCAGGACCGCTTGCCGAATCTCGCCGAACGCACATACCGGCGCGGGCTGCGTGAACTGCTCGACAAGGAAGTGATCTTCCGCAGTCCGGTCGAGGGCGTCTTCTTCGTCAATATCCGGTGCATGTTCAACGGGGACCGGCTGGCATTCGTCAAGGCATACCATCTCAAGGGTTCGGGCTATCAGTCGGAGTTGCAGCTGGAAACACCAAAGGGAGAGCAGGGGACAGCATGAGCATCCAGGTTCTTACAGAAGCTCCGGGCGGCTATGTCGAGATGAGGGCTTCGGAAGTCATCAAGGCCGATCATTGGCGAACGACCGAAGATGTCCGTGTCAGATTTCGCAACGGTGATTTCGTGATTGTGTCCGGGGAGACCGCTCGTACTTTGGGCCGCCTCGGAATCATCCCGTCTGTGCTGAGTTGACGGAAGGACGGCGCGAATCAAGAGTGCGGAAGAAAGCCCGCGCCGGCCGATGCCGACGCGGGCAGGGGGCTCATGCTGCCGCCGGTAGGAGCCTCCTCGCGAGGCGCGTCTGAGCGGTGTTGTGATGTTCCGGATCGATCTCGATGCCGAGATAGCTGCGATCAATCTTGCTGGCGGCAACCAGCGTGGAACCCGATCCGCAGAAGGGATCAAGCACTAAGCCGCCCTTCGGGCAGAATGAATCGACCAGCGGCTGCAACGAACTCACAGGCTTCTGTGTCGGATGCAGGCGATTGCCGGTGTACTTCCAGTCGATAACATCGGCGATGGGCTGACTTGGAGCCATCACGTTTCCCTTCGCCAGCAGATAGGCGCATTCGTGCGAGTAACGGAGGAGCTTGCCTGCGGACGCATATTGCTTCCGGAATACGAGATGACCCACGATGCGGAAACCGGCGGCGCTCCAGGCTGCGACGAATTGATCGACCCGATTCCAGCCATAGAAGCTGACGCAGTACGATCCGGATTTCAGCACGCGGTAGATCTGCGCGAAGGCGGGCTTAAGCCACGCGGCGTTATCGTCGTTGTGGACGCGCTTCCCGTCGCGGCTCTGGTAGCGGACCAGATAGGGCGGGTCCGTGAGCACGAAATCGACACTGGCGGGTGTGAAGCTGCGAAGAATGTCGATGCAATCGCCATGCAGGACGGCGTTGCGGGGAGGGGCTGCGAGTTCGGTCATGATGTGCCTCTTTCGTTTCAGGTGACCCCCAAGGCGGGGGCGAAAGAGGGCACGGAATGCCGCCGCAAATGAGCGCAGCGGTCATAGGATGTTGGGGTGACTGCCCCGCCATAAGGCGCTCTTTGACGGGCGGGGAAAGGGGAGCCAAGATCCGTCATTGACGGCAAGCGGCGGCGGCCAGAGTGCCGATCGCCCGCCGTGGCTCGGGTCGCCGCGAAGAGGTACCCTGAATGAAATCGCAAAAGACGCGCAACGATACGCCGGATTACACAGAGGGCACATGGAACAAATCACACCCTTCGACTCGCAGCATCTCGAAGCCGCCTGCCGGGTTCTTGCGGATACAAGCCGCGGCCTGACCGGCCCCCAGATCGGGCACATCCTGCAGGATATGAACGTCGCGGACGTCTCGCCCGAGATAACCAAGTGGAAACGATTGTTCAATGCTCTGGCGGAGGCGCAAAACAAGCATCAGGTGGGAAACCATTTGATCATGTTTATCAACCGGGCGATGAATCCGGTAAGCTACGCACGCGATCGGGACGCCTTTGAATGGCGCCGGGACGAGATCAACGTGGTTCTGGCGTTCTCCGGCTACTGTGTAAGGGAAGACGGCAAGGTCGCGAAGTCGAGCAAGGAATCGACGCTGGCGGGCGCGCGGGCAAGGGCAGGGCGGATGCGGGCCGCGCTTGAAAGCCGGAACGTTCATGACGAGGTGCTGAGATATTGCCGCGCGGAATTGATCGAGGAGAATTATTTCCATGCGGTGCTTGAAGCAGCAAAGGGCGTCGCCGAGCGCATAAGACAGCTCTCCGGTCTTGGTTCCGACGGCGCTGATCTGGTGACAGAGGCGTTCGCCATCAAGAACCCTATTCTCGCGCTGAATCCGCTCGCCACGGAGACCGAAAAAAGCGAGCAGAAGGGATTTACGAATCTTCTGATCGGCATATTCGGCGCGGTACGAAACCCTCTGGCGCATGCGCCGAAGATCGTTTGGCCGATGCCGGAGCAGGATGCGCTCGACATCCTCACGCTGATTTCGTTTGTCCATCGGAAGCTGGACGGAACCACGAAGATTTAAACGGCGCGGCCATAAGGAAGCGAAAGCGGCGACAGCCCCGCGAACGAAGCTGCCGCCGGTCTGCACGTCAATGCACGGCAACGCTCTCGGGCGCGGGCAGGGGTTGCTGCACGCGTAACATCGGCGGAATCCAACGGGCCTTGGCGGCTTCGCGTTCGGCGAGGCTCGCGAGTTCCGTTTTCTTCATCGCGTTCCATGCCGGAGCCACGGCGCCCTTGATCTCTTCAAGGTTGCCGATGATCGTCGCCTTGCTCGCGCGGCCGAAATAGTTCGCGCTGGTCGGCGTGAACCATGCGGCCATGTCGAGATTGAGCAACGATGCCACCGCACGGGCCTGCTCCATGCGCGGGCTCGTGGAACGCTCGCCCTTCTGCAGCACGGCGTTCACCGTCTGCGCGACGCAGAAGGTGAGAAGGCCCTGCAAGGTCGCGACCTTCTGCATGAAGCACCAGGTCAGAAGACCCTCGCTGTCGGCAGGCAGGCGGGTTTGCCAGTGCTCGCGCGCGGCCTCGATGGCGGCAAAGGCGGCTGAGCCTTCGACGCGATGGAGCGAGGCAACGCGTGGTGCGATCTGCAGCACGCTTTCGCCACAGGGGCCGTTGTAGAACACCGGCAGCGCAAGTCGTTCGACCAGCAACGCAAGCGCCACTTCCGGATGATCGAGGAGTGCGGCGCTGAGGGCTGCGGACCGGTGCGCCGTGAGGCTTTCGATCAGCGGAGCCGAGAGTGCGGAAGCACCGCCTTGGTCAGGAGACGAGGCGCCATTGTCGGCATCGTCCTCCGCGGGCGTTTCTTCCGGCATGTCCTCGGGCTTGACGAAGCCGCGATGGATTTCCGGGCTGCCGTCGTTGCCGACGCTGACAATCGCTCCCGCGATCGCAAGCGTTTCCGGGGACCAGACATCTTCGCGGTCGTCCAGCTCGTCAATACGGTCATTGACCGCGTTGAGCCGGGCCTGCTGATCCTCGGACAGCTCGTCGATCTCGGCGAGAGCCTCGGCTTCGGCGGTGAGCGCATCCATTTCCTCCTGCAAATCGGGGGGCAGGGGAGAAGGCTCGGGATGATAGCGCTCGCAGTCGGACCACTCGTCATGGTCGAACGAAGCGCGTATCTCGACCCAATGCCAGCCTTCCTTGCGGACGGCGTTCGCGGTGCGGCCGAGTTTCTTCGCGACAAGGCTTTCGAGCAGCGTTTCGTCGAGGATGAAGACGCCGTCCTCGCCGTCGTTGAACAGGTCGCGGCGGATCGCGCCGCCGGCCTTCTCGTAGGCCTTGAGTGTCACGAATTGCACGCGCCGGTCGGTAGCCGTGATCTCATGCTCCGACAGGCAGTCGCGGATGATCGCCGGATCGTCCTTCTGCCAGTCGGAAAGGCTGGACCAGACGCGTTCCTGGGCCGCATGGTCGTCGGAGACCGTGAAGGCCATGACATGCTGAAGCGTCATGTCGCCGCGACGGAAGGCGTCGAGGAGCTTCGGGCTGACGCGGGCGAGCTTGAGCCGCTTCTGCACGACGGTGTCGGTAACGCCGAAACGCGCCGCGATGTCGGGGACGGGCATTCCGTCATCGACGAGAGCGCGGAACGCCTCGAATTCGTCGGCGGGATGCATCGCCTCGCGCACGACGTTTTCGGCAAGGCCGATTTCGATGGCGTTGGCTTCGTCCTCCAGGATGTTGCAAGCGACAGGCGCCGTTTCAGGGAGATTGCCGTTCTCGGCAAGCGACTTCAGTGCCAGAAGCCTCCTGCGTCCGGCGATAACGGCGTATTTGCCGCGTTTGTCCTTGCGGACGACAAGGGACTGCAGCAATCCATGCGCCTTAATGGATGCGGCAAGTTCCGAGATGGCTTTGTCCGAATCGGTCTTCCGGACATTGCCGTCCCAGGCGAGCAGCTTGTTGAGGGGGATGGTGATCGTAGTCATGTTTTCCTCTTTGGTTTGAAGTGACCCCCAAGGCGGGGGCAGAGAGGAATCCGACAGCCGCGAACGAGGCGCGGCGTCACAGGTGACCGTGGAATAAATGAGGGGTGGCCCGGAGGGGAGGCTCGTTTATGCCGCGAAAGCGCCTTGACGCGCGCCGGCGGCTGTCACGGTGACTCTCCCCCGCCAAGGCCGGGTCACGCGAAGAGGACAGGCGAGATCCTTGACCGTCTCCTGCGCGAGCCGGGGAGGCAGAGATTGCCGCATTCCGGCATGCGTCGAATAAGGCCCGCAATCGACGCACAATGTGCGGGGATTATGCTTGCCTTTGCGACGAATAAGTTTAGACGCGGCCACGCTACGAAGTCGATGTTTCGTTCAGCCACTTAGAGTAAGCGCGGTAATCGATTGCCGGGACCGTTCCGCACTGCTGAAGACGGGAGAAAAGCTCCAGGAGAAATCCCGTCGCAGCTTTGGTGTCGTAGGTCGGGGTCAGATTATCGGCACCGTTGCAGCCAAAGGTGGCGTGAGCGGCAACGCAGCCAAAATCAAGGCGACCCTCGTCTTGGTTGGCACACAGTGCTTTGGCAAGGGTGCGGTCGAATGGTTTTCGCCAGCGACACTCAAAAGCGAGGAAACCCGCAATGATGGGCTGCGGCTTCTTTCCGGGTCTCAAACCGTCGACCGTCGGCACGTCGGCGCTCGTGCGATGCAGTCGGCGCACCGTGGCCGTCTTGTTTTGTGCATAAGCGATATGAGGCGTCGTTAACTCCTGCTTCGCCTCAAAGACTGCATACACGGCCTCCGCGGGGATGACGACCTGGCCCTCGAAATCAAAGACAAGTGGCGAGTACTGACGGTCATAAATGACAACGTCAATCTCATCGCTGAAGGCGCCGTTGCTGTCGGCAATTACCGCTTTCTGGACTTTGTAACGCTCCGGGAGATATGTCTCGAAGAGACGAATCCAGACCGCCTCGCTGCAATCGCCCTTGGCTCCAGGATGGGCGATCGCTGTACGCGCTGTTCTCAGATCGTGCTCGACCTTTGAGTGAAGGCGCTCCAACAGCTGCGAGATGTTCCACTGCGGCTTTCTCATAGGGGATGATTTTTTCATCGGACGATGTTTTCCCAATAGGGCGCTTCTCGTGCTGCTTTGGCCGCGGCGCTGACCTTCTGCTTGTCGGCCGATGACAGATCGTCCGAAATCACGTTGTTGGTGTTCGCCGGGTCCATGACGCGAGCGGTAGAAAAAGAGTCTCGCAGATAATCGAATGCTGTTTGCATGTTGCTGGACAAGGACCATGGAAGCCGCCCCGCCAAGGCTGCCATTACCGTGAGTTCCAAATAAAAAGAAGGGAAGTCGAGGCCCTTCTGATCACGCCAAAGCTTGAGAAGCCGGATTTCCGATTGACGCCCTGAGCGGGACACATGGTTGATGTGGGTCACAACGTTGGTTTTGGTCCAGGTGTCGGCCTTCCGGCGATAAAGACTGTGATCAGTACTCAGGATGTTTTGCCGCTTGGCGGGTACGAGGTCAACCGAATAGCCGTTTACCTTGATGTTGATGGAGACATTCTGGCGTTTAGGCGTATAGCCACGCTCGCCCAATCTATTAAACAATTTCGTATATATCTCACGCAGCGTCTCGGTAGTTTCTTCCGAAAGCGAGATAAACAAATCAATATCAGTCCCGCTGAGGTTGGCGGTTCCTTTCATAAAGGAGCCGCTGGCATGCATAGCGAGCAAACGCCCATTCGCCCACTCACGAATCATCGGGTCGATTGTCGTTTGGACCGACCACAAGGGCGAGGATAAGCCCGTAGGCACCGCTTCGCGATTGAGGATGGCCTGGAGATATTCGTCTGCAGTCATTGGGTCACGCAACTACCACCCTGTATAGGAATTTTCGCCCACGTTGAAAAGGGCAACTAGCCGGGTAAGGCATCGACGCCGATGATCAGTTTCACCACTTCCAGATAGGCGTCAACCCGAACGGCATTGATCGTCTGACGGCTCGCCCTTTTTCTGCGGAAGTGCTTTTCAAGTTTGATCCGGTCTTCGAGCAGTTCCACGAGGCGGTCATATTCGGCGAGTTTTTCCGCGTCAGTCATCAGAATTAGCCCTTCATGCTTGAGATTCTACTTCGGAACATCCTCATCGTCCGGCTTGTACCAGGGCTTTTTCGCGCTCGGGAAGATGGCCTCGTTTTTGCTCATCAGCGACATGAGCACGCGGCCGGCGAGATGGGCGGCGTAACCGATCTCCTGGTCGAGCGATGCTTCACTGAATTTTGCGTCGAAACTGGGCGGCCATTTGGCGGTCCGGATCGCGAGGATCAGGCAGGTCGCGATCATGAGCGACGGTCCCATCTTCGGCCAGTCCGGGTGATCTTTGGTCCCGCCGACCTCCAATCCCATCGCCTGCCTCCTGGAACAGTATAGGCGAATAAATAGCGAATACGCGCAGAGGAAAACCTTTCCGGGCGTTTAACCCGGAACGGCGGCCAGCTCCTCCTGCACCTGGGCGGCATAGTCAGGATGGAAACCGAGTTCCATGGAAGCGATGCGCTGCGCGTCGGCCGCGGCGCGGAATATTTCGCGCTTGTCGTCCTTCAGCGGCTTGATCCAGTTTGCGATGTAGCTGGCGTGATGCGGAATGTCAGTCGGGATACCGAGTTCGTTCGCAACGAACGCTGATGCCAACTCGGCGCGCAATTCTTCCATCGCATAGGCCGATGAGCCGAAGCGGTTCTGGAGATCGCGGTTAAGCCGTGACGGGTGGCCCGTCCAGTGGGCGAGTTCATGCAACGCCGTCGCCGCGAATTCTTCCGGGCCGTTGAAAGCGCAATCCGGCGGAAGCTGGATGTGGTCGGTCGAGGGCGAGTAATACGCGCGATCGCCGCCAATGCGAACCACGGCGCCGCTGTTCTTGAGAATGATGTCGGATGCTTCGGGGCGTGTCCACGGCGCTTCGTCAACGGCGGGAGCTTTATAGGCCGGAACGCCGTCGATCTGCGACGCATGAAACACCGCATAGTGCTTCAGGACGCGGATGGTCTTGGTGCCGTCTTCGGCGGCTTCGTCTTCGACCTCGTAAGGCTTCGTGAAGAAGATCGTGGTCGAGCGCTCGCCCTTCCGGACCTGCCAGTCTTTGCCCTGCGCTTGCTGGTAGGTCATCCAGCGCGGGTCGCCGCTCTGGAAGGCGCGCATGTCCATGCCGAGAATGAGGACATTGATGCCGTGATAGCGTTTCCCGGTGACGGGATTAAAGGGCGCTTGCGGCCCGCCGGCCTTCTCCGGGTCCCACGGCCGGACCCACGGCTTCACGCCGTTTTCGAGTTCGGCAATGATGCGGCTCGCGAATTCCTGCATCGGATCGCGGGCGGGACCGCTGTCCGGGCGGCGCGCGTGCTTGATTGTGTTCGATTGCGATGTCGTCATGTTCTGCCTCTTTCCGTGTGAATTGCCCCCGATGGCGGGGGTGGAAGAGGCATGTCGGCCGGCGCAAACGAGCGCGGCTGTCATAGCTTGTTGGGGGGACCGTGACCGCAGGGCAGGGGGGAGCCAAGAAGCGTCATTGACAGCAAGCGGCGGCGGCCAAAAGTGCCGTCACCCCGCCTTGTCACGGGGCAGCAGGAAAGAGGGATTCCGGTGACTCGCAAAAACGACGCAACTGGCAGACGTCCGGGGATGGGAACGCCACTACCGGATCGGGAAGGGACGTGATTTCAACTATTCGATCCCGGTATTCCAGAGGGCGGTGAAGGGCCGTTAGGTACTATCCTGATTCCTGGCTCCGACAATTGAAGCGCTTCGCGCGCTTGACCGGGCACCATCATGGTGTAACGTGGTGAAATTTATAAGGATACGGGCCAAGGCGCGCCTGGAGGGAGTAGGGGACGTGTGGACAATCTTTCGAGGTCCGAGCGATCCGAGATCATGGCGCGCGTCCGCTCGACGGATACGCGTCCGGAGATGCTCGTCCGCAAGCTTGTCCATGGCATGGGTTACCGCTACCGGTTGCACGTCAGGAACCTGCCGGGATGTCCGGACATTGTTTTCAGGAAACGCGCAAGGGTTATCTTCGTCCATGGCTGCTTCTGGCATCGTCACACAGGCTGCGCGCTCGCGAGGCTGCCAAAATCGCGCCTCGATTTTTGGGCGCCAAAGCTGGAAGGCAACAAAAAGAGGGACGAGACGAACAAACGGGCGCTTCAACGCGAAGGTTGGAAAGTGATGACGATTTGGGAATGCCAGCTCAAGAAACCCGAGCGGCTGGGCGATCGGATAAGGAGGTTTCTCGATGCGTAGTGTGGAGTTGTTCGCGGGAGCGGGAGGTCTCGCGATGGGAATGTCGAACGCGGGTTTTCATCACGCCGCGGTTGTCGAGTGGGATCATGACGCCTGCGAGACGTTTCGTGAGAACCAGCGCCAGCATCTGCATTCGGTCGAGGAATGGCCTCTTTTCGAGGGTGATGTCCGCGAGTTCGATTACGGCGCGCTCCACGACATCATGGTCGTGTCGGGAGGGCCGCCCTGTCAGCCTTTTTCACTCGGTGGCAAGCATCGCGCCTATAACGACAAGCGGGACATGTTCCCCGAGGCTGTGCGCGCGGTGCGCGAATTACGGCCGCGGGCGTTCATATTCGAGAACGTGAAGGGCCTGATGCGTGAATCATTTTCGAATTACTTTGAATATGTCCTCTTGCAATTGACCCATCCAGGCTTCGAGCGGCATGAGGGCGAGAGCTGGCGTGAACACCGTAAGAGGCTTGAGGAGTATCACACTTCTCGTCGAACGCGCCCTGAATACAATGTCGTTTTCCGCATATTGAATGCCGCGAACTTCGGTGTTCCGCAACGGCGGGAGCGAGTGTTCATGGTAGGCTTTCGCTCCGATCTTGGCGTGGAATGGAGTTTCCCCGAGGGCGGTTATTCCGAGGACGCGCTCCTGCGCTCGAAATGGGTAACGGGCGAGTATTGGGATCGGCACAGGGTATCGAAACGCCAGCGACCTGAGCTTTCCAATAAGTTGGGAGCCCGTGTTGAGCGCCTACGCGGTGATTATCTCTTCGACTCCAGCAAGCTGCCCTGGCTGACGGTGAGAGACGCCATAGGCGATCTGCCCGATCCCGAAAAAAAACCGCGGAATGGCGTTTTGAACCATGTGTTCAATCCGGGAGCGAGGTCGTATACGGGCCACACGGGCAGTCCGTTCGATGAGCCCGCTAAGACTCTTAAGGCTGGTGATCATGGTGTTCCGGGCGGCGAAAACATGCTCGCGCGCGTTGATGGCTCCGTGCGGTATTTCACAGTGCGCGAGGCCGCGCGCCTTCAGACGTTTCCGGACGACTATCTTTTCCGCGGAGCGTGGACCGAGGCCATGCGGCAGCTCGGCAACGCGGTGCCGGTTCGCCTGGCCGAAACTGTGGCGCGATCGGTCGCGCGAACCTTGGAAGATCACGAGGACGCGCCTGGCGGAGCACGGACCGCCGCACGGCGAACGTAGCCGAGCTTCGACCCATGCGGGTTCACTGGATTTTGGAGATAGCCGGTGTCAGAGGACGAGAAATTGACGGCACAAAAGAAACCATACAATCCGCTCCAGAAAAAGAACCTGGCCGAGAGCATCGCTCGCGCCATCCTTGAACAGGCGCCCCGGCCATTGTCCGAAACGGAGGATCTTGGCGGGGCGGGGGTCTACATCATTTACTACATCGGAGACTCGCCCCTTTATAAGCCCGTCGCGGCCAAGAACAAGGATGGTCAATTCAATCAGCCCATCTATATTGGGAAGGCCATTCCCAAGGGAGGACGCAAGGGTGGCTTCGCTGATGATGACAGCGCGAGCAAAGGCAATGCGCTGCGTGACCGCCTGGGCCAGCATCATGACTCCATCAAACAAGCCGAGAATCTCAAGATCGGCGACTTCAAATACCGTGCACTGGTCGTCGACGAGATATTCATACCCCTCGGCGAGAACATGCTGATCGAACAGTTGCAGCCCGTCTGGAATCGCGTCATTGATGGTTTCGGAAACAAAGACCCTGGAGTAAGGCGCAAGGATCAGTACCGCTCCCCGTGGGATGTGATACATCCTGGGCGAAAGTTCGCCGAAAAGCTCGGGGAGAATCCGATTGCCGCGGAAAAATACGCGGAAGCCCTCAAGATGTTTTATGAAACGGGCAAGGTTGCCAAGCCGAAGAAACCGGCCGCTGTGAAGGCTACGGAACAAAAAGATGACGATGAAGAGGGCGACGATGAGGCATGATCCGGTCGCTTCATGATCGCACTCATTTCACATTTGGCGTATGAGTTGTGGGTAGGGCGGTAAAGATGGTGGAGAGAAAACGTGACGCGCGAAGTCGAGATTAACTCCATTGCTGAATTTACGTCGGCTGTGCAAGACCGCGCAGCGAATACGCCCCTCGTTTGGTATCGGGGCGCCCAGAGCGCCGCATACGACCTTACGCCAACCCTCTACCGCCGGGGAGATATTACAAATTTCTCGGGGTTCTCGGCGCTTGAGCAAAAGCTGATTACCGAATTCAAGCATCGATCTCCGCCGTTTGTGGAGAAGCTGCCAGGCGATGATCTGGAGCTGTTGTTTCTAATGCAGCACCACGGTATTCCGACACGGCTGCTCGACTGGACGGAGAACCCGTTTGTCGCGTTATTTTTCGCTCTCGAAGCCGTTCGGCTAGATACAGCACAAAAAGACGCGGCTGTGTGGATGCTGGACCCCACGCTGCTCAATAAGCTTTCTCTAAGCTCGTACTCCCACGAAGGGGTATTGTCCGTTGGCGACGATCTCTTGCGGGGATACGCGCCGATGAAAGAGCCAAGAACCAACGCCAATAATCCTGTCGCCTTGTATGGAGTTCATAATAGTCAAAGGATTGTCGCTCAGCGCGGTGTGTTTGTGCTTTCCGCCGCAAATATCGCTCCGCTGAACCGAATCGATTTCCAAGGGCATGGAGACGACTTGCTGATCAAATTGAACATTCCAGTCGCCAAGAAACAGGAGATTTTCAAACAGCTTTTTGGCATGGGAATCACGGACTCTGTCATATTCCCCGACCTCGATGGACTCGCGCGCGAAATCAAAACCAGGCATGGATTCTAAGGAGACACGATGATATTCCAAGTAATCCCGATGCCCGCGAAGACCCTCGCATGGTGGCTCGACCAGGAAAACGATATTGATTTCGCGCCTGTCTATCAGCGCAAGTCCCGAATCTGGTCCCCGAAAGACAAGCAATTTTTGATCGATTCCATAATCAACGGATTCGATGTCCCAAAGATTTACCTTGCGGACTTCACTTTTATGAACACCGTCCTTAACCGCGCCAACAAGAAATACGCGATTATTGACGGCAAGCAGCGTTTTGAGACGATATACGATTTCTTCCGCGGCGATTTGCACCTCGCCGACGACTTCGAGCTTTCCGACGACCCTTCGCAAAAACTAGGCGGCTTATCCTTCAGAGACCTCACGCAGAACTACCCTAAGGTCGCGCGACAATTCGAGAACTATAACCTGACCGTGATGAGTGTCATCACGGATGACGAGTCAAAAATCAATGAACTATTTGTCAGATTGAATTCCAGCCGACCTCTGACGGGGGCTGAGCTCAGGAATGCGGCTTTGGGCGCTGTTCCGGAAATCATCCGCGACCTCGTGACACATAGCTTCTTCACGACCAAGATCAAGTTTTCAACACAACGGTCGCAGGACAAAAACCTAGCCGCTAAATTGCTTCTCATCGAGCACCGCGGGCAAATGGTTGATACCAAGAAAGCTCATCTGGATCGCTTGGTTGATGAGTCTGAACAATTTCCTTTAGCGGTAGTCGGTCTTGGCGAAATCGTAGAGGAAGAGGAGGAGGAGGAGGAGCAGTTCGAAGAGGCGGCGGCTTCGGATGAGATTGGACAAAGTGTCGAGATTACGGAGAGCGCCGATATCAGGCGTTCGGCGGACCGCGTCCAGGCGGTATTGGACAAGATGTCGATGGTTTTCTCTGACAAGGACCCTTTGCTCGCAAGCCAGGCTCCGATCATTCCGTACTATTGGCTTGTACGAGGATTGGCTCAGGACAGCCTCAGTCAGTTGCGCCCGTTCCTTGTCGAGTTTGAACGAAAACTGCGGGAGAATAGGGCCATACCCAGCAATCAGCCGCGAGATTCCGAGTTGGATTTGTATTACACGATGGGCCGGACATCGAACGACGCCGCCAGTATGAAAGGTCGCTATAGGATTCTTCGCCAACGTTTCGACGCGACGTTCCCGCCGGCCGCCGCTGGCGTCGGAAGACCGTAGCACTCATCACTTGCAAAGCCACTGGAGATGAACAATTCTGAAAAGGCGCTGCTCGCCGTCATCTGGCCTTCTCTAAGCGGTTCTTCGCAAAGCTTTCCGCGCTCGGCCAGTCGGCGGAAACGTATAAGCTTTGCGGCGCGGCGCTTCGGATTTCGTTGACGACGAAAAACGACCGCAAGTTGGGATTGAGCCGGACATCTTCCCTGGCGGAGTCCATGAGTTCATCCCAAAGGAAATCAGCGCGGTCCGGATCGGTGGAGGAGGGCAGGTCGGCGGTGTCGTAGCTCCGCTCGATGTCGAGTGATTCCCAAAGAACGGCTTGCGCGTCGTCGTCCATTTCCTCGAAAACCTCACGGGCATAATTGGGATCGTAGGTCTTCAGAACCTGGATGCTCCGGTCGCCCGTAGTCTGCTCGAAAAACACTTCCTGTTGCGGCATTCTGTCATCCCCTGCTGACTCATTATCCCGCTCGATCGCGGATGAGTCTAGGCCCCAAAGCAATTGACTGGAAAAAGCCCGCGCCGGGTATGCCGACACCCGCGTGATCGTCAGGTCGCCGCGACCGAGCGCGGCTGTCATAGGATGGTGGGGGGACCATGACCGAAGGGCAGGGGGAAGCCAAGAAGCGTCATTGACTGCAAGCGGCGGCTACAGCGGCACTTCTCGGGGTTATCCACCTTGCGATCAAATCTTGAATGGCTCGTAGCCTCGGCAATCCGTCCGCGTTCATGGTAATAAATCCCATAACCTCAGGGGGTCGCCGGCAATGACAGCTCCGCGGAAATTTCCGTATCCGTCCAAAGTCTATGCGCCTCTCAACAGGTGCGCCTATTGCGCGTCCACAGTGAATACATCGATAGACGACCTGACAAAGGAACACATCATTCCGTTCGGCTTTGGAGGGGAGCTAATCCTTCCTAAGGCGAGTTGCAAACTCCACCAAAAGGAGACCTCGCGCGTCGAGGACTTCATTCTTCGGAGATATCTCTGCGCGCTTAGATCGCATCTTTCGCTGCCGTCGCGCAATCCCGCCAACCGCCCGGATGGATACAAGTTGACGCTGCGGCGTGGCGCGCATTCATGGAAAAAGAAAGTCAAGCTCGCCGACCATCCTGGCCTTGTGCGGTTCATGATGTTCACTGAATCCCCCGGTCGGGTTCTCGGTCGTGCTCGGGAGCAAGCAACCTGGTCCGTTCGGTTTATCGATGCGGAAATCTTCCCCGATACCAAATTGCGTGTAGCTCTCCTCGGTGCCGATTCATTCGAGGACAAGGTTACGATTAACGCCATGGCGCTTGCGAGGTTGATCGCGAAGATTGGTCATTGTTTTGCAGTGGCCGAATTGGGTTTTGATGCTTTTGAGGAGATGTACGTTTCCCATCTCATAACCCGCGAATCGCAGGATTGGAATTATTGGGTTGGCGGTTACGATCGCGGTCGAAACGTGTCGGCAAATGAACTCCACGAGTTAAGGTTCTTGCGCCGTGGCGATGATCTCTCTGTAATCGTGCACCTCCTGGTTCCATACTGCCCACGAAACGCATATGAGGTTATCGTTGGTCGTCTGCGCCCAGACATAGCCATCCCGGTCCACCTCGATGAAAGCCTTACAGTGTAGGAGCATCCATGAAAATTAAATCCGGAGATGCGACAGATAGCGCACACGCCAACGCGCTCAAACATGAATTCCTGCGTTGCGAAGATGCATTCAAAGACTTCGAGACCTATGCAACCACTATGATTATGCGAGCGCAAGCTGAAGACCAAGGTGGCGCTTCACCCTCGGCCGAAGAAACGCGGTTGATAGCGTACAAAACTTACAACGCCTATTCCAGGTTTATCCATCACCTTTATGAATTTATGCTTGGGGCGGTGGCAAGAGATAGGGGCGATACCGCATCGATGGAGGCAGCGGTCAAAGACACCTACATTATGAGCCATACTCAACGTATTCTGACGAGTAGGCGACAAGCAATACTTAACGGTACAGCTCCCGCCTGGGAGAACCATATCAGCGCATATCCGGAAAAAGTCCCGCCGGAATTCGCCGAGCAATTTCGCAGGATGAGAAACAAGGTAAGCGGGCATGTGACCCATGAACGCTCGACTATCAGCCTCTCCGACTTTTACGACGAATATCACAAATACGTTTACATGCTCTATCACAAATGCCGTGAGCACTGGAGCCTGCTGCGAGACAAAGAATTTCCCGATCTTCAGGAGATCACGAAGTTTTCAGTTCTCATAAAGAAAGGCGGCCCCTAATGTTTGACAAAATCTCTGTATGCATACTCGATGAGATCGCGAACCAATTCGAGCAACCCGGCGACCGGAAATCCATCAAACGGATCGCCGTGGGCCTGTTTATTTCGTATGTCGGCAAGCGATGGCTTACTGTCGCCATTGACGAAGCCAATGGCTGATCCGCCAGACCGCTTAACCATCGGTATTCTCTCGTCTGTTAATCCATCCTCTATCATGTACGTCAACAAGTCGGCGAATGACCTGTACGCGCCACGTTTCTTAACCTTGTCCCCGTAGCGGTCGTTAAGAGCGAGTTCGAGCGTAGCAAGGGCCATCAACTCCCCCGCCTTAATCAGATCGTTATAAAGCCATGCCAAGAAATAAAGCATCTGCGCTCGCCGGAACTTTGCGGTCACCATGTCGGGTATTCCACCCGGAAGGCTTAGTGACGACACAAAGGCGCGCCACTGCTCTGCCGTTGAGAATTCAATGAACGCTGCTGGATTGCCTGGGGAAGGCCATGGAAGCACGAATGATGCTTTTGTGTGGGCACCGCTCAACAGAGTCAGGTCAAGGAATGAAGTGTCTGGCATTGGATTTTTTCTCACTTTCATCAAGCAGCATTCCCCGGCGGTTGCGCCTGATCTTCTGAAGATAAAGGTGACATCTCTAAGTTGCTCAAGACTGACATTTACATGTTGCTGCTACAGTCAAATGACGCATAACGTATCTTATGACAAATTATCTGTTTTACTTCATGGCCTTAGATGCGAAACCAAAATCGTGATTATGTTAAATCGCTCATCGTCATAAACGATGACTATGCGTTCTCAACCCGTGGATTCTGCGCCCGACTTGCGGGGTAAGCACGCAACTCTGTCTTGGCGCAGTTAAGGTATCAATTCAGTCGTGCCTTGGATTTCTCAACGGCTCGGCGGATGGACGACTCTATCAGGTGACGGGCGTCTTGCTCGCCATGCAGGTCGATGTACCGGTCGATGGCCATTTCCAGAAGCGCGATCGATACCACCGCGGCGTCGCTGAACAAATCCGTTTCCTGCGCGATATACGTTGCAAAATCGGCTTTAATCTTGCCGACCCTTGCCTCGATCTTTCTCTTGAGTTTGGCCGCGGATGCGTCAAGGTGTGCTGTCATTGATCCCTCCGTAACTATCCGGAGAAATTATGCACATCCACTCGGCCTGGAAAAGCCCTTTTGTCGTTAGTCTCGAAAAAATCTGTTATCAAGGCCAATTCGATTTGCCCGGAACCGACTAATGGGTTGTTCCCGTCACGCCGGACGCTTGAATTGTGAAGGCCGCCCAGAACAAGGTCATGACGGCAGAAAGTGTAATGAGCATCAAGCGAGTGGTCAGCTTGTTGCTAATCTCCGCCAATAATGTGGAATCCCACAGGGCTTCCGGATCATTAACTCTCTGCGCGCCATAGCCGGCCATGAATTGGCGAAGCGACAGGCCGCCCGCTCGTTTGCGGGCGGCATTGAACGCATCCTTGGCCTCGGGACGCAGATCCGTCTCGGTGCCTATAACGGCATTCACCGTGATTTCTCTGCCGCTTTTGTCCTTGAGAGCTTTTCCATCTGGACCGACTTGCGGAATTGCAGCGATATGAATCTTGCGAAGCTTGTCGAAGTTCACGATGAGACTGAATCCCAGAATGCCTGAAAGGATAGCGGCTGCCGCGAACCAGAGGTAGTTCGTGCCATCGATCAGCACGTAAGTCGCTGCCATCAGGGCGACAGCGAGCATGCGCGCCGCAGCGGAAACGAGAAACGTTGGCGCGCCGCTCGTGAGCCAGGTCCATCGCGATAAGCGGCCCAGCATCTTGAAGAGCATCCCGCTGAAAGTCGCCACAAGGGCCGAGGCGAGAGCCACAATGTCGGCGAAAGGGCCATATTTCCCAAGATGCATGCGGCACAGTCCTCAATAATTCAAATGTGCGTAGGGGATTCCGGGCAAGCTCACCACGAGGTTCTGGTCCCAATGTATGGTGTTCCCGTAGGCGCCGCCATCGACTCCGAAGATGTATGTGCCGGATTGAAGCACGCTGGAGGTGGGAGTCGTCGGACTGTTGAAGTTGTTCGGGCTGATGAAGTACGCGCCGGACCAAAAGACTCTCAGGCCGCTCGAATTCGAGGATACGGTGAAATTGCATCCTGGGGTTGGAGCTGGCGCAGTCTTCAGAGAAGGTCGGAAGTTAAGAAGCGTCACCCCTTGCCATGGCTGGCGCTCCTCGTGATTTCGCCAACTCCTAACGGCAGCCACTCGCGTCGCAAGGAAATCGAGTGCGCGTTTCGCAAATGTGCCGCGCGCCTCTGCCCGGTCCATTGTCGGGTTTTCGTCCGAACCGCGCAATTCGTACCAATAGCGAAGGGCTTCCTGCGTGCCGTAGTAAAGCTCGGGACTCCTCTGCCAATAACGAGACTTGCCATATCCAGGCGGGAATCCTGTAAACCATCCGAGGTGTCCGCCAAACGCGAGTTCGAGCGATACCGGCACAGTCTCGTCGGCGATACGCATTGCAGGGCACGGGACATTGAAATCATCCAGCAGCGCCATCTGATCGGAAAATCGGAGTGCATCCTGCTCGACATCTGCGACCGCCAGGCCTGGTTCAAGTTCCAGACCGCGGCTTTCCCCTTCTATCAGCCGGCCAAGAATGCGCTCGGCGTATTCGCTGTCTCTGCGAGAATATTCCGCCATGACCTATACGCCCCGATTTCTATTGATCTGAACGGTAAAGACAATATACGGCAATCCTTATTCAGTTGAAACATAGATTGTTGCTCACAGACAACCGGCGACCAAAGCGACGTTATTTGGGTAAACGCCGATTCCTTGGCTTCGCGACCTTAGGGCGGGAACCCAAAGCGGCTAATTCCTGGGCTCTCCCTTCAATTCCCTCGAATAAATGGGAAAGCGTTACGCCGAGCGTCGCCGCGACCCTGGCGATGTTCTGGAAGCTCAGATTGCTCTCGCCGCGCTCGACCGTTCCCATGAAGGTCCGGTGAACGCCGCATTTGTCGGCGAAGCTCTCCTGTGAATAACCGCGCTCGGTTCGCAGCTCCCGTATCCGTTGCCCCAAAGCCTTGAGCAGCCGGTTGTTAGGCGTCTCGTTCACACTTCCGAGTGTTCGGGAGAAGACGCGGATACGTCTACACTGTTTGCATAGACACTGTTTGCATAGTATTATGAACTGACCGAAGAAGATGCCTGCATCTGACAGAAAGCCCGTGCGGGGCTATCGACCCTCCGGTAACCAAATCATCAACATTTCGCAATAGCCGAGCCCTTCTTGGCGCTGATCCGGTCCGCAACGACCATGGTCGGCGAATGGGCCGTTATGGCGTGGAGGATCGATGTCCCCCCTTTTCCTTCCCCGGTTTCGCGCAAATATTTATCGATCGAGCCGTCTGCCCATCGGCAGGCCGCTTGCCACGCTCTCACTCGGCATTCTGCTTGCCCTTATCGGAGCCCTCCTGAATGGTTGCGGCGGCAGTTCGGGCGGCGGTTCCAATCCTCCGCCGCCGGAGCAGGCTGCGGCGACGCCGACGATCTCGCCGGCGAGCGGAACTTACGCCGCCGCGCAGACCGTGACCATATCCGACTCAACTACGGGAGCCGCGATCTACTACACGACCGACGGCTCCACGCCGACAGAGGACTCGACGAAATACACCGGAGCCGTCACCGTATCGGCGACGGAGACCATTGAAGCGATTGCCACGGCGAGCGGCTATACCACCAGCGCCGTTGCCACGGCTTCCTTCACGATCAATATCCCCACTGCGGCGACGCCGACCTTCTCGCCGGGGGCGGGCACGTACACCGGCGCGCAATCGGTGACGATCTCCGACGCGACCACGGGCGCCGCGATTTACTACACGACTGACGGCTCGACGCCTACGGCCAGCTCGACAAAATACGCCGGTGCAATCACGGTATCGGCCACAGAGACCATCAATGCCATCGCGGTCGCGAGCGGCTACACCAACAGCGCCGTCGCCTCGGCGGCTTACACAATCAATCTTCCTGCCGCCGCGACGCCGACATTCACGCCCGCGGGCGGCTCATATAAAGGCGCGCAATCGGTCACCATCTCCGACGCAACCGCGGGCGCGGCAATCTACTACACGACGAACGGCTCCATGCCGACGGCCGGTTCAACCCATTATGCCGGGGCAATCACGGTCTCTGCCACGGAGACCATCGAAGCGATTGCGATCGCCGGCGGCTATACAAACAGTGCGGTGGCCACGGCTGCCTACACCATCAGCGCGCCGCCAAATCCGCAGACGATAGACACCAATATCATCACGTCCTATAGCTTCACTGTGGCTAGCGGTCCGGGCGCTCCGATCACCTATGGCTACCTTTCTTTCGCGCAATTCGGCATCGCGCCTGGCGCGCCGCAGGGCACCGCGCCGGGTTCTCTTGCATCCGAACAGATACTCAATCCGGGCACCAATAACCAATACAGCTATGTGCAGACCTTCGTGGGCGGGCCGCCGATCTCGGAGAGCCTCTATACTTCCGTCAATCCCGTTTACTGGCTGGATCAGGGTCCCACGACCCTGCTCGACAGCGCCACAAGGACAACCACCGGGGCGGCGGGTTCCTCCACGGTCCAGTCGGCGCCTCAGCTAGTGAATTCCGTCACGCTGCCATTCACCGGCGGTTCGGCCATGACGGGATTTCTTGCCAATTCCGGCTCAGGCATTTTCGCGGGCGCCAGCAACAGTCCTGACGCGTATTTCGTACCCGTCGCTTCGGGGACGGCTTCTCTCGGCACGCCCGTCAAGCTTCAGCCCACGACTCCGGTGTCCGCGAATGTTTCCGCGATCTGGGCCGACTTCGGCAATCATGCTGAAGTTGTGTCGGGAACCGGCGCGACCGCCGTTCTCAACCTGTATGACTCGAACGGCGCAGCGATGCTGAGCGCTCCGGGAGGTATGATTTCGCCGAACGCCACGACGGGATATAGCGTTACTCCCGTTGCCGCAGGCGCTTCCCCCACGGTCAACGTTCCGGCCGATTATTCCGGCCCGAGTTTCCTGTTGCTGTATTCGCAGGCCGTGGCTTCCGGCGGCACGAATGTCGGCTTCAGCTTCGTACAGGCGGGAATTAACGGAGCATCGCCGTCGGTCACGACCGGCACGGTGCCAAATCCCAACGGCGGACCGTTCGGCCTTGTCGAGGCTTTCGTCGTCGATGCGCCCTCGTCCACGCCCGGAATTCCCCAGGCTGTTTATTTCGTCGATCAGGCCGCTGGCTCAGGCGGAACCGGCCTTACGCTCTGGAAATTCAATGTGGAGGCCACAGCGGGTCCAAGCAACGCCACGACGCTGCAATTCACGCTGGCGGGCTCGTCCACGATACAGGGCGCAGGTGCCACCGGGGCGGTTGGCCTTATTAACGATGACAACGCTCTTTTCGTAACGGCGCCAACCGGGGTTTATATGGTGCCCAAGCTTTCGGGAGGAAGCAACGATCTGAACGGGGCAATCCTGATAGATCAGGTATCGAATATCGTCGGCCTTCAGTCGGATCAGAGCGGCAACATACTGGTGCTGAACACGACCGGCTATGTCGGGATCAGCGCGGGTGGAGATTCCTGGTTCGCTGCCAACGGAGGATCGGCGGCCGTCGCCAATCCTTCTGTTGGAACATCCCAATACTGAGCGGAAGATTCACCGAGCCGGCCGGTGGCGCCCGGCATGGGGAGCGCCTCGGGAAGCACCCTCTTTCTTTCCTACTGCCGAGGGACTCACGCGGCTCCTCTCGTGTGCCGACAATAGCCTTGCCGTTTCTCATCGGGGTGCCTGCTCCCATTGCCGTTGAAGCTCTTCCCATCCCTTGATCGAGAATGGGCCGCAACTCGGGCCGGGGTCGTCATCCTCCAGGTAGATGTTGCAGGCGTAATCGATGCGCCCGGCCTTCAGCGCCGCCCGCGCTGCCCGGTCCCGGTACGGCGTCAACGCCTTCAGCCGGTCGGCGACGCGCTGGATGTCGGCGTTGTTCGCTGCCCAGCTTTTGGGGTGGTCGAAGAAATGCGTGGTCAGCAGGTCGAGAAGCTCGAAAAGGTCGCCGCGAATAAGTTCGATGGTTTCATAGGGTGTGCGGCGGGTGAGCGGCCTCGTCAGCGCATGTTGCCATCTGTCCTCTGCACGGCTCGGGTAGGCGTTTTTCATGCCGGAATTATCGGACAGACTTTCGGGACACGCAAGCCCGCGTTTTCAGCGGGTCCGTAAACTGTCCCGAAACTTACGCATTTCGGTGAAAAACTCGAAGGCTGAACAGGGCTGAGCGTTGCCAGTGCGGGAGTTTTTCACCGGCATCTACCCTTTAAGAGACGGCGGCAATCGACCGGCTCTATGCTGGAATTGGCACCGTTCGTAATGCTGTAGCTAATCGCTTCTTAAAACGATCATCCGCAGCTCCCCGCGCATCTTCTGCATTGATCTTTTGTATCCTCTCTTGTTTGGCATTCAGACGGTCTCTATGCGCTTCGAGTTGCTTTTGAAGCGGAACATAATCCTTCTTAAGTCCATCTATCAGAACACCGATGGCAGCATATGTACGGAGGATGGTCTTCTCATCCTGCGATAAAGGACCCTTCTTTTCTCCGATTGGACGCGCAGCCATTGCCAACTTTTCTTTGACCTCCGGAAGCCATGGATAAACAAAATTCTTAGTGGTTATATAAGTACCGTAGTCGCCACAAGTTTCCACCCTCTCATTGGGAGAAAAAGGATGAGCGGCATTAACCGCATTAAAGAAACTTTTCAGTATTCCACTTGCCTCGGGCTGCGGGTTCCAGACCCAGCTTCCTTCGCACTTTATGATGGGGGTCTTTAATCCCTCTGAGACAGTCTCAACAAACTCCGCATACTTTGCCTTGAATGCTTTCACCTGCGAAAAAAGACTTTGTTCCTCGGATTGTGAGTTACTCATAAGTTGCCTCCGTAAGATTTTTGTAACTTTATTTAAAATAGTCAGCCTGTCAATTAGCACGGAATCATGAAAATAAAAAGGGCCTTTGGAAGTCCTTGATTTGTATGGTTAAGGGGCTTGCGCGTGGGGTCGTTCCACTACTGATCAAGAATTACACGTCAAGGAAAAAGATCGCAAAGGAACGCCGGAAATCCTCGCGTGAAGATCCCCGGCGCGGCCCCGTGTCAGCGTGGCTGCATCGCGGGAGCCTGTAACTGCGCGCCTCGGGCAATCTGCAGTGCGGGAGTCGTCGGCTCGGCTTCGACCTGGGCGGCGTAGTCCGGATGAAACCCAAGTTCCATGTCCGCAATTCTTTGCGCGTCGCCGACTGAAAGAAGCGTCATGGCGTGACGAAGGGTTCCGGGGAGCAGCCTGAAACGCCATGCAGAAACTTGATTGAATTTCTTCGAATGAATTGACGAATTAAGCAAGAAAGCTGGACACGTTCAATCAATCCGGCATCAGCAGGAAGAAATTCGGGTCCCCAAAACTTCCCTCGAAAATCAGGATGCGGTTGTTGGTGCTGTCGCCCACGAACAGCCGCCCGCTGCCGGGATCGTAGTAAACGTAACCACCAGAACTAAATTGCGTCTGCGACGTGCCGGAGCTGTTGCTGGTGAAATTCGTATGACCCAGTTCATAGGAGGCGTTTTCGCCATTTTGAATGCCGCCCGGCGCGACATTGAACACCATAACGTTATTGCAGTCCGTTTGAGCGACAAAGAGGCGGCTATTGTTGGCGTCGTAGGCAAGACCTTGCGGAGCGCCCGTGCTGCTATTGTTGCAACCATAACTGCCAGTGGTGGTGAAATTGCTCGCACCCAGAACATAGGAAGCGGCTTCGCCGTAGCTCGTGCCGTTGGTGACGCTGGTCGGAACGTTGAACACCAGCACGCGATTGTTGTTTTCATCGGAAACAAACAGCCGCGTGTTCACCGGGTCATAGGCGGCGTCGATCGGACCGTACATCGTCGTTGCGGTTGTGCCGGTGCCGGTGTTGGTGAAATTGCTCTGCCCCAGAACATAGGAGGCGTTTTCGCCGTTAGCGATGGTGCCGGGCGCAACATTGAACACCAGCACGCGGTTCCCTTGGCCGCCGGCGGTCCAACCGTTATCGACAACGAACAGCCGCTGGTTCACGGCATCATAGGCCACGCCCCACGGAGTGCCGAATTGGGATTGCGACGCGGTGTTGCCATAACCGCATGTGGTGAGGTTCGGCTCGCCGAGCACATAAGATGCCGCCATGCCATTGCTGGGGGTTGACATATTGTCGAAAACCAAAACCCGGGCTTGATTTTGCTGGACTACGAACAACCGGTTGTTAACCGAGTCGTAGGCCAGGCCCATAGGTGCATCCATCGTGGATGCGGTGCAATTAGCATTGCTTCCACCCTGCAGGCTGGTCTGCCCGAGAACATAGGTCGCAGTATGGCCGCCTGACGCGGTCGGGATGGAATTGTCGGTATTGAGCGCATAGATCATCACGCGTTTATTATTGTTGTCCGCCACGTAAAGATAATGATTGACGGGATCGAGCGTCACGTAACCAGCCGGTTGGCTGATATCGTTGAAGATAGACATCCCCAGCGCTGTCGGGCCGTTGTTGGGTCCGTTCTGGGTCCACTCCACCGTCGCGGTGGAGGTCGGGCTGCTGTATTCGCCAAGCAGGTCGCTCGCGTTTTCGCCATTGGCGAGGGTGCCGGAGGCGACGTTGAACTGCATCAGGCGACTGTTATAGCTGTCGTCCACATAGAGCAGATCGTTGGTCGGATCGAACGCAACGCCGTTGGGAGTGCTCAGGCCCGACTGGGATACATTGCTGTATCCGATGTTAGAGCCGTTGCTGTTGGTAAAATTCGTCTGCCCGAGGACGTAGGACGCCGCCTCGTCGTTAACGGGTTCGCCGGGAGTCTGGGCGTTGAAGATCATCACGCGGTTATTGTATTCGTCCGACACGAACAGCCTGGCGTTGCTGGGGTCATATGTCATGGGGGTGTCTTGCCCGCCGGCGCCCTGACAGAGATCCAGACTGGATTGGGTCGGAGCGTTGCCGGTGCTACCACTCACGAAATTGGCCGCCCCGAGCACAAAGTCGGCGCTGGCGTTATTCGTTGGCAAAGCGCCTGCCGCAGCGTTGTATTCGAGAACGCGCCCGTTTCCGCAATCCGCGACGAACAACCAGCCATCGGTCGCATCGTAGGCGATGCCGCTCGGCTCATGCAGCCCCGTCTGGGTGTCCGCAGTGGCGGCGGTCGTGAAACTCGACTGCCCGATCACATTCGTAGCGTTCGGGCCGTCGCTGAGGCTCGATGTGCTGAACACGAGCACGCGGTTGTTGCCCTGGTCGTTGACGAATAACCGGCTGTTCACCGAATCATAGGCAAGTGTGCTTGGGCCGTTCATTCCCGACTGGGTGTCCGCGCTAGCATGGGTCGTGAATTCGCTGCCGCCGCTCGGCTGGCCGAATTCATAAGAGGCGTTCTCGCCATTGGTGAAGCCGGGCGGCACGCTGAACACCAGTACCCGGTTGTTGCCATAATCCGCTACATACAGGTTCTGGTTGACCGAGTCATAGGCGACGTCGTACGGGCCATTAAAGGTTGACTGGGTGTGAGTGGCGGTGACCCAATTATAAACCGTATTGCCGAGCACACCAATGGCGTTCGGACCATTGCTGGTGACTGGCGTACTGAAAACGATGACGCGGTTGTTGCAATTGTCCGCGACGAACAAACGACTATTGACGGTATCGACGGCAAGGCCGTTGGTGTTGCAGAGCTGCGCCTGTAAGCCGCTGCCGCCGCTATTGTAGCCTTGCAAGCCGGTCTGCCCCAACACATAGGACGCCGTATGGCCGCCGCTCCCCGAGGGAAAGGTGTTGCTACTGGTCAGGGTGTAGACCAGCACCCGGTTGTTAGAGCTATCCGACACAAACAGCTGGTGATGGACGGTATCGAGCGCAATGCCTGCGGGGTCGATGAACCCCAGCGCCGTCGGGCCGTTGTTCTGTCCGTACTGGGTCCATACCAACGTCGCGGTGGACGAAGTGCTGTTGTATTCGCCGAGAAGGTCGGTGGCGTCTTCATCGTTGCCGATGTCGCCGACGCCACTCACCGCCGCCGGCGTCGTCTGCTGCGTGGCGTTGCCAATTCCGTCCTGGCCGAAATGGTTTTGTCCCCAGCAATAAAGCTGGTTGCCCGCGATGCCACAGGTATTGTTTCCTCCATAACTGACGGCGGTCCATGTCGTCAGAACACCGACCTGCTGCGGCGTCGTGTATTGCGTCGTGTTGCCGAGGCCATCTTCGCCGTTCGCGTTTTGTCCCCAGCAATAAAGCTTGCCGTTATCGATGCCGCAGGCGTCCGCGTTGGTCGAATTATCGTTCTGGATCGAGATGGCGCTCCAGGTGGTATCGGTGCCGACCTGCACCGGCGAATTCTGCTGGGCGGGGTTGGCATTCTGCTGGAAGCAATAGAGGGAGTTCGTGGTACTGCAGGTCGCAGTATCCGCTGTCAGGAACGTCCATGAGGCGGTGGCCGAGCCGATGACGCCGTAATTCCCCGTATCAGCGGCGCCGTTCGACCATTCAGCGCAGTTCTTGGTGGTCGAATTGCCGTTGGTGCTGGCCTTTCCTGTGGTGGCGACGTTGCTCCAGACATCGCCGCTGACGGTCCCTCCGGATTCACTCAGGGTGATGGCATTCGTGAGCGTGCCGCTGACCAGCTTGGTCCAGTTGGTCGCGACGACAGTGCCGTTGACTTCCTTGTAGGGAAATACGGACTGTACGAAGGTGGTAAACGGATCATTGGCTCCGGCGCTGCCGTTCTTTATGCTCGCGATCCAGGCGAGATAGGTTCCGGAAAGCCCCGCCGCCGTGGCGCGGGCGGCGCAATCAGCGTTTGCATTCGCGATAGCGGTGGCGGCAGGCGTGCCGAAATTTCCGTTATACGTCGTCGAAGTCACAAACACGGTGCTGCTGGTCACGCCGCCGAGGCCGAGCTCGCCAACCGAGTTCGCGCCCCAGCAATAAAGTGCGCCGCTACCGCTACTGCCCCGGATGCCGCAGGTGTCCCCGAAGCCCTGGCTTATGGCGATGCAGTTGGTGGCGACGCCGACCTGCTGCGGCGACGTAAAGTTGGTGGTGTTGCCGAGGCCGAGTTCGCCGAACTGGTTATTTCCCCAACAATAGAGCGCGCCGCCCGCGATGCCGCAGGTCGCAGAATTTCCTGTGCTTACGGCGGTCCAGTTTGTAGCGACGCCGACCTGCACGGGACTCTTATATTGGGTGGTATTGGCCTGGCCGTCTTCGCCGTTCGTGTTAAACCCCCAGCAATAAAGTTTGCCGTTATCGATGCCGCAGCTATCGTAGCCACTGACGCTTATGGCCGTCCATGTTGTATCGGTGCCAACCTGTTGCGGCGTCGTGTATTGCGTCGTGTTGCCGAGGCCGAGTTCGCCGTAGTTATTATGTCCCCAGCAATAGAGCGCGCCGCCCGCGATGCCGCAGGCGGCTGTGTCATAGTCGGGATCGCCCTGGCTGACGGCGGTCCAGTTGGTGGCGCTGCCGACCAGTTGCGGGATCTCGTACCCAGTGGTGTTGCCGAGGCCGTCTTCGCCCTCGTTGTTTTCTCCCCAGCAATAGAGCGCGCCGGTCGAGCCGCCCGCAATGGCACACGCGTCATTGCCGTCCATGGCGGGTGAAGACGGGGTCGGCGGATTCGGCGCGACGTTGAAAATCATCACGCGGTTGTCGGGGGCGTCCGCTACATAAAGGAGGCTGTTGGTCGAATCGTAGATCATCCCACCGGGTGACGAAAAATTGTCGAAGCTGTTCTGGCCCTGGTTCCCTTGACCCGCAGTCCAGCTTGTCTCCCCAAGCTCAAAGCTGGCGTTTTCGCCGTTGCCAGCCCAACTGGCGTTTCCGTACGCCGGAAAAATCAGGATACGGTTGCTGCCGTAGTCCCCGACAAACAGGCGGCTGTTGGTGGTATCGAGCGTGACGGCATAGTCACCGTTCATTCCCGACTGTCCCGTGCCGCTGGTTTTGGATGTGAAGGCCGTGCCGCCGCTCGCCTGGCCGAGTTCATAGCTTGCGTTCTCGCCGTTGCTGGCAACCGGCACGGGGAAAATTACGACGCGGTTATTGTGCTCATCCGCCACATAAAGGAGGCTGTTGCCAACATCGACCGCGACCCCTACGGGATAACTCAGTCCCGATTGGGTCGTCGCGGCGGTGCTGCTCGTAAAGGCCGTGCCGCCGCTCGGCTGGCCGATTTCATAGAGCGCATTTTCGCTGCTGCCCGCCCAGCTGCCGTTGCCGTAAGCCGGAAAAATCATCACCCGGTTATTGCCGCTATCGGCTACATAGAGGAGATGGTTTGTGTTATCGAGCGCTGCGGCGGTGGGGGAAGTCAGGCGCGACTGGGAAGTGCTGTAGTTGGAGTTCGTGAAGTTTGACTGGCCAATAACATAGGACGCATTTTCCCCGTTACTCATCGACGCGGTGCTAAATACCATCACGCGGTTGTTGCCGTAGTCGGGCACATAGAGAAGCTGATTCACGGGATCGACGGCGAGGGCCGTATACCCGATGTTGCTCAGATAGAGGCCGGATTGGGTGCCGTTGGTGTTGCCGGTGCCGTTGCCCTGGTTGGGCGAACAGTTCACGAAATTCGTTTGGCCGAGCACATAGGACGCTGTCTTGCTGGACAGGAGATTGGTCGAACTGTTGAGCGGGAATACCAGCACGCGGTTGTTGCTCTGATCCGCGATAAAGAGCCAGTGGTTGGTGGGGTCAATCGTTCCTCCGTCCGGCGCGTTGAATCCGATCTGCGACGCGCCGTTGTTGACGCAGCTTTTTACATAATCCGGAGTGACGTCCGATGACGGGCTCGTGAATTGCCCCAAGATATCGGTAGCGTTTTCGTCGTTGGTCACATTCGCGGTGTTGAAGACAAGGGCGCGATTGTTATTCGTATCTGACGCGAACAGTCGGTAGTTGACGGAATCATAGGCAAGCGAACCGGGCGCGCTGAGCCCTATCTGCGAGGTCGAGCCGCCTTCATTGGCGCTGCCGCTGCCGTAGCTCGATTGCCCGAACACAGTGGACGCGTTCATGCCGCTCGCGAGGCTCGTGGTGTTGAATTCCAGTATCCGGTTGTTGGTGCTGTCGGACACGTAGAGCTGGTGGTCCGATGAATCGAGGGTGACGCCATTCGGGCCGCTCATCCCCGCTTGCGTCGTCGCGGCGGTGGCGCTGCCGTATCCTGACTGTCCGAGCACATAGGACGCGTTCTCGCCGTTGGCGAGGCTCGCGGTGCTGAATACCATCACCCGGTTATTGTCATAGTCAGCTACATAAAGAAGCTGGTTTGTGGAATCATAGGTGCAGGCCTCAGGGCCATAGAGGCCTGACTGCGTCGTCGCGTGGGCATAGGTCGTGAAGGCCGTGCCGCCGCTCGGCTGTCCCAGTTCGTAGGAGGCGTTCTCGCCGTTGCTCATCGACGACGTGCTGAACACCAGTACGCGATTGTTTCCCCAGTCAGGCACATAGAGGCGCTGATTTGTGGAATCGACGCACAGCGAGCCCTGCCCCATATTCAGGCTCGACGCGCTGGGTGTGCTGTTGCCCTGATTCTGGGCGCACGTCGTGAAGTTGGTTTGCCCGAGCACATAGGACGGGGTCTTGCTGGAGATCTGATTGCTGCTGTTGAGCGGAAACACTACGACGCGGTTGTTGTACTGCTCCGGCACGAACATCCAGTGATTGACCGAGTCGATCACCGAGCCCGCATTGGTGTCGAACCCGATCTGCGAGGCGCCGTTGTTGGGGCAGCCCTTAACATAATCGGCGGTTGTGTCCGAGGAGACGCTGGTGAACTGGCCAAGAATGTCGCTGGCGGGTTCGCCGTTGTTGAGAAGCGCCTGCGCCGGTGAGGGCGCGTAAACAAGAATTGCGACGGTAATCGCAAGAGCGAGAACATAGACCGATCCGCCCAACCGCGCGGCGTCAGTAATTCTGCGAAATCTCCAGAACGTCATAACTCACGCCGTCGTAGAGAAAAGTAAGAAAGTCCTTCCGGTTCGCCGTCGTCGTGAGAACGTTGGCCGGCACGCCTCCGGTTTGGGGCGGTCCGCCCGGCCAGCGCACGGACTCGGGCCAGACAACTTTCCGCGAACCGGTCGCGTCCTGTTTGAGAATCAGCGTGTATCTGCCGCCTTTCTGACCGTTCTTGAACACAAGTGTCCGGTCGCCGCCGAGCGCCACGGCCTGCGTATCCCCTTTGCTCCAATCGACGGTAATTGTCGGAGCGTCAACAAGATCGACATAGGAAGGCTCGGCATTGCCTGCAAATGCAGGCTGGAGGGAAAACAGGAAAAGAAACGCCGAAAGGGCGAGAAGCCGTTTCATTGGAGTGACCCTTCAAAGGACTTTCAAGGATCGCCAGATTGCAATGAATTGATTCGGCTGTCCAGAATTATCAAGAACGATCATTTACGAAGCACTGCATGGAAGCAGCGGGCTAAGAGTTTTCCTCATCGGAAGCCTGGCCCGGACGTTCCGGTTCGGAAACCGGCGGTTGCGATCCTGTCGGCGCCAGATAGGCATAGCCATTAAATCCGCCGATCGGCGTGCGGTCGAGGAACAGGTGAATGACGCCGGTGCTTTCCTGCCGCGCTGTGCCGATTTCGAGCCAGCGTCCATATCTCTTGCCCTCTCGTTTCAATGCAAAGGCGGTGTGGGTCGGTGCTTTGCTGTCGGTCATGGGCTGGCTCCTGCGTCAGAGGTGATGATGAAATGGACTCGGCGCGGACGAATGGATCTCCGCATCGACACCGTCGTTGGTGGCTGTGTTGTGGTGAAAGGGATTCAACCAGTCGAGCGTGTCCGAAAGGAACGCGATTGCGGCATGGGCCGCGTCCGGAATTGAGACGGCGCGGCGGGCGAACTCCGCGGCTGCGGCTCTGAATCCCCCGCGCGTGTCTCCGGTGCGTCTCTCTTCTGTTGGCTCCGTAGCGTGGCGCGTCAGAGCCGATGCAACCTGTCGGAATTGTTCCTTGAGTATTGCGGCGAAGTGAAGCGCCTTCCGGTAGTGGTTGGGACTTCGGTTATCGCCTCGGGGTTCCCTATTCCCTCGGCTCCTATCGTTCTCGTCCCACCTCATCGCGCAATCGCTGTCGCGCGGCCTCGATGTCCTGTTCCTGCTGCCGGCGCTGTTGCGCTCTGTCGGCGGTGTACCTCGCGAAGTCGATCGAAGCTTCCGCTTCGGCCTCGCGCCGCCTGGCGGCGTTTTCTCCTTCACGTATTTGCTCGGGCGTAAGCGTGGGCGCAAACAAGGATGCAAAGGCGTCGCTTGCGGCGTCGAGGGTTTTGGCGACGGTTCGCCCTGCGGCGTAGCTGACGGAAATCGCCGCCCTGGCTTCTTTCCCCATACGCGGCGCGAAACCTCTCCCTTTCTTCTTCGCGTCTTTTCTACCTGTCTCGATGCGAACTATTTGGGGAGCCCTGGCCGGCTCCGGCGCCGCCGGCCTGACGAACCATTCTTCTTTCCTGCTGCCCACCCCTGCCCTTTCGGGTCCCGGCTCGACAAAATTCCGCGCGGTCTTTTCCTTATCGATCGCGGCGTTGATCACCGCGTCCTGCCATGCGCGGTCGTCGCGATCGCGGTCCCATGATGGCGCGGCCTTCTCCTTCAGTGGCCGCTTCTCCGGCGCAAGATCCCGGACATAGGCCTGGGCGATTTCGGCGGAAGGCAATTCGTCGCGGGAAATGTCCGAAAGGCGCTCGCGGATTTTCGCGGCGGTCATGTCGAGGATGCGCTTGCCGAGCGCATGCACTCCCCCTGCCCGGTCGATCACGACGTAATCGCGCTTTTCGCCCCGCGCAAGGATCAGCCCTTCATGGTCGAGCGCGGACAGAAAGCTTCTCCCGCAATCGGAGCGGTCCCAGCAATCGCGGATGCTGTTGCGGACCTCGTGAATACCGAGGCCGAGCCGCGTTGCCTGCTCCTGTTCGGCGCGGGTTGGCGCAAACCTGATGTTGCCCTCGCGGCGGTTCGTCACCGGCTCCAGCCCGAATTCTTTCTCCAGTTCGCGGCTGATTTTCTTGAGGCGGTCTTTGAAGAAAGGCAGCGGGATCGCCTTCATCGTGTCCTGGTCGATGCGGCTCCAGGCGACATGCATGTGCTCGTCGCCGTTGCGCGTGAAAGTATGAAACGCGATCGCGCGCGGCTGTCCGCCGAGGCCGAGCATTTTCTCGATCCGGTCGGCGGCGTACTCCCACTGTTCACGCGTGAGCCTCTCGCCTTCGCGGTTCCGCACCTGCACATGGAAGAAAGGCTGCTCGGCCTTTGTCCCTCTGGCCATGATCTGCACGTCGCGGAAGGCGTCCTTGATGTTCGTCGCCTCGAAGCCGCGCAACTGCCACAGCTCGGCCTTCTCGCCGTCTTTGCCGGTCGTCATATAGGCGGCCAGCCGCGCCCCGTTATTGTGCGTCGTCCCCTTGGAAATCATGGCCGGTCTTTGCGCCCCACGATCTCCCGGATGGCGGCTGCCGCCATCCGGGTTTCGGACAAAGCCGCAAGGCATTCCCGTGTCGTGAGGCCGGCGCCTCCGGAATTCAGGACATGGGCGATCTGGTTCAGATTGCTGCCGACTTTATTCAGCGCCGCGGTCGCGCGCGCAAGCGCCTCGGCATTGACCGGCGGGCTGCGCCTCGCGCGAGGTCCGGGGGTTCCGATTGCGGCGGCGCGAATATAGGCGTTACGGCTCAAGCCGGTTTCCTGCGCCTTTTCCGTGAGCCTTGAATATTCCTCGTCATCCCAGCGGATATCCGTCTTGCGGTTGCGCTGGCGCTTCTCGCTGCGGGCGATCCTTGGGGAAATATCGGGGGAGGCGTCAAGCATGGCGTTTGATCTCCCCCGCGTCCAGCGCGCGCATGACAAGAAAATCCTCGATGCTGAGGCCAGGCGCCGCGGCCTCGGCCTCGACGATGGCGAGTTCGTCATCGTTGAGCGGGACGAGGATTTTGCGGGTCCGGTCTTGCGGACGGCTGCGCCGGACGAAAGACGGCTTTACACGCGGGGCGGTCATGGGCACACACCCCATGACCGAAACGCAGACGCGAAGCGTAAGCCTGAAGGGGTGGAAACCGGCAGAGTTTCCACGCGCCGTTCGCGGCGCACAGGAGGGGATGCAACGGGGAGGGCGAAGCCCCGCCCCTTGCCAAGTTGAGCCACAGCGCCGCCCGAAGGACGGCGCCGTGTGGCGTGGCGCGGTCTGACCGCGCACAACTTGCTGCCGCTGTTATTCGACTCAACCATAGCGGGAATGGAATCGAAAATTTGATTCGCCGCAAATAAATTTGTGTTGCAGCCCCGGAATAATCCGGGGCTGCAACACTCCGATGAGCACGACGACACGCGCTGCGCCGTGACGCCGAAATTTGCGCGGGGCAGTAGGAAAGAAGATGGTGCGATTTCGGGAGCAACGCTCACCGCATGCGATGGTGTGCAGCGACGGATGACAGAAAAAGAGGGCAAGGCGTGTTGAGCGCCCTGCCCCGATTGACGGTGGAATGGTGTTTGCGTCAGCGTTCCCGTTTCGACGGTTGCTGGCGGCTCGATGCGTCCGTATCCGCAGGGAATTTCTCTGCCCAAAGAGCGGCGGTAACATCCCTCCCGCCGGGATAATAACGAGCCTGGTATTCCCGGATCTGCAATTGGATACTGCGCTCGAATTCCGCGGACCGCTTGCGCGAACGGTTCGGTTTTTTCGATTGGTTCATTTTCTGGCTCCCTCTGACGTGTGACAAGAAAAAAGGGCAAGGCACCCGTGAGAGCGCCCTGCCCCGATCTGCGGTTATGCGGCTTCGTCTTCGGACTGCTCGGACTGCCGGTCGCTCGCGCGCAACTCGCGAATCTTGCTGTCGGCAAGATCGGCGACTTTGCTGAGAACCAGAAGATCGCTGGCGTTGAACGTGGACGAGGTCTGGAACTTGCCGGCATCGTCCTTGTAGCTGCGCTCGAAGGTGACGGAATAGAAGACGCCCTTCGCGTTCTGATTGCGCCAAATGGCACATGAGACCGGGTAAAGGCTGAACTTCGCGGCGGGTGCGGATTTCTTTGTGTCGGACATGGTTTTTCTCCTTCTGTTGATGGGCTGCGAGGGTCGCAACCGATGCAAAGTCCAAAGCGCACCCATGAGGCGGGAATGTCAAAGGCGCGTAGCGGGATCGCAAGAATTTTTCTGTCCGCGCAGCGGCATGAAAAATTGTGAGAACCCACCCTTTGACAGAGCGCCGGGTGCGCCAGACTTGCATCGTATTTGGTTGCGACTCTGCGGCCCGGAAAAACGGAAGGCAAGAATGTCTCGACGAGAAAGCGTACCCCGAGGCGACCGATGAAAGTCCGGTTTAGGCTGCGATCTGGCATCAAGAACGATTGGGAATTCTTCCCCTCCGTTCCCTGATTGTGACGCGGCGTGATTGACGATGCGGCACCACGGCGTCAAATTCCCTGCAAGCTTTGCATACGATGTCATATTCGGCACCGAGTGGATGAGACCTCAAGCATGGGCGGTCAAATCATCTCCACCTGCAAGGTTTCAAGCCACTCCCAGCCCGGACAAATCTGCGCCTGAAATTGGGCTGCCTTCCGATGCATAACAAAAAATTGGGTCGGCAATTACATTGCCTAGTTAGGTGATACAATGTGGCGCCAAAAAATGATGCGTTCGGTCAAGTGCGCTCCTGCGCAGAAGAAAATAAAACGGCTTACCCTTGCCATTGCAATACTTTAGGTCGATTGGGATTTACCTGCAATCGTGCGGTTTAATTAGGGCATCTACGAATCGACTGCGCATTTTCAGTCAGGAGCACGAAAAGTGCGGCTGTCCGGGGGGTTACTGGTGGCAGAGATCATATGCAATGCGATTTCGTCTCATGGCCGATTTCAATCGCGTCACCTCATCACTGTCCCACGGTCCGGGTCTCTTTCTCCCCGCATCCTGGAGGATTTCTTTCAGCTTCAAAACATCGTCGGCCAGGATAAGCATACGCGCCTGCTTGGGATGCTTTGGAGGAGCTTCGGTGGTCCTTGGAGTTCGGTGATGCACGACAGGTTCAATCTTGACGGTCAGCGGAAATCCGAAGCTAGTAATGCCTCGGCTTGCCCAAGTCCAAAGTGTCTTCTGACAGACACCAGAGACGAGTTTACTCGCCTGCTCGACGTTGAAATAAGACTTCTCATCGGCGAAATCGACATATGGCGCGGGCTGTTGCATCCGCGCAGAGAACGACATTCAGAGAGAAGTTGCAAGCCTGTTGTGAGGGGGTCGAACAGAAGTCCCTGAGAAGGAACGTCCCGGCCACTAACGCTTTTTCGAGAAGGAAGTTAACGGCCGGGAATCTACGAGCGTGTGAGAGGGTGAAGCCCTGCACCCGCGCTATCGATAAAGATAGCAGGGTCCTCTCCCCACAGACAAAATAATGCGCGGCCCAGCCACCTCCGAAAAGGGGGAAACCAGGAGTGTGCTTTATGGGCTCACCCAGCGCAGCATACAGCGTGTTCAATTCAGGCGATTTCGCCCAGCCTGCGACCTGCGACGATTTCGGGTCTGTCGGGAATCGCGCTCTGCCAACTGCAATGGCCTTCAACGAGGACACAAACGATTTCTCCGAGGATCGCTGGGCTGACGAAGGCGGCAATCAGTGGATTCGATATCGCCGCGATGAGGATGCCTAAGCCCGCCTCTGCTCGATTGCAGCGATTTTCTGTTCGAGTTTGAAGTTCAATCTCACGCGGAAACGGAGGGACAGGCGGAATGGAAACAACTCGTGATCTTGCAAAACAGCCCATGGGTCTCGCGGATTCTCTCGGGGATAAGTCGCGCGCTCTGACCGTGCGCGAACTCGCCGGTTTGCTGAACGTCTCGGAGCGATTGATTTACCGGATGGCCTCCGAGCGCCGGATTCCGAGCTTCAGGATTTGCGGCTCGATCCGATTCGATCCGGTGGTGACGGCAAGCTGGCTGCGTCAGCAGATGCCCACCGCCACGCCCACTCACATGGAGGAAAACAGATGGCGGCACTAAGAAATGCGGCGAATGAAACGCGACCGCGCTCGATTGATTCTGCTTCGGCGGCGCTCGATCTCTCCGAAGCGGATGAGGAAATGTCCCACCTTCAGGCCGACGGTTTCTGGGGGCCTGAGAAAGGATTCCACGATGCAGAGCAACTCAGAAAGCAATCACAACGCGAGAATTGAGGCTCTCCGCAAGCGGGAGCAGGCGCTGAAAAACGCAATCGCGGCAGAGAAGATCAGGATCGAACGGCGGCGGGAGAAGGAAAAACTCCGGCACGCAATGATCCTCGGCACCTCTCTGTTGTCGGACCTCGACGATTACCCGCAGATGAAAACGCTGCTGCAAGAAATCCTCCAACGTCATTCCAACCCGCGCGATGCCGAATTTCTGCGGGCGCAGGGCTGGGACATTTGAAAGGAGCGGTATGGGACTGCTGGTTTACGGTTTCATCGTTTTGGTCTTCGGGGCGATCGGATGGGAACATCGCCGCCTGAAAGCTCAGCGGCGGAAGCGCGTCAAGGATGCCTATGATTTCAACCCCAAGCAGACGCAGGCCGCCGGCGGCTTCGCGAGCGACGACGATCTGAAGCGAGGCGGGCTGTTCGGCTCGAAGGGCATCCGCATCGGCTTTTCGCGGGATGGCAAGGCGCTTCGCTACGGCGGCGCCGGGCATCTCGCTTTGGTCGCCGCGGCCAGGACCGGCAAGCTCTTTACGATCCTTTGCACGTTGATCTTTTCGTTGCCGAAGAAATACTCGCTCCTGCTCGTGGACCCGAAGGCCGAAATCACGTGCATCGTGGGCGCGGCTCGAAAGAAATGCGGCTCCGTCTATGTGTGGAATCCCTACAAGATCTGGCTCGACTACATGGCGGGTCTGCGTCAGGTGCGCCTGAACCCCATGGCGGACATCGACCCGCAATCGATCACCGTGGAGTCCGACTGCCGGAAGCTCGTCTCGACATTCTGGGATGAGGCGGAGGCGAAAAACGATCCGCATTGGGGGCCGTCCGGAAAAGCCCTGTTCGCCGCGATTATTCAGGCGCTCGTGAAGTACGGCAAGCCCGATGAGAAGAACCTGCCGACGGCGCGCGCCATCCTGACCGGAGCCAACGGCCATTCGGTGATCGAGTTCGCGCGGTACGTCATGACGCTTCCCGATGCGTATCTGCGCCAGCAATTCTCCCGTTACGCGACGCCCGGCGCCGAAGAGAGTAAGGAAATTTCCGGCCTGATTTCGACCGCGATCACGCAGACCGAATTCCTCAGTAACCGGGCGATCGCGGACAGTCTCATGGCGGCAGATGTGAGTTTCCGCCAGATGAAGAAAACACCCGGAATGACTTTAAGCGAATGCCTTCCCCTGAACCGGCTCGATGACAGCAAATGCTTTTCTCTTCTATCCGGCTGGTTTCTTCATTGCGCGCTCGAAGAGGGTCAGCGGGGAAGCAGGGTGCCGTGCCTCGCGGTCCTCGATGAGATGAGCCAGATCGGGTACAGCAAGGCATGGCAGGACGCCTTCGGCCTCGCGGCCGGCGCGGCCGGACTACAGATCGTCGCTGTCTATCAGGACGTTTCGCAGATCGTCAACCAGTTCGCAAAATCCTGGCAGACGATCGTGCAGAACTGCGGCGTCACCATGTGGTTCGGCGCACGCGACGAAGCGACGCGGGAGTATGTGTCGAAGCTCGCCGGCGTGACGCAGGTGTTGAGCGCCAATCACAGCGTCAGCATGGACAGTTTCGGCTGGCCGCATGTGACGGACAGCGCATCGTCGGTCGTGCGGCCGGTCATTCATCCGCATGAAGTCGGCGAACTGGCCGGCGACGAAATGATCGTCTTCTGCGAGAGCGTGGGCAAGCCGATCAAGGCGAAGCGCAAGCCGTATCTGCGCGAGTTCCGGGGCAAGTATCGCAAGAATCCCTATTTCACAAAGTCCGGGTTTCTCAGCTGGCTGTTCGAGTGAGGGCATATCCAATGGCTGATTTCTCTAAATACACCGGTCGGGCGGAAAGCGAAGAAGCGAAGCGCGCGCAATTGCCCGAGCAGCATCTGCGGCCCCAGGCGGAGAAGGAACGCGCGCCGGATTATTTCCAGCGCACGCAGGAGCGCGAAGGCCGCAGCGAATGGAGCGGCGGCAGCATGGGCGGGGGAACCTGGGCCGGAAGGTCGCGCTGAACAACGGTTAAGGAGGAGGAGTTATGACATTCGCGGCAATTCAGAAACTCATCGGCGGTATCGGCATGGCATCGCGGGAAAACGGCGCGCTCGCCGCAAACACGGAACTCTTCGAGCTTTCATGCGTCTGCGCCGTCACCGATCGCGCCTACGTCCTGCAGTACGAGAGGACCGCCGGCGGAAAGCTGCGGTTCCTGAAATCCATCAAGAATGATGCACCGGGGAATGGTGCCGGCGCTGTCTCGCGCAGTACCTCGACGATACGCATGGATGCGTTCGAGCCGCGTACCTTTCCCTGCCCCTGGTGCAACGCGAATTCGATCTGCAGTTGCGGCAGGTGTCACACCCTCGTATGCAACGGCCGGCTCTACGGGAGGATTTTTAACTGCCGGGCAAGCTGCGGCAACAGCGGAGTTACGACGCCCATGGGGAGCCTCACGGGCGAAGCCGGCAAGACAGGGCATCCGGCAGCACTCCGGGAACCGGCGGGAAACGCGCTTGCACTGCGCGCCGGAACGGATCTGGCGAAGCGGCAGGGAAAGGCCTGAGCGCAAGGGAGGGATTATGGCGACGGCAACGAAAGCAAAACCGTTCAATTACGATTTGTTCCGCAAGCGCGTCCGGCTGTTCGATTCCGACTCTCATGGCGAGCGCGATCTTGCGATCCATCAGGCGCTCATCCAGTGCGCGGAAAGCGAGCCGCCATTGCATTTCTGGGAAGCTGCCGGCGCGGCGTTCGGCGGCGTGGACAGGGACGAACGCGCACGGCTCGAAGAGCGCGCGGCGCGTGCCGAAGCTGAAGCGGAAGAACAGCGGCGCGAGGCCGAAAGCAGCGCCGAAGCCGCCGCGCAACAGAAGGAGATCAGCGACCGGCTGCGCCAGGACAACGCGCGCCTTGCGGAAGAGCTGGAGAAGCGGCCGGACGCGCGCGAAGAATTTAATTGGAGCGAAGTTGAGGCGTTGCAGCCGATATGGCTGTTCGTGACGCTCGGAGCCGGATTGATGTGCGAATGGATGATCGCGTCGCCGGCCGGAAAGTCATGGCTGGGCGATAATGCCGCGATCGTTGCGGAATGGGTTCACGCGCCGTGCATGGCGTTGTTCGTGGTCTGGAGCGTCTCCGTTTACAAGTGCGAGGGATTTAAGCAATTGCTGCGGGACTGGGCCGGCTGGGCCGGGGCCTGGGCGTTTGTGGTGCTGATGCTCCATGGGACCGATCCCGCTTTCGACACGGGCAGCCTGGCGTTCCGGCAATTGCTCGTCCCTTACCGCTGGTGGGCGACGATGGGGCTGAATTTCTCGCAGGATGACTGCGCGTTTGCGATCGGCTCGCTCGTTTTTGTCATGGACGTCACGGAGGGGCTGCCGGTGACGCGGTGGGTTCTGGCGAAACTCGCATGGGTTCTATCGGCGATGAAGGAGAGGCTTGAGGCGCTCGGCGACTGACGGAGGAAAGCCGGACGCGGCGCCGCGGCAAAGGAGCTGACCAGCGGCCATGTGTAGTGAAGGAGGAGAGAAACTATGAAATTCAATCCGAGTGGAAAATCGGCGCGAAAGCTTTTGGGCAAGGGCGAATATGACTTCGTTGTGACCGCGGCGGAAGAACGGATATCCGGTTCAGGCAATACCATGATCGTCCTGACGCTCAAGGTCACGAACGCAGATGGCGAAACAACGTGCGTCAAGGATTACCTGCTCGCTAAAATGCGACGCAAATTACGGCAGGCGGCGTTGGCATGCGGGCTTGGCGACAAGTTCGAAACCGGGTCCCTGTCCGACGTCGATTTCATCGGCCGGCGCGGGCGTCTCCGCCTGAAGGTTGACGAAGACGAGAAGGGAGAGTACCCGGACAAGAATGTGGTTGACGCGTACATCGCCGCCGGTGGCGCTAAATTGCTGCCTGAAAGTATCGATGATCTGGTGGCGAAATACAGCAGACGGGCGTGAGACAAATACCGGCCGATGCGGCGAAGCTGCAGGGCAATAGGAAGAAAGAGATGTTTGACGCGGAACTCGACAGCTTCAAAACGAATATCGATCTCCGGGCCTATGCCGCCGGACAGGGCTATCAGCTCGACGGCAAACAATCCTGGCGCGGCACGGCCGTCATGCGTCATCCGCTAAGCAATGACAAGGTGATAATCAAGCGCGGCATCGATGGCCACTATATCTACTTCTCGGTGCGCGATGAAAGGGACAACGGCACCATCATCGATTTCGTGCAGTTCCGGCAACGGCTCAGCATCGGCGCCGTGCGTAAGGAATTGAGGCCCTGGATTGGGCAGCCTCCCGTCCCGGTGCCAGCCTTCCCGGCGCTGCAGAAAACGGAAAAGGACCGGATGAAAGTGGAATCCGCTTATGCCCGTATGACGGACGCTGTGGGCGGGCATCCCTATCTTGAACGCGAACGCGCCCTGCCCGGCTCCCTCCTGGCACTTGATCGCTTCGCGGGACGTGTTCGCGTCGATGACCGGGGCAATGCGGTGTTTCCGCATTTCGATTCCGAAGGCCTGAGCGGTTATGAACTCAAGAACGTCGGCTTCACCGGATTCGCGCCCGGCGGGAGCAAGGCCCTCTGGATGTCGCATGCGAGGCTCGACGATGCGCGGATGGTCTTCTGTGAATCCGCAATCGACGCCCTGAGCCATGCGGTCCTGTTCCCGGACGACCGCGCCCGTTATGCCTCAATTGGCGGCAAGCCCAACCCGCAACAGCCGGAACTTATCCGGATGGCGACGGCGTCGATGCCTCGCGACAGCGAAATCGTCTCGGCGATGGATAACGATGCCGACGGCGCGAAGCTTTCGGAGATTGTACGGAGAGCCGTTGAGCTTACGGGCCGCGGCGATCTGCGCTTTGTCCTGCACGAGCCCTTGGGTTTCAAGGACTGGAACGACCGACTGCGCGCTAAACCTGAACCCTCCCTCCCCTACTCCTTCAAGGAGGCCGCGCCGCAGTAGTAAGGCAATCGCTTATGTCCAACCTTGCGGACAAATTCGATCTGCTCACGCTTGCCGATGCGGCGGAGCTGCTGCATTGCTCGAAGGCGCATGTGTGCAAGGCCGTCAATGGGCGCGTTCGCGGCTGCGCGCCGATTCCGTGCGTATCGCTCGGGCGCCGCCGGCTGATACGCCGGGAATCGCTCCGGCAATGGCTGGAGGCCAACGAAAAAACCGCCGTCGATGGTAAGCTGACGACATTGCCAGTACGGGATGCCGGTAAGCGCGGATAGGAGCTATCCATGCGAAAGAGCCGGTATCAGAAGGGATCGGTCAAGAAGCAGCGTGGCCGGTGGGTTGCGCTGTGGTGGGACAACCACAGCCGCAAAAGCCGCGTGATCGGGCTGGTCAAAGACATGACCAAATCCGATGCGCGCACGGCCGTAGGGAAAATCATCGCCGAGATGGAAGCGAAGCGTCAGGCGGACAGAGTCTGGCGTTTCGGCGAATTCGTGGCGGAGGTCTATTTCCCCTACTATGGCCGCAAATGGAAGGCATCGACGCGGGTAAACAACATGAACCGGGTCAGCATCCATCTCGTTGAAACGCTCGGCGCGCGGGAACTGAAAAGTTTTCGCCGCGACGGGCTGCAGGATTTACTCGACGGCAAGGCCCGTGACGGCCTTTCCTTTTCGACCGTCGATCATCTCCGGTGGGACCTGAAACAGGTGTTTGATATGGCCGTTGCCGAGGGCCATGTCGAGCGCAACCCCGCTTCGCTTCTGTTCACGCCGCGCGAGGCGGCCCGTGCCGACAAGCGCGTCATGAACATCGACGAGGTGAAGGCCTGTTTCGGGGTTCTGGATCAGCGCGAGCGGCTGGTCGTGAAACTCGCCGTTCTGGCGGGCATGCGTCCCGGCGAAATCTTCGCGCTCACATGGGGCCGCTTAACCGCAACCTATGTGGACGTGAGGCAGCGCATTTACCGGGGCATCATCGATACGCCCAAGACGAGCCTCTCGATCCGTCAGGCCGCCCTGCCCGAAGGCCTCCTCCGGGAAATCGAAGCCTGGCGGGCGATCTCGCTCGTGACGGACGATGACGCCTGGGTGTTCCCGTCGGAGAAGCTGACGACGCCGATGTCGAAAGACAACTGCTGGAACCGCAACATCAAGCCGAAGCTCGCAAAGGCCGGTCTTCCCTGGGCGAACTTCCTCGTGATGCGGCGAACGCATTCGACGCTGATGGGTGATCTGGGGATCGACGGAAAGCTGGTGGCCGACCAGTGCGGCCATACGCTCGATGTCGGCCAGAACGTCTACCGCCAGTCGCCGGTCGCAAGCCGGCTGCCCGCGGTGAACCAGCTGGAGAAAAAGCTGCTCGTCATGTGAATGGAGCACAAATGGAGCACGCGTTTAGAGGGGAATTCGTAAGTCGCTGATTCTTTTGGAGCGGGAGACCGGGATCGAACCGGCGACATTCAGCTTGGGAAGCTGACGTTCTGCCACTGAACTACTCCCGCCCTTTTTCAATGCGAACATCAACAAGTATCGCTCAGTGATTGGCAAATGGCAATTTGAACAGCTGGTCAGATTCGACAGACCTCGATTTGCTCATATCAGCTGCAAAGCGGGGACCTGCACTTCCGGCCAGCGGACCATGCGCGCCTGTCTCATACCGGCGCTACAATGAGGTGTGCGAAAAGTCACTATTCCTGTGCTTGCAATTGCGGCACTCATGCTGATTGGCTGTGCATTGGCACCGTCCACTACACCGGTTCTAGACCTGCCCACGCCGGTCACGTCCATCGGGCAATCGACCGCCGTCACCTTGCACGTGCTCGACAAAAGCGGCGTTCGCAAAGCCTCAGCCACTCTTGAGCAGAATGGCGCCCAGTTCCCAGCATGGCAGCTGTCCCAGCCATCCAAGGCGGCCGACAATACATGGACCTTTACGGTGGGGACCAAGTCAATTCCACAACTACGCGATGGTGCGGCGAAGCTGATCTTTGAAGCGACTTCCGACGACTTCGGGGCCAAAACGGCCCGCCTGGAACGCGATGTTACGGTGGTCACCCAGCCTCCCACAGTAAGTGTTGATTCAGAGCAGCACTACCTCTACCTGGGCATGGCCGATCTGGCGACCTTCAACGTCTCCGGTAATTTCTCCGCGGCGGGTGTGCGCGTGGGCGACCAGGCATTCCGCGCATGGCCTATGCCCGGCGGCAAACCGGGATTGTTTGCGATGTACGCCTTTGCATGGAATATGCCGGCCGACACAATTCCTAAAGTCTTTGCCGCCAACGGTGCAGGCAACGACGTCACCAGCCCGCTCACCGTCATATTCCCAAAGAAAGAGCAGCCTAAATACACCGTCCACGATTTGCCAATCAGTGACGCCTTCATTCAGAAGGTTGTCGGCGAACTCGATCCAAACGGCTCCGGCGATCTGGTAACGCGCTTTATCCGCATCAACAATGAAATGCGCAAGGCCAACAACAAGACTCTCGCTGACCTGCGTCTTAAGACGGCCGACAAGTTTCTATTCTCGCAACCATTTTCCCGGCAATCTCATTCGCAGGCGGAAGCCACCTTCGCTGACCTGAGGAACTATATCTATCAGGGTAAGAAAATCGATCAGCAGGTTCACCTCGGCTACGATCTCGCAGTCACGCAGCATGTCGGTGTCGAGGCCTCGAACGATGGTCGTGTCGTGTATGCGGCACCGCTTGGTATCTATGGCAACTGCATCGTGGTCGATCACGGCTATGGACTCCAGACCATCTACGGCCACCTCAGCCACATCGATGTGCACGAAGGCGACATGGTGAAGCGCGGCCAGGTGATGGGCCAGAGCGGTATGACCGGCATGGCCGGGGGTGACCACATTCACTTCGCCATGCAATTGGACGGTGTGCAAATTGATCCCAAAGAATGGTGGGACAGCCACTGGATCAAGGACCACGTAGCCAGGCGCGTAGACTTGCCCGGGTTCACTGAGGAAGTTGCGTCGCACAGCGCGCCCGCGGTTCACAAACGCGGCAAGAGACGATGATTTATTGATCTATATCCTTTAAATTCGTCGTCACACATTCGGCGTTGACGATTCCATCACGTCCATATCCACGCCGACATGCAGAACATGCGCGCCGCCTCCCTGGATCACCCCGTACAGTGGGCTAACATCGCCGTAGTCTCTTCCCCAGGCGAGGGTTACATGGCTGTCAGATGGCACAAGATTATTCGTCGGATCCACATCGATCCAGCCAATCCCCGGACAATACGCCGACAGCCATGCATGCGAAGCATCCGCGCCCACCAGCCTCGGTTGCCCGGGAGGCGGATACGTTCGCAAGTATCCACTCACGTAGCGAGCCGACAAATTGAGAGAACGCAGGCAGGCGATCTGAAACTGCGCAAAATCCTGGCACACGCCCCTCTTCTTCCTGAAAACCTCTTCGGGCGTGGTGCGGACGGTGGTCACCTTCGAGTCGAATCGAAAATCCTTGTGAATCCGCGCTGTCAAATCAAGCAGCGCCTCGCGGAAAGGCCGTCCCGCGATAAACGACGGCGCAGCGTACGCGGCAAACTCCGGGCGCGTCCTGATGCGCGGCGATTCAAATCGAAACTGGTACGGTTCGAGTCCCGCCGCACCTGGTTCTTTGGCGATCAATCGCACCACTTCTTCCCATGGAACCGAATCCTGCGCGGTCGCCGTGTCGCCTTCCACTTGCACTTCACTGCACGACTCAACAACCAGCTCCTTGTGCGGCTCCTGAATGGTAAAGAAGTAGTGGAGATTTCCGAAGTAATCAACCCTCTCTGTCAACGTCGCCGGGACGGGATCAATACGCAGTTCGCAACGCGCCACCTGTTGGTTCGGCAGCATCCGCGGCTTTAAGCACGCCACGTGTTTGCCCACTGAAACCGGGTACCTGTATCTGAAGGTGGTGCGATGCGTGACTTTATAGTTCATAGGCCAATCGCAATCGGCAACGTGCGCGCGTGGCTGAAATACCTGCTCGATAAATTATTTGACCACGATGGAAGCAGGGCCTCCAGCCCAGCAAGGAAACGCTCAAGCTGCGACAAGTCATCCGCGGCGCTCGCTGCCAACGGCGCCCCTGGCAATGGATAGCTCAATCGTCCAAGATCCAGACTGCGCAACAGTGCCAACGCATTCTGCATCGCGCTCAAATCCTCGGGGACATGCCGAGGTAATTTACCGTACATTCGGACCAGGTGGGTCAATTGAAAATCAAGGGACCGTGGATTGGTCTCATCGGCCATCAGCACGTCAAGCACGGCCAGCGGCTGCAGCGTCGTGTAATAGCGTGACCTGTAAGTCATCGAGCTGTCGGCAACTTCAAGCAAAGTTTCCAGCAGCGGCCAGTCCTGTTCCCCAAGCGGCTTGGCAATCTCCCGCAACTGCCGGGTCAAATACATTGCGCGCTCCAACCGCCGGCCAATGCTCATGAAGAGCCAACCCAATCCCCGGTTGATGTTCTCGCGCTCCATGCCGGAGAACGCGGAGAGTAGCTCAAGGCAACAAGTCAACATCGCGGGGTACTCAAGAAACGCAGTTTGCGGATCCGTCTTGATCGAGTCCCGCAACTGGCCAATCAGAAACACCATGTCAGCAGAAAGCCGTTCCCGCACCGTGCCTCCAACGCGCGATACTTCCTGCAGCGTTGAAGCCAGGCTGTCTCCTCGTTTGGCATCGGTCACTAATGAAATCAGTTCCTGCTCAAATTGCGCGGCAGTAATCTTCTTTCGTCTGATCCGGGGCAGCTTGGTATGCCTCGATTCCAAGCATGCGTGGAGCCGGAGAAGACATCCAAGCTCTGCCTGGTTGGCGCGGCGGGTCCTCGAGGCCAGGGATCGAACAATCCGCGCCGTGTATTCCGCGCGTTCCACATAGCGCCCCAGCCAAAACACATTGTCCGCGACGCTACTGGGCACGGCCGGAGATTCGCGTCGCAGCGCAACCGGTTCGTTGCGCGGGCGTAGCATGCTGAACGTATCGATGGGGCTATCCCACAGCACCCACGCGTCCTTGCTGTGACCGCCGCGCTGCATTGACACCACGGCCCCTTCCAACTCGGCAACGCGCACCAGGCCTCCGGGAATCGCCATCCAACCAGTCCCTGTATTCAGCACGTAGGCGCGCAAGACTACACTGCGTGGGTACAAGTCGCCCTTGTCCCAAACGGGCGCGTTGGATAACGCAATCTGTTCCTGCGCGACATACTCGTGAGGCCGCGCGCGCAGCTGATCCGCAAGCTTGCCTTTCGCGCGCGGTTCAAGATCAGCCCCAAACACTGGCTCCATGCCGAGCGATGGAAACGCCGGCTTCAGCACGACAGAATCCAGATGATTCAGCACCCAATCCAGAGCAGATGGCTGACCGCACCACCACGTGGCCACTGACGGAAGCTCCAGCGTTTCTCCGGTAAGATACCGGCAAAGCCCCGGCAGAAAGGGCATGATCGCGGCCGTCTCAATCAGGCCGCTCCCCAGCGCATTCGCAACCTTCACGTTCCCCGCAACAATCGCGTCCACCAGCCCTGGCACACCGAGCAGGGAATCGCTGCGCAATTCCAGAGGATCGCAAAAGCTATCGTCCACACGCCGCAGAATTACATTCACCTGCTCCAATCCGTTTACCGTCTTCAGAAAAACGCAGCGATCGCGCACCGTCAGGTCAGCGCCCTCCACCAGCGTGAATCCCAGGTAGCGCGCCAGGTATGAGTGTTCAAAATACGTCTCGTTGTATGGGCCAGGAGTCAGCAACACAATGCGCGGATTCTCGCACTGCGCCATCTCCGTCAGCGCATCGCGTTGCGCGCGGAAGAATGGCGCAAGCCGCAAAACATTGGAGCTCTGGAAAAGATCAGGCAAAACATCGGAGACAATGGTTCGATTCTCCAAGGCGTAGCCGCTTCCTGATGGAGCCTGCGTACGATCTGACAGCACCCACCATTGCCCATCCGGCGAGCGCGCAAGGTCCACCGCCAGCATATGCAGATAACTATGCGCGGGCACCTGCACTCCAACCATCGGTCTTAGAAACGCCGGGTTGCCATACAGCAGCGCAGCAGGGAAGTGGCCGTTCTTGACCAGGCTTTGCGAGCCATACAGATCTTCAAGCACAAGGCTCAGCAGTCGCGCGCGCTGAATGATTCCTTTCTCAATCCGTCGCCATTCATCGGCCGCAATCAGAAACGGAACAATGTCAATCTTCCATGGACGGTTTGCACCAAGTGGATCGCTATAAATGTTGTACGTGATCCCATTCTCGCGAATGCGTCGCTCGGCTCGTGCCCATCGGCGTTCCAACTCCTCCGACCCAATCTCCGCAAGACCCTCCATCAACTGCGCCCAGTGCGGGCGAGGCGTAACACCGTCCGCCGACGACTCGTTATACGCATCCCCAAGGGGAAGCTGAGTCTGATGGAGATCGACGGTCATAACACCAGCTCCGCCATCTCGCCACGTGTTCCACTCTGCGGCGGCTGCCGACGAAGATCAAGAGTCAACGGGAACATCGGATTCGTCTCGTCTTCCGGCACTGCCATGGGCGTGCTCTCGGCGCTCCCCACCTGAAACCGCTCCGTGCGTCGTGTTTCGGCTTCCGCAGGATTGGCTGGGCGCGCTGGGTACAACCGACCATCGGGCGGAAGAATATGGTAACGGCATTCGCCGATTGAGCTACCCCGCCAGCAATCGATCAGGTTGAACACCAGCGGCGCATGCACCGGCACAGTCGGATGAAGCGTCGCATTCAGCTTCCGTGCGCGAAAGCGCACCCCCGCTACCGCAACGCCATCTTTGTTTGTCGATTGAAGCGGCACACGGCGTCTGTTGCAGGCCACGGCGTAGCGACCTGGGTTTCCCAAACCCGACAACTTTACCTGGATGCGCTCCAGCGATGAGTCCACACTGCGCACAGTCGATCCCGACACACTTTCTTCCGCCAGCACATTCCACGGCTCCAGCGCCTGCCGTAATTCCAACTCAACGCCGTCCGCGACAATCGATCCAATCTTCGGAAAGCGGAATTCAAAATGCGAAGCAAACCAATCCTTTTCAAAATCAAAGCCGGACTTCCGCAAGCTGCCAAGCACCTCGAAGAGATCTGCCCTGATGAACTCAGGCAGCATAAACCGATCGTGCAGCGTCGTGCCCCAGCGAATCAGCCCGCCTTCGAAAGGAGTCTTCCAGAACATGCTCACCAGGCCGCGAACCAGCAGCATCTGCAACAGGTTCATGCGCACATGCGGCGGCATTTCAAAAGCCCGCAATTCCAGCAGCCCAAATTGCGACCCGCTTCCTTGCGGCGGAAAAAGCTTGTCCACGCAGAACTCAGCGCGATGCGTATTCCCCGTAATATCCGCGAGCAAATTGCGGAACAACCCATCCACAACATAGGCGGGACAATCGCCAGTCGGCAGTTGACCGAATGCAACTTCCAACTCATACAGCGTGTCCAGCCGTGCTTCATCCACGCGCGGACACTGGCTCGTCGGCCCCACATACATTCCGGAAAACAGATACGACAGAGAGGGATGATTCTGCCAGAATGCCACCATGCTGCGCAGCAACTCCGGGCGCCGCAAAATAGGACTATCCGCCAGGCTCGCTCCACCAATCACAATGTGGCTGCCGCCGCCCGTCGAAAGATGCCCTCCGTTGTATTCAAACTTCTCAGCCGTCAGCCGGTTGCCGCGGGCTTCCTCATCCACCACCATGTAAATCTGTTCAAGCTCGTCCCAATTGCTTGCAGGCGGAAGATTCACTTCAAGCACGCCAGGGTCGGGAGTCACGCTGAACATCTTCAGCCGCGGGTCCGAAGCCGCTGTATAACCCTCCACCCAAACCGGCATATGCAGATAGCTGGCCGTATCCTCGACTGCGGCCACTAAGTCAAGATAGTCCGCAAGCACCGGCGTATAGGGAAGAAACACATGCATGCGGCCTTCGCGCGCCTGTACGCAAAGCGATGGCCGAATCAACAACTCTGCACCTTCCGCAGGCCGCAAAACCGCGGGCAGGGAATCAGGCTCAGGGTCAACCTCGAACAACTTCATGCTCTCCGCCGAACGCGCCGGCAGCTTGATGCGATCCGCAAACGGTGCAGCCTCAAACTCATACTCAAGCTCGTCCGGTGCAACCCATGGCATTGCCTCAGTGGGAATTCGATACCCAATTGGCGAGTCACCCAGCGACAGCATCAGCGGCTCGGGACGAGCAAACCACAACTGACTCGACCACCGCAGTTCCCCCTCCGGCTGTCTTCGCCGCAATGGAAGAACATACCCCGCCGGCTCACTCAAATCGGTACCCGGATTGAATCCAGGAAGAATATTCTCCCCGCTGACACGCAACCGGCGCGAAAGCGCCTCCATAAACTTCAGAGCCTCGGCCGCCCCAAATCCATAGTCCTTGTCTTCCGTTGCTATCAGTGCGCTATTGCCCCACACCGGAACGCCATCGGCACGCCAATAACAACTCAGTGCCCACCGCGGCAAAGCCTCTCCCGGATACCACTTTCCCTGTCCGTAGTGCAGCAGCCCGCCCGGCGCGATCCGTTTGCGCAGCCCTTGGATCATCGCCAACCCGCGCGTTCGCTTCATTGCCCCCGCCGCTGCAATATTCCATTGCGGACTTTCCGGGTCGTCGATGCCGACGTAAGTCGGTTCTCCTCCCATCGTCAATCGGACATCGTTGGCCTTCAAGTCCGCGTCAATCCGGTACGCGACCTGTCTTACCGCCGCCCATTCCGTCTCGCTAAATGGTTTGGAAAGCCGCCGCGGATCGTTCATCCGCCGAACCGATATCGAATAGCTTAAGTCCGTCCCGGCAGGCTCCGAGGTGCCTGCAATCGGAGCCGCCTGTGCCGCCTGCGGTGTGCACACCAGCGGAATGTGCCCCTCGCTCGTCAGCAACCCCGAAGTCGGATCAAGTCCAATCCAACCCGCTCCGGGCAGGAACGCCTCCGCCCACGCATGCAGTTCCGCCGAGTCCGTTTTCGGCCCATCCGGCGAACCTTCCACCGCCATCTGAATCAGATACCCGGAGACAAACCGCGCCGCAATCCCCAGGTGCCGCAAGCACTGCACCAGCAGCCATGCCGAGTCTCGACACGATCCTGAGCGCTTCTGCAGCGTCTCCTCGCAGGTTTGAACGCCCGGCTCCATCCTCGTCGTATAGCCAACCGCGTCCCTGACCGCCCGGTTCAGGTTCAGCAGCAGATCCACCGTCCCGCTCTTCCTGCCCATAAAATTCCCGAGAAACGCACGCAGCAACGCCGCCGCCGGTTCCGTTCGTCGATAAGGCTCCAGGTCGTCGGCAAGCGCCGGCGCATAGGCAAACGGGTACCCCTCAACTCCAGGTTCAAGGAAAAAATCGAATGGATTGATGGGAGACAAATCCGCAACCAGGTTCACTTCCACCACAAATTCGTCTGTCTTACCCTGAAAAATCACCCGCGCCTGGCGATTGTTATGCGGGTCCAATTGCCAATTCAGGATGTGGTTCGCCGGAGTGATTTCGAGGCTATAGCTGAGAATTGGGGTGCGCCCGTGCAACGCGGGGCGCAACTGGATAACCTGTGGGCCAAGGGAGATTGCCTTCTCATACCGGTAGCTGGTCCGGTGGTTCAGCGCAACGTGTATTCCCATCCGCCCTCTTGCGGTACCCATCTGGAATCAGGGGCCGCCATCCTCCGGCACTTCGGCGTGCGCAATCGAAATGCTATCCGTGGAAGCCCGGGGTATAGTGACAAGTTACCATACCGCTTGTTGGATTCAGGCCGATTCCGCGGGGCATTTCGTCGGCTCGTTTGCTTTCCCAAAGCGCGGATTTAACTCTAACTCTGGCCTCAGAAATCTGATGTTCAATCAGGCTCACTCTCAACCTCCCCTGAGATTGGAATAGCCCGAAGCGCGACATTGCCACAAGCCCTTCGTTTCCCATTTTGTGAGGGTTTACTCAGGTATATATGGAAACCTTCACCGTGTTTTCAGCATTCGGCATGTGTCCTTCTCAAGTTTCCGCGCGAATCGCTGGAACCAAAGGAGATAAGCGCCCATCCGCCCGCCGGTTCAACCCCGGCCGCAGTGCTCACACTTTCCTTATAAGATCTTTACGGGTCTGTGTCTACGCTCTAAAGACGAGCCCCTGATGTCCAGGGAGCAAGATGCAGGTCAGATGGCGAATCGAACGGACTTGGGTGAAAGACATCCGCTCTCCGCACTCCTCATAATTGGGCGGTCTCTTGCAGCGGCAACAATCCTTGCGCTGTTGACCTACCTCGGATTCGCCCTGGGCGCGGATCTTACGACAATCAGCTTCTTATATCTCCTGCTTGTGGTCTCAACCGCTTTGTTTTGTGGCTTCTGGTACGCTTCGGTCATTTCGCTTCTCGCCGTCGCCTGCCTTGATTATTTCTTCGTTCCGCCAATCTTCCAATTCACCATTTCAGATCCTCATAACTGGGTGGCGCTGGCGGCGTTTCAATCCACGGCGCTCGTCATTGGGCGATTATCCGGCAAGGAACTGCGCAGTTCGAGAGAAGCTGCAGCCCATCGCAAGGAGATGGAGCAGCTTTATGAACTGAGCAGGAGTTTCCTCCTTCTGGATCTGCACGAACCGCCCGGGCCCCAGCTTGTGGTTCTCATTCACCGAATCTTCAGTCCCCGCGCAGTGGCCTTGTTTGACGTGAATATGGCGCGGCAAGACAGAATGGGCGACTGGGATCCGAATGAGGAGGATCTGGCAAAAGAGTTTTACCTTCGCGCCGCTCCTCAATTCGATCCCAGATCCGAAACTTCACAACGGATACTGAACGCGGGATTTGGACCTGTGGGCGCCCTGATTCTCCGCGGCAAGCTGAGCACTCCGGTCGTCGATGCGCTCGCCTCGCTCGCAGCCATCGCCCTGGACAGGCATCAATCGCTCGAGAAGGAAGAGAGAGCGGAAACCGAGATGAAGAGTGAACAGTTGCGTGCGGCGGTAATGGACGCACTGGCACATGAGTTCAAAACGCCTCTCACCGCGGTCGCAACTGCCAGTTCAGGATTGCTGGAACTGGGAGGATTAACCGGGTCCCAGCGAGATCTTGCCGCCCTCATAGACGACGAAGCGGTCCGTTTGAACGAGCTCTGCACACGCCTGCTGCTCACCGCCAAACTGGACGCAAAACAAGTGGGCCTGCAAAGAGACGAAGTCAGTCTCAGCGATCTGGTCAGCGAGGTACTCACCAGCCGGCCCGCACAAGATGTCAGGGATCGGCTTGAGGTGCAAGTCGAAGATCCTGGCTTCACCGTGAACGTGGACCGCGCACTCGTGGCCATGATTCTCACCCAATACATTGACAACGCTCGGAAATATTCCTCCCCGGGTACGCCGATCCCGATAGCCGCGCGAACAAGCCACAGTGAGGTAGTCATCTCGGTGCATAATTCGGGCTCGACCATTCAGATCGAAGATCGTGAAA
>Ga0302197_10000195_pt1 | contig 60066 bp, 34 predicted proteins | sample II_Bog_N2_1_FD_193526 | JGI IMG/M metagenome (GOLD analysis project Ga0302197, IMG submission 193526) | Peat permafrost microbial communities from Stordalen Mire near Abisko, Sweden - II_Bog_N2_1 | ecosystem: Environmental > Terrestrial > Soil > Wetlands > Peat | place: Sweden: Abisko... | reverse complement strand
GGTCACCGCAATGTCAATGGCGCGGTCGGATCGCTGCACGGCGTGAGCCTCAGTGACATCACCGCTGAGATCCCCAACCTGCCGCCCGATCAGATGAACAAGTTTCCGGGTCCGAATCCGTATCACAACCCCATGCTGATCACGGCCTCAATCACCGGCCTGCCCGGACATCCTGTGCAGGATGTGACCCTCAAGAACATCACCATCATCTATGGCGGCATCGGCAGTGTCCCGATGGCCGGGCAGCCCCGCCTAGACGGCCTCGCCAAGATTCCGGAACGTGCTAAAAATTATCCTGAATGCCGGATGTTCGGGATGCTGCCCGCCTGGGGCTTCTACTGCCGCCACGCCGAAGGCATCAAGTTTGACCAGGTCACGCTCCGGGTAAAGGGCAGCGACTATCGCCCGGCTCTGGTGTGCGATGACGTGCAGGACATCGTGCTGAACGGTTTTCATGTCGGGGCTGCCGGCTGCGAGCCGGTGATTGTGCTCAACGACGTGCAGGGAGCGACCATCCGCGACAGCGCCGCCCCGGGTGCCGGCACCTTCGTCAAAGCCATGGGCAGCACCCGGAATATCCAAGGACCCTGATTGGGCTGTTAGCCACCGTCCTTGTCTCCCTCCGGGGATACAACGACGGTGAGATACTGGCCGCCATGGATCCCGGCAACAGTCCTGGGTTGGATTGGTGCGACCTCGAACTGGGGCGGCTGGCGATGCCGAGGGCGAGCTCCAGCCGGCCGGTGCCGTTCAGGCTGGGTCGTGGCCAGTGGTTACCAGTATTGCTTATAAGTCGCGTTACGGCTCCAGATGACGACCAAAAGTCCGCGCCTAGCAATCTTCAAAAATCCCAGCAAATGTGGGGGTATGCTCTTATTGGTTCTAACACGACGTTTCCGTTAGGTCGTGTTAGAACCTCCAATTCTAACGCGACCAAACAAGTCGTATATTGAGTTTTGGCGGCTTCACAACGCAAGATGACCCTTATTTGTTCCCCTTTCACGTCTCCTGTTTTGAGACTGTCGGAGTCGCAGCTGTCTAAATATAGCCAAAGGGTCACGAAAAGGGTCGTCCATTATCGGTAAGGGGCCATCACTGTTCCCCTCACCTCTTTTTATAAACCGTTGTAGCTGCGTATTTCACACAATGGACAATGTTCCACGCCTTGCAAATTCCTCAATGAATTCAATAGATTCCAGCCCGGACAGATTCCGATGTAAAATCTTGTTTGGCGGGAACCGCAATTTTCTCATGGGTCGGAGGATAGCAGCCTGTTTTTTTCCTTGTATCAGCGAATCTGATTTCTACCAGCCATACGTGGCTCCGCCATCGAGATTGTTTTTGGATTGGCTGCCGGGTGATCGAGTTTTGACACCCGCCCACGCACATGGCTCCTTGCCTTTGCTCTCTACGCAGCCATGGATTTGCTGTCCAGGGCCAAGCGCAAAGACGCACTGCCTGACCCGGCCAAGATCATCAACCCGCTGCTCCTGAAACGGGACGGATATGTGGCTCAAAAAGGAGCTACCGAAACCGCCGTTACAAGCCCGGTCGACCGGGCTTCCCTTATAATTAAAGGGCAGCCCAGTGCCGGGGTAGCAGTTTCTGGTTCCACTTTCCACTGCTCAGTTGAGCAGGTTGTAGGTGGTAAGGTTGTAGTTTCTGCTGCGCAGGCGAAAGGCTCCGACATCGCGTCGGACACTTCGTTTGCGCAGTTGAGCAGACACAACCCTGACGACGTGATGGAGTCCATCCCGGCAGACTACGGTTCCCGGCACTCGTTGAATTACTCCACCTCGTTCGACGCGCGATCCAGGTTAAGTTCACATGGCGGCCTTGGGAGGTTTTATCCCCGCCGATGCGCTGGCGGTGCCGTGACGATCCATTCCGGGTCGTCCTGATACTTCACCGGCTCGCTGGCCACCAGGTCGGTTGAAGGTGGTAGTTAGTTGCGACCCGGTGTGCTCATTGTCTCCACGCGGAGACAAAAGAGAAAGGAAGGTGGCGTCGCGAGTGTAAAAACCGGCCCGCAGCGGACCCAAACGCTGCGGGCCGGACCACCAATCCACCGTCTAACTTCCCGCCAGCCCCATAACTGGCGAAAATCTTTTTTAATAAACCGCGCCTTACGGATAGACGAGTTTGTAATACTCGTTCGTCACGCCGGTCTTGATGATGGCGATGTTCGTCTGGATGATACTGGCTGTGCCGGGCACTGTGCCCCAGTCGGCGCTGTTCCCGCTCACGCCCTTGTTCAAGTTGTTCGTCTGCACCAGCAGCCGATAACCAAGATGATCCGCCGGCCAGCTCAATACCAGGTTGTTCCCGCTCACGCTGTTCGTCAGCTTGGGCACCGTCGCGCTCGGCTGCAACAGCACGTTCACCGTATAGACGTTCGTCTGCGACAAGTCCTGCGACACCACCTGCACCGCCAGCACATTCGCCGGCGAGGCCAGGCTCATCGTGTTCGTCACGCTCGCCACCCCGTTCGTCAACGAGATGTTGTAGCTGCTGCCGGTGTTGAAGCTCAACGCCAGTGCCGCCGTCCCGTCCGCACTCGTCGCCGTCACTGTCACCCCGTTCGTCGGATAGGTATTCGTCGCCGTGTAGCTGGTCGTGCCGGAGTTAAACGTCTGGCTCAATGTCCCCGGCGAGAGGCTCAGATTGGACAACAGCGCGTTCGTGCTCCCCAGCCGCGTCATCGTCACCGTATTCGTGCTCGTCGTTACCCCGTCCTGCGCCGTCACCATCACCACAATAACGTTCGTCGAGCCCACCCCCACCGGCAGCGAGGCCACCGTCAGCGTGTAAGCGTTCGTCGCCTGCGCCACGCCATTCAGATACAAAACGTTTGTCGCATAACTTGACGTGTTCGTCACCGTCACTGTCACCGAGGTGCCCGCATACGCATTCGTTACCGCGTAATTCGTTGTCCCCGTCGCAAACACCGGCGACAGAGTTCCCGGCGTCACCGACAAGTAGCTCAAACTCGCGTCCGAACTCACCGGAGAGCCAAGCTGCGTCAAGGCCACCACATAGCTGTTCGTCACCGACAAGTCCTGCGATACCACCTGCACCGTCACATTGGTCGTCCCGACGACCAGTGTCAGCGATGCGCTGGCCAAGCCGTTGGTCAGCGGTTGTTGCGGCGTGGTGCCTAATAACAGGGTATTTGACGCTGTGCCATCCACGTTGGTCACCAGCACCGTCACCGAGCCAGCGCCATAGGCATTCGTAGCGTAGTAGATGCCCAAGTTGTTCGTCGTAAAGGCGGACGGGAAGAAAATCAGTGCGCCCGCACCATTGCTGATGACCAGATTCGCCAATTGCGCGTTCGTGCTGGCGGCCCCAGCCGTCACCTGCAAACTGCCAATTCCGCTGATGTATCCGGAGCTGGAGATGGCGTTGTAAACTCCTGCGGGCTGGGGCACTCCGCCCAATGTCAGGTCGGTAACGGCATTGGTCACTGCAAAGTCCAATTTCAACATGGCTCCGCTGGCGACATTAACGGTTGAATTGGTAGCCAGCGTGGCTTGGGCGATTTCAAGCGTCCCGCCCGAAACGGTCGTGTTACCGGTATAAGTGTTGGCACCGGAAAGCGTCAGGGTGCCGGATCCTGCCTTGGTTAGCGAGTAACCCGAGCCGCCGTCACCAATCGCCCCGCCGACGGTCAGCGTGTTGCCACTGACCGTCACCTGCCGGTTGCCGCCCAGCGTCACCGCGCCGCCGCCCAAACCCAAGTTCGTGGTCCCGGCAAAGGCAAAGTCGCCGTTCCATTGATAGGTCGGCGAGTTGGCCACCGTCAACGCCGCGCCCGATGTGTTATCCAGCGTGCCCCCGTTGATCGTCAGGCCGTAACCAGCGAACCCGCTGATCGCGGTGTTATAGTTGAGGTTCAGCGTGCCGCTGTTGAGCGTCGTGTTGGTCAGGTAATACCCCGGTCCGGTCAGCGTCACCGCACCGCTGCCGCTCATGATCAACGTGGCCAAACTGGTGGGGTTCACACCATAAAATGCACCCAGCTTGTAATTCCCGGCGCCGTTCAGCGTCAGGGTGTAGTTCTGAAGCTGGAGGTTGTTCAATACGGTCAAGGTCCGGCCGGAGCCGACGTTGAAGGCACTGTTGTTTTGGATATAGACGCGATATGAGCCGAGCACCAGATCGTCCGAGGCGGCGGACATATCAATGGCCACCCCGCCAATGCCATTCAGAAACAGGCTGTAGGTGTTATTGTAATTCGTGATGGTGATGGGCACGCCGGTCGGAGCCACATTCGACGAGATGAGAATGCCGCCCCAAGTGACGTAGTTCTGAATCGCGTTGGTCAGGTTGGTGGCCGCGTAGGTGCCGCTCCAGGCCGCCCAATCCGAACCGCCGGGCGCGATGCCCAACAGCCAGCTGGAGCTTTGATTCAAGGCGATGGCGTTGTCCGCCTTCACGATGCCGGGTAGCGGCCCCAGCGGACCCACCGTCAAAACCAGTGCTCCGTATTGGACCGACACGGTGGCCGTCGCCGCCGTGCCGCTGCCATTGACCGTCAGCGTTCCCGGACTGCCGGTGACGCTCCCACCGCCAGGGGCAATCAACGTATAATAGCCCACGGAAAGCGTGCTGGTCGTGGTGACGGTGATTGGCGCGCCGTTCAGGTTCAACGAACCGGCCGTCCCCGCCGTCAAGGGCGCAGTTAATCCGCCGCCGTAACCCGTGAAGACAAGGCCGCCAGCGGAAAGTGTCAGGCCCTTGCTTGAACCCATCGTGATGGTTCCCGTCGTGTTCGTGCCGGTGGCGCCGGCATTGAGCGTCTGGCCGGAGCCGAGCGCCAAGGCCGTGGTCAGGCCCGAAACATCCAGCGTCGCGCCGCTCGCGACCGTAAGGTTGCTGCTGGCAATGGAGCCGCTGCCGCTCAAGGCCAGCGTGCCGGCCGAAATGGTGGTGTTGCCCGTGTAGGTGTTCGCCGCCGTCAGCGTCAACTTGCCCGCACCCGCCTTGGTCAGCGAGTAGGTGTGGCCACCGTCACCAATCCCGCCGTCCACCGTCAGTGTGTTGGCATTGACCGTCACCTGCCGGTTGCCGCCCAGCGTCACCACCCCGCTGCCCAGATCCAAGTTCGTGCTTCCCACAAACGTAAAGTCGCCGTTCCATACGTTGGTGGGTGACTGCCCAATCGTCATCGCGCCCCCAGATGTGTTGTCAATTGAACCGCCGTTGATGGTCAGGGTAGAATTGGCGGCTCCACTATACGCAAAGGCGTGCTTGATATCCAACGTCCCGCTGTTGAGCGTCGTGAACAGACTATTATTCGGCCCAACCAAGGTCAGCGAACCGCTTCCGTTCATCACCAGAGCGCCAGCGCCAGAGCTGTAAATGCGGTTGTTCGATCCCTTGATGTAGTTGCCGGCCCCGTTCAGCGTCAGGGTGTAACTGCCGATGTTTAAAATCTGGTCAAGCGTCAGCGTCCGGCTGGCGGCAACATTGAACGAAACATTGTTGTTGATTGAGACACCATCCGAACCCAGGAAGAGGTCGTCCGCAGCTGCCGACATGTCAATGGCCACCCCGCCAATGCCGTTCAAATATAAGCCGTGATTGCCGGCGTCATTGGTGATAGCGATAGGCACGCCGGTCGGTGTCACATTCGACGAGATGAGGATGCCGCCCCAGGTGACGTTGTTCTGGATTGCGTTGGTCAGGTTGGTCGGCGTGTAGGTTCCGCTCCAAGTCGCCCAATCCGAACCGCCGGGCGCGACGCCCAAAAGCCAGCTGGAGCCTTGATTCAATGCGTTGGTGTTATCGGCCTTCACGATGCCGGGCAGCGGACCCAGCGGACCCACCGTCAAAACCAGTGCTCCGTATTGGACCGACACGGTGGCCGTCGCCGCCGTGCCGCTGCCATTGACCGTCAGCGCGCCCGGACTGCCGGTGACGGTGCCACCACCCGGGGCAATCAACACGTAATACCCCACGGGGAGGCTGCTGGTCGTGGTGACGGTGATCGGGGCGCTGTTCAATGCCACCGAACCGGCCGTCCCCGCCGTCAACGGGGCGGTGCTGCCGCCACCGTAGGCCGTGAAGATCAGACCGCCAGCGGAAAGCGTCAGACCTTTGCTTGAACCCATCGTGATGGTTCCCGTCGTGTTCGTGCCGGTGGCGCCGGCATTGAGCGTCTGGCCGGAGCCCAGCGCCAAGGCCGTGGTCAGGCCCGAAACATCCAGCGTCGCGCCGCTCGCGACCGTAAGGTTGCTGCTGGCAATGGAGCCGCTGCCGCTCAAGGCCAGCGTGCCGGCCGAAATGGTGGTGTTGCCCGTGTAGGTGTTCGCCGCCGTCAACGTCAACTTGCCCGCGCCCGCCTTGGTCAGCGAGTAAACCAAACCGCCGTCACCGATCGCACCGCCCACGGTGAGCGTGTTCGCATTGACCGTCACCTGCCGATTGCCACCCAGCGTCACCGCACCGGTGCCGTAGTTGAGACTGTAGGTGCCGTTGAAGACAAAGTCTCCATTCAGATTCAGGGCTGGCGCTTGGCCTTGCGAGATTCCGTTGACGGTGGCGTCCAGCGTGCCGCCATTAATCGTCAAAGCTTGTGCGGCATTACCACAAAGCGCGTAGTTGTGGTTGACATTGAGCGTGCCGCTGTTCAACACGAAGTTTTTGAGATAGTTCGGGTCGCTTAACGTCAACGCGCCCGTGCCGCTCATGACCACGTTAGTGCCGGTGCCTCCAAAGATTCGTCCCGATATTACCACATTGCCACCGTTGGTAATAGTTTCCGTGATGTTGTTGCCCACGCTGGAATCATTACTAATAAACAAGTTCCGGCCACTGGCAACCGAGAACAATTGGTTGCTGGCAATCGTCAACATGGTGTTTGCCACACCCGACCCGAGGGTGAGGTCCACCGAGGCGGACGACATGTCAATGCCCACTCCGCCCACTCCATTTAGCGTGAGAGTGGAGCCGTTAGTGATGTTGACCGCGACGCTGGGGTTGCTAATTTGAATGCCTCCCCAAGTGACGTTACCGCCCAAAGCATTGGTGCAATTGGCCGGGGTAGCGACTGTGCTGTTCCAGACGGCCCATTGTGAACTGCTGGGCGCGGCTCCCGACACCCAACTGCTGCCGTTATTGAGGTAGTTGTTATTGTCCGCCTTGACCTGGAGTGTGGCGGTCACGGTAAGCACCAGCTTGCCGGAAGTTACCGCTAAGGAGGCAATCGTGTTCGCTCCGAGACCGCTGCCATTGACCGTCAGCGTGCCAGGCGTGCCGGTGACGGTTCCCGAAGAAGCCGTATCAATCAGTGTATAGGTGTTAGCCGTCAACGCAGTCGTCGTAGTAACCGTGACCGGCGCGCCATTCAGGTTCACCGCCCCGGCGGCTCCCGAGGCCGTCAAAGGCGCGGTTCCACCGCCACCGAAAGCCGTAAAGACAATCCCCCCGACCGACAAGGTCAAGCCTTTCGAGCTGCCACCCTTGATGGTTCCGGTGGTGTTTGCGCCAGTGGCGGTGGCATTAAGCGTCTGGCCGGAGCCCAGCGCCAACGCCGTGGTCAGACCCGATACATCCAGCGTCGCGCCGCTGGCGATTGTAAAGTTAGGGCTGTTGGAGAGGGAACCGCTGCCGCTCAAGGCTAGCGTGCCGGCGGAAACCGTGGTGTTGCCGGAATAGGTATTCGCGCCGGTAAGGGTCAGGTTGCCCGCGCCCGCTTTGGTGAGCGAGTAGGTGTGGCCACCGTCACCAATCGCACCGCCCACGGTGAGGGTGTTGGCACTGCAGGTCACTTGACGATTGCCACCCAAAACAACCGCCCCGCTGCCGAGGTTGAGGCTGTAGGTGCCGTTAAAAGAAAAGTCTCCGTTCAGGTTCAAGGCGGGAGCATTGCCTAACGAGATTCCGTTGACGGTGGCGTCCAGCGTGCCGCCGGCAATGGTCAACGCGCTCCCGGTATAACCACTAAACGCGTAGTTTTGATTGATATTGAACGTGCCGGCGTTGAGCACCATGTTGGTCCAGGCATAATCAACCACACTGACGGTTAAGAAACCGTTGCCATTCTTGATCAAGGTTCCATAATTGTTACCACCCAAACTTCCAGAAAAGACGGTGTTGCCATCCCCATCCAGCTCCATACTATTCCAGGTGCTGCTCCTCCCAAGAGCAAATTGACCGCTGATGGTGAGGGTGTGGGATGTGTTCGTAATAATCGCCGGTGCGGTTGACGCGTAGAAGGTCTGAACCGTAAAGCCCGGACCGATGGTCAGGTCAGTTGTCGCGGACCCCATATCAATGGCCGGCGAATTGTCTAATCTCCGCCAGTAGGAATTGACACTGCCGCCGGTGGAAATATAGACCGGCGCAGCGGGATTTACGATTTTCATTCTTGACCAATCCGAGGCTCCCGTAGTTGCCACGGTATTGCTACAATTGGCGGCCGTCGCCACCGTGCTATCCCAGATGACCCCATCGCCACTGTTAAACGTGCCGCTGACCCAACTGGTGCCTTGCTCAAGGGGGTTGTTGTTATCTGCCTTGGTCTGATCAGCCGCCCGGGCGGTGCCGGCGGACAAAATTGCCAATCCGGTGATGACGGCTAAACACTGATTTAGGAGTTGCTTTTTCATAATCAATTCAAGTTTTATTGGGTGGAGTCGCAAACAATCTAGTTCAAAGCCTGGTTCCGGTCTATTCGGCAAATGCCTAATAGCCGCCGTCCGCCGCCCGCAGCAAGCTGCGTCATTGCTCGCAAGCAGAATTCCAGCTACCGTTGCCCTGATGACCCGCATTGACGAGTTGTTATCCCCGCTACGGCAAATCCGCATCTTGCTGATCCGGCTGGCTTGCGGCCTGCTTGTGCTGGCCGCGCCGGTGGTTTTCTCAACGCGGGCCGAGGAATTTCATGTGCAGAACTGGCGGCGGGAAGACGGCCTGCCGGACGGGCAGATCACGGCCCTGGAACAAACGGCGGACGGCTACCTCTGGATCGGCACGGCGAAAGGGCTGGCGCGCTTTGACGGCATCCGGTTCAAGGTTTTCAAAGCGGGTGAAACGCCAGACTTTACCGACTCGAGAATTTCCAGTCTGACCACTGATCATGATGGCACTCTCTGGGTGGGACTGCTCGACGGCAACATCGTCCGGCGCGGGGAAGACGGGTTTGTGGCCATGCAGCCGGCCGTGCCGTTAAAACTTCGCCCCGATCAAAAACCCATTTCCGACACCTGGCTGTGGGATCGTCGCACGGCAATGGTTGAAGAGGCCGAAGGCACGCCCCGCAACGATGTGCGGCGTTTTGCGGATCGCCGGGCGCAACTGACCACGGATGGCGAAGGTTCAGTCTGGTGGCAGGTTTCCGGTTTGAGCCTGATGCGCTTCAAGGCCGGGCAATGGAGCGTGTTCACCGCCAGCAACTCCGTGCCGGCGGACACACTGCGGCAAGTGGCTTGCGACCACGAGGGCCGTGTCTGGTTTGAATCCGATGGCAAACTACAGCCGTATAATCCCGACAGGCAAAATTCGGCCGCTGCGATCGTGACTTTGAACGGCCAATGGGCGGTGTTAACCCCGGCCAGTCCGGGCGGGTTGTGGGTGGCGGAACCGCGCAGTTCGTGGTTGCAGGAAGGCGGACGGGTGTTGCGGCTGGCCGATGGCCGATGGCACGATGAATTATCTTTGAAACCACCGTCACCGCGTCCGGCCAGCAGCGTCATTACCTGCCTGCTGGAAGATCATACCGGAAGGCTTTGGTGCGGCACCGCCTCGGGCGGCATATTTTTTTCCAATAACAAAGGCGAGTGGCAGAGGCTGCGTCCACAAAGTTCGTTCTCGCAGGGTTATATTTCTTGCCTGTTTGAAGACCGTCAGGGCAACCTTTGGGTCGGCACGGTGGGCGACGGGCTTTACCGTGTCACCGCGCAACCGGCCAAGATGCTCACCCTGCCGCCGCCTTATGAGAACGCTGAAATCAACACGACCTGCGTGACCCGGGACGGGGCCATTTGGATGGGCACCGGCGGCAGCGGCGCCATCCGGTTTGATGGCACAAATTTTTCGTCTTTCGGCCTGGCCGAGGGACTCGCCAACCAACATGTCTGCGCCCTGTTCGAGGATTCCCGCACCAATCTCTGGGCGGGCACTTCCGGAGGTTTGTTCCGCTGGGAAGCGGGACGTTTCGTGCCGATGGCCGGACCGCCGGAAATGTCCGTTTGGGTGAAAGCCCTTTTTGAGGATCACCGGGGCCGTTTGTGGATTGGCACGCTCGGCGGGTTGATTTGTTATGAACAAGGCCGGCTCGAGGTTTATCACCTGCGCCGGGATAAAGGTTATTGCGACATCCGCTGTCTGGCCGAAGATTCGTCCGGCAACCTTTGGGTCGGAACTATTGGTCAGGGACTATTCTACCTTCCCGGCGGGCAGGCGGATAAAAGCCAACAGGTGCAGACCTGTCCAGCCTTGGATGTCCGCGCCTTGTATTACAGCAAGGAGGGCACACTCTGGATCGGTGGCTGGGGCGGCGGGCTTTTCTGGATGGAAAACGGACTTTTCTTCAATGTCACCACGGAGGACGGTTTACCAAGCGATCGGATTCAATCCATCATGGCCGATACCACCGGCCGAATGTGGTTGAGCACCGACAACGGTCTGATAGGCCTCACGCCTTCAGAAGTCCAAAACTACCGGCGGGGAATAAGCCCACCGCTCCTGTGCCAGCACATTTCAATGGCGGAAGGACTGGCCAATGGGGGCTGCTCCGGTTCCGGTCAACCGGTTGCCGCGCGAACCGCCGACGACCGGCTATTGTTTCCCAATTACGAGGGTGTCGCGGTGCTGGATCCGCAAAAGACCGAAAACCGGCAATTGCCCCTGAGAGTAATGGTCGAGTCGGTGTTTGCCGATGGCAAGGAACTCTCGCCTGCCGCCGTCGGCAAATGGCAGGTTTCTTCTGGTGTGCGCCGGTTTGAATTTGATTACACGGCACCGAACCTCGCCACCCAACCCAGTTTGCACTTCCGGCACAAACTGGTGGGAATGGATAAAGACTGGGTGGACGTGGGCGAGCAACGCGCCGCCTACTACAGCCAGTTACCGCCCGGCAATTATCAGTTTCACGTCATGGTGGGCGGTGCCGACAATAAATGGTATTCCGCCGACCGGGTGATTAACCTCAACATCATGCCGCGTTTCTGGGAACGGCGCTGGCTCCAGGTGCTCGCCAGCGCCTTGCTGGTGGCGATTTTGGGCGGCAGCTTCGGCTGGAGCCAGCGGCGCAAATACCGGCTGCGCGTGGAACGCCTGCAAATGCAGAATGTCATGGAGGATGAACGCCGCCGCATCGCGCGCGACCTGCATGACGAATTCGGCTCCCGCCTGAGCGGGATTGCCCTGCAAGGCGAGGCCGCCACCCAGGCCGGCCATATATCGCCCACTGCCTATTCAGAGATCATGACCATGACCCGCCGAGTGCGCGGGTTGATCGGCATCCTGGATGAAGTTGTCTGGGCAACCAATCCGGCCAACGATTCTCTCGCCAATGTCGTCGCCTACTTGTGTGACTACACCGAGGACTTCCTGTCACCCACCGCCATCCATTGCCGTTTGGAAGTTCCCGCAACCTCGGAACTGCCCGCCATCACCCTGACCGCTCAGACGCGACACAACCTGCTGTTGGCGACCAAGGAGGCGCTCAACAACAGCATCCGCCACGCCCAGGCAAAAACCATCTGGTTGAAAATTCACATCAAATCAGGCTGCTTGGTCGTAGAAATTGCAGATGACGGCGGTGGATTTGAGCCAACGGCGGTGCGAGCCGGCGGCAACGGCCTCTTGAATTTTACCAAGCGGATGGAACTAATCCACGGAAAGGTTGAGATTCAAAGTCAAACTAACCAGGGAACCATAGTCAGGCTTAAGATTCCACTGGGAATCACAGCCATATTACCCAAATAAACTAACTACCACATGAAAATAAAAGTTGGCATCGTTGAAGACGACCGCGCCGCCCGGGAGAACTGGGTCAAAATTTTGAATGCCCATCCCAAATTGACCTGTGTGGCCGCCTGCGCCACCGGGGAAGAGGCGCTGAAGCATTTACCCGGCTGCCAGCCGGACGTGATTTTGATGGACATCAATCTGCCCGGCATGATGGGCATCAAATGCACCGCCTTGCTCAAGAATTGCCTGCCGCAAACCCAGATATTGATGGTGACCGCATTTTCAAACAATGATTACGTCTTTGACTCGCTACAGGCTGGCGCCAGCGGCTACCTCTTGAAAAGCAAATCGTCGGAGGAAGTTATCCGCTCCATCATCGAGGTCATGGAAGGCGGCGCGCCCATGACCGGCCAGATTGCCCGGAGAGTAATCGAGGTGTTTCGCAAGCCCTCGCCACCGGGAGTGGAGGCGGAGGCGCAACTCACACCCCGCGAAAATGAGATCCTGCAATGGATTGCCAAAGGCTTGTCCAACAAGGAAATCGCCGCGCAAATCAAAACCACCACTTACACCGTGGGCAAGCATATAGAGCACATCTACGAAAAACTCCACGTTCACTGCCGGACCGAGGCGGCGGCAAAATATTTTGGCGGCGCTGATCAGGTGGCCTCGCGACAAGGCAAACCGCCTCTGTCTCGTTAATCAATGTCCGGAACGGCTCATTGGAGCAGGCCAAGTCTTTACAAGGTCATTGTTTCTCTTGGGCGGGCAACCAGAAGGCATTATTGGGAATCGTTCCTTGGGGCAACCCCGGGCCGCTCCAAGAAAAAGTCAGTGACGGCGTGACGGAATTCCGGTGGGCGTAATATAACCGGAACGGATGCAGTCCCGCCTGTAGCCGCATGCTGCCGCTCACTTCTTTGCCGCCAGAATACCCATAATCGGCATCAATCACCGTCGCGTCATGGACGCGGAGCAAGGCGCCGGTGTCTGCCGTCAGATAAAAAGTGTAATCGCCATCCTGCGGGATTTTTAGATACCCGTTGAAAAACACGCCGCCATCATGGTGGCTGATCATTTTTCCCAAGTCTGGTTGGCTGGCCGTGCCGGCGGCCGCTGGCTTTAGGATTTCAAACTCCGGCACCCATGGAAAAGTCCCCTCGTAAGTTTTCCATTCCACGCCGGAAACGACCGCGCCCGGCGTCGAGGCAGGAACCAGTTGCCGGTCATACGGGCGCGGCGCACCGCTGTCCGGCCGCCGCACTTGCCGAACCAAGGTTTCCATTTTTTTCTCCAAGCCAGGCATTTTGGACGCCAGGTTGTCTTTCTCCTTCGGATCAATGGTAACTTGGTAGATTTCAAATGGATTGTCAGGAGATTTGATGTCGTAGCGCAAACCGACATAATCGCCTATGCGGATGGCCTGCATTTGATTTCGCAGCCGGCCACGGTTGCCGGGTGTGAAATCAACGTAGTCGGGCGTTTTGCCATTGTTATAATATTCCACATACACATAGCCGCGATCACGCTGGATGCCCTGGCCGGTAAGTTCGGGCAGCAGCGAGACTCCATCCGTCCGCGCGGGCGCGGGAACGCCGGCAACTTCGGCGAACGTGCCCAGCCAATCATAAGAGATGCTCGGCCGGTTGATTATTAGTCCAGCAGGGACATGCCCCGGCCAGCGAACCAGCGTGGCCATGCGGATTCCACCTTCCAGGCAGTCCCGCTTGATGCCGTCGAAGGGGCCGAAGCTCTCAAAGAAATTAGCCTCCAGCGGTTCGTTTGGAATATATGATTCTATGCTTGGCCCGTTGTCGGAGGTGAAAACAACCAAAGTGTCATTATCAATGTGCAGATCTTGCAGCAACTTTTGAATGTCGCCCACGGCATCGTCGATGCGACGCGTCGCCGTGGCATACCGCTTGTAAACATCCGGCCAAGAAACCTCGGGCGTGGCAGCATTTGCGGCATAAGTGGCATTCCGGTATTCAGGATAAACCCAAGAATCAGGTTTGCCCGAAGCGGTGTTAATCATGTTGCCGGAGATGCCCAACCATTGCAAACCGCCGGCCAGACCGCCGCCCGCCGGATACTCTTGCGTCGGCAATTCCTGAACTGCGTGCGGTGTGTCGTAGGCCAGATACATGAAGAATGGCTGGTCAGCATGAGTGCGCTCATGGTTCACAATCCATTGCTTCGCCCAGGCAGTCCATAAGTCGGCCGTGTAACATTTATCCAAAGAGGGGGTTATGTTATTGGTTCCATCCCATGTCTGCTTGGGGATTTTCTCTTCGGAATATGGGGCTTCCTTGGGATAATGTTCGTGGCCATCTTCGTGGCGAGCATAGCCAAAAAATGAATCAAAACCGCGCTTGGTTGGAAACGCCGGCCAGGTGGCTGGATTTGTTTGACCCGGATCGTTGCCCTGCAATCCCCACTTGCCCACGGCGACGGTAGCATAGCCAGCCTGTTTGAGCACCGTGGCCAAGTTATGGTTGTTCTCCAGAGCCTTGTCAAACTGGTTGTCGCGCACATTGGCATGCCCCTGGCTGACGCCCAGCAGGATTGACGCGCGGGATGGAGCACAGACGGGCGCGGCACAATAATGACTTCTAAATTGCGCCCCTTCGGCGGCAAACTGATCCAGCTTCGGAGTCAACTCCCACGGCTGGCTGCGGTTGTTTGCCTGCTTGCGACCATTTTGGAACAGAACGCCCAAATCGCCGTAGCCAAAATCATCGGCGAGTATGAATATGATGTTAGGCCGCTTCAGGCCGGCATCGGCAACCGGCTCCGCCGGCAAAGCAAGCGGGAGCAAGGACAATGACAGCAGTTTGCAAACAAGTCTTTGCATCAGGGATGTATCAACCGGTAAAAAACGGTAGGGTTAGTCGGACTGATGTAGCTATTATAAGGTGGCACGGCTCCGGTCACGTTGAACCAATTCGTTGTCAATCCCGTGCCGAGGCTGTTGGTTTGCATCTGAAGCTGCCAGAGCTGGTTGGCCGGCCAGTTTAAGGCCAACTGCCCGCCACCCGCTGAGCAGGTAATAATACTATTCGCTGCCGATGCCAGATTCGTGGCCAAAAGGCTGATGTCGGTTGAGGCCAGGGCTTGGTTATAAAGGCGAACGTCGTCAACGGAGCCGTTCAAAAATTGGCTGGGTGCCGCTCCGGGCATGGCGCCAATCCCCAAGGCGCCTGAACCGTTGGCAGCCTGCGCCCATCCGCTGACCAGAAGCAGACCATCCACATAGAGTTTTCGTGAGCCGGCGGCACCGTCCTGCACGGCGGCAAGCTGATGCCACTGGCCAACATCTGCGGTGACTGAACTTACAATGTCCGTGTTGCCGAAGAAAGCCCACTGATTTGAGGCGGTGATTCCCAAACCATACCATGCGCCGGCCGTGGGATCGGTTTCCACGATGGTGCTCCGCGCGTTCGGCAGCTTCTTTAGATTCACCCACGCCGAAAGCGTGAAGCTCTGGGTGCTGGTGAACTGAAAATCTGGAATGTTGGTGAGGTTCACATATTGGTTGATGCCATTGAACGACAAGGCGGCGACACCCTCGATGCCGGGAACATAAGCCGTGCCGTTGATGGCAACGCCATTGGCCGTGCCGACCGTGTCCAGGGTATTGTTTTCCAACCGCCATTCATGCGTCGGGGACGGTTTGTTGATTACCCAGGGCGTGCCGCTGACTTTGACACGGGTTGCCATCCAGGCATTCGGCGAATTGGTCGCCATCACTGAAAGTGTGTTCGCCCCATTAACCGCCGTCAGGGTTGCGCCGCTGACGGCCAGGCTATTTTTATAGTTCCAATTGGCGTCATAAACTTGCGCGCTGGCACCACCACTGTAAGTCAGATAGCTGTTGTAAGGAATCGTGCCGGCCACGGCCACGCTGTTGCCGTTGAGTGTCAGGACGGGATTAATGAGGCCGGTGGCCTGATCTTCCAGCATGGTCTTGATGGCGCTGACTGAGATATTAGGTGTCACCCCGTTGGGCACATATCTTAAAGACAGTCCTAACGAGTTCACATTGGCATAATTAAAGGTGTCGGCGGTGCCGTTAAATCCGGTGTCCGTGGTTTCGGCGATATCCGCGCGATACCACGACGCCTCGCCGTTCGGAATCTCAATGGTTTGCGTGCCGGAAAAATTCACCTTTAGCGCATAGTCGCGGCCCCCAATATGGAAGGCCAACACTGAACCGCTGTTGTCGCCGTTCACTGTAATGGCCACCCCGCGACTGGCGCTCATGTTAAATGGGGAACTTAAACCCGCCGCCGAAGGCGACCAACTGTAAGTGTTGGTGGCGTTCGTAAACGACAAGGGACTGGTCGCCAGCAGCGAAACATTATTGGCATTGGTGGCGGACATTCCCGGCAGCACCAGGAACTCGATCTGCGGTGTCTGGGCTGGATAAGGATTGTTAAGCGGGCTCAGGGTGGTGCCATCAGCCTTGTGGAACTGGTGTGGAGAAACGGGTCCCCGTTCGACCATGAGCTGCCAGGGGTTGTCCACCCCATTGCGCAACATGGCTCGCGTGGGAGTGATCTGCCATTGGTTGCCCGTTTGCGAAGGCATGTAGAAATCCGTGGCGAAAGATCTCAAGGTGGCCTGTTGACTTGTTGTCAGGTAGGGAGCCACTGCCTGCCAAAGGTTGAGACTGGACACCATCTGGCCCCACCAACCCTGGTTGGTGATGGTGTTCAAATCCGTTCCGATATGGTAGCCGAAAATCATGAAGTTAGGCCCATACCCGGCCGCGCAACCGAAAGCCCACTGATCCTCATCGAGATGGGTTGCCATAAACGAGGGATCCCACAGCCGGAGCGAAGCCAAGCCACCGATTTCCGAAATTTCCAAAACAAACGCCTGCCCGCCTTCATGTTTCTGAATCCGGTTGAACTGGTATTCAAAGTGGCCAAAGGGGGCGGTTAACCCCGCCTGGGAAGCATGCGTCGGATGATCTAAGGACTCGAAGACACACTGCGAAAACCGCCCAAGTCCCCAGACGCCCAGATCATAGTTTTTATCCTGCCCGTCATAGTTGTCATAGGTGACTTGGAATTGGTTCAGCAATGTCGCGAAAGCCTGGGCCTGCGTGGCGAGCAACGACGAACGGCTATCCGGGAGCAAGGCGCCACCGCCATAGTTGGGCAAAAAATCCACCCGGCTGCCCGCCGCATGGTTCTTTGACCATTGGCTGCTCCCGACATGATTAAAGCCGGTGATTTGCCAGTCCGTCGGGCTGACCACCGTCAACGAATAGGTGCAGAGATCATTGCTGATGCTCACATAGGAAGAAAAATCGCTTGGATAATCAGGCGGAGAGGGAGTGCCGGTAGTGAACGGCTGGCAGCCCGGATCCGGCTGAACATCAAAGGAGGTCGAGCTGCCGGTAATGCTGTTCAGCAACGTGCCGGTGGCGCAACGCGAAAGATTGGAAGACAATCCGGTCGGACTATAGTCACCCCAGATGGTATCGCCCACATTCACATAGCCAGCATTGCCATGAAACCACAGGCTAATGCCGCGCTGGGCGCAGTATTGTTGTAATAACGTCAGGTCTGCTGCCCCGTTGGGGAAAAGAACGGGATTAAGCCCATTTATGGCCGGATTGCTCCCCTGCCAGTAAGGGTGGAAAAGGTAGAGTGAATTCAGTTTGTTCGTGAACATGATGTCGGCGACCTTATAGAGATCACTCAAGGTGTTGGGGGCAAACATCACTGCCCGTGACGGTGGCAGTTCGCGCTCAAACCGGTCAAGCCATGCTGAAGCATCGGCGCGTGTCCAACTCGTCAGATTAGCACGGTTTGGCCGCGGCAGGGATGGTTCGCCGCTCCAGATGTCCAGCAAGATATCATCATGTTGCGCGGAGCCGGTTGAGGGAAAAATGGCGGCCGCGCCCATTGGCTGAATATTGTTGGTGGTTAAGCCATTAGGGTAAACGAAAGCATTGGTTTGGGAATACTGGACAGAAGGCCAGGATATTGGAAAAGCCCCGTATTGACTTATGATGGTCATATAATCCAGAGCCACAGTATTGAGCGTCCATCCATCACTTTGACCAGATGTCGCCAAGCTCATCGCCACAGCGTAGCCAGGCCAATTGGCATCAAGATTGCCGGTCTGAGGATTATTCGATACATGAACCAATGCGAATTTGAGGTAGCGGCCATTGCTCGTGACCGCGAAGGTGGCGCTATATTGTCCGTTGCTTGACCAAAACAACAACATATTAGTGCCAAAAGCAGCCATATGGTTGAACAATATGCTGCTATTTCCCTGTGAAACATACCAGCCCTTGGAGCCATTATTCACCTGCGCGCCGGTGTCCAGACGTTTCACGCTAGCTATTGTGGCATTATTGCTGATGGTTATCGCCATGAGTGAATTAGAGAATGTTACAGAATTAGTCTGTGGTGGGAGAACAAGTTGATTCAAGGAGTTGGTGCTGCCGCTGTAATTGCCATCACCTGAATACCAAGCCGTGATGAGATTGGTGCCCACCGGCAGATTCGTGATTGTGAGGCTATAAGTCATGCCTGCGACCACATTGCTGTTACACAGCGGGATGCCGTTCGTCAGAAAGGTGATGCTGCCGGTGGCATCGGCTGCCACAATTCCATTGTTTAGCACGGACGCGTTGAACGTGACAGGTTGTTGCCAGCCGCCCGTCTGCGCGGAGGAAGCCAGCAAAATGGAGGAACTGGCTTGAGTAACCAGCACTGCGCCGGTCAAGCCGGCAATGGTATAGTTGGCGGCCTGCGCACCGCCCAAAGCCAACGTGTTCGGAGAAACGATGGTTTGCACGCCTGTATTTACGCCCGCCAATCCGGCGCCACCGGAAACCAAGAATACGTTGTCACCGCCAACCACGTTGGTGATGGTAAGAATGCCATAGGCGGCGTTGGTGGTGCCATCGTAAACCCGGGTGCCGGCCAGCGCCACGGGCAACGGACTCACTATTTGCGTCAGCGTGTTGGCGCTCGGCTTGTAAGTGGCATCGCCACTGTAATTGGCGGTTAGGAGATGGGATCCCGCTGTAAGATTGCTGCTGGTTGTATAAGTGGCTGTGCCTCCTGAAATGGAATTGGTCGCCACCGGCAGGCCGTCCACGCTGAACACAAAATTGCTGGTTGCGTTGGCCGCCGTAACGCCATTTGTTTTCACCGTCGCGGTAAAAGTAAGCCCGCCACTACCACCATAAACTGGATTGCCTGAAGTCAAGACCAGCGTGGTGGTCGTGAAGATTGAGGAGCCGGTCAAAACCAAATACAATTCGCTGCTGTTGGTGGACAGCGAGGCTGTCCCATTGGCGCCATCACCATTGACAATGAGCAAACCACCGGGCAGCGTGCCAACCTTTCCACTGGCACCTTTGGCCACCAACTTGTAAGGAGACCCGGCCGCAGTCAGCGCCAAGCCACCATTGGCAACCGTGATGGTCACTGGCGTGCTGGCGCCCAAGCTCAGAATGCCCGAACCCGATAGCGTCAAAGGAACCGCGCCGCCCAAACCTGCCGGCTTGAACGCGGAGAACTGAAGCGGGCTGGTGCTGGCCAGTGTAAGCCCCTTGCCTGCGGCCGTGGCCAGAGTCGCGCTGTTGGTGCAGCCGCCGATTTGCAGGGTTTGCCCTGAGCCCAGTGTAGCCGCCGTGGTGAGGACAGAAACATCCAAGGTGGCACCGCCGGTAATGCTGACGAGAGGCGAGTTGGCGATCGAACCACCGCTGCTCAAGGCCAGCGTGCCGCCGTTGATAAAAGTGTTGCCCGAGTAAGTGCTGACCCCGGAGAGCACGAGCGTGCCTGCGCCGGCCTTGGTGAGCGAGTAGGCGTTTCCGCTATCGCCGATTGCTCCGGCCACGGTAAGGGTGTTGGCATTGCAGGTCACCTGCCGGTTGCCACCCAAGGTGACCGCGCCCGCACCCAGGCTCAAGTTTCCCGAGCCGGCAAATGTAAAATCACCATTCCAAAAATAGCTGGGGGGATTATTGTTTAGTGCAATCGTCCCGCCCGACGTGTTGTCAATCGCGCCCCCGTTAATGGTCATGAACGAATTCGCACTGCCATTGATGGCATAGTTATGGTTCATGTTGAGCGCGCCTGCGTTGAGCACGAAATTGGTGTTATAGTTCGGTGTTGCGATGGTCACTGCACCCCCGCCCTGCTTGATCAACGTGCCTGCCCCAGTCAGAGTCCCGGAGAAGATATAATTACCATCACCGTCCAGTGTCAGGCTCTGGCCGCCAGTGTTCCCCACATACAACCCGCCGCTGATGGTCAGGGTGCGCCCGGCTTGATTGGTGAAGAATGTCCCTGTAGTCCATGACTGAACAGTGAATCCCGAACTGATATTCAAGTCAACGGTGGCCGCCGACATATCAATGGCCGCCCCGTTGACTCCATACAACCGCCACCATCCAGAGGCAGCACCGGAGATGCGCACGGGCACACCGGCACTGGGGCTTTTGATCTGGATCTGCCCTACATTTATGGCGTTAACCGTCACAGTGTTGGTGCAATTGGCGGCGCTCAACGTGCCGTCCCAGATCGCCCGGTCGCCTGACCCCGGCACCGCGTTGCCCACCCAACTCCCCACCTGATCAAGCGGGGTGGCATTATCCGCCTTGGTTTGATCAGCCGCCCGGACGGCCTGCGTTGCGCCGGCGATTGCCAGGGTCACAATGGCCAACAGCAAATAAATTTGGCGATCACGTTGGCATCTGGATTCCCCGGATGATTTCATTGGTTTAGGTTTAAAATTAACGACTAAGAATTGGCTGTTTGGTTGATGGGAGTTGCTTTGGCTGCGGGTGCATCGCTACGCTATTTTTTCGGCGGACCGGTAAGCATGGCCGCAAACTACACCAGGCCATGAAAATATTCCATTAGGCATTTGCCGTATGGTGGGAATATGAGGTTGGATTTAAGCTTGCCTCCATGAAGCTCAACACCATCAGATTGATTGCCGGCTTGTTTTTTGGCTGCGCCTTAAGCGGAGCGGCTGCGGAAAACTCCCGGTGGATTCAGAATCTTCAAAACGCTCCCGCCAGCGTCGTTTTGGCTGATGGAACCAAGGCTGATTCAAATGTGTTGCAGGTAAAACGCTCTTGGAACGGTTCGGTTTGCACGTCCATCGTCGTCAACACTGGCAAGACACCGATGCGCCTGGCGCGGGTGGACTTGTTCGATTTTCAGCACGGGCTGCCTGGCAGCACGCCCATTTACGGTGAATCCTTCCAGATGCTCGCGCAGAACGGCGGCACGCTGGCGGCACCCGAGGACTGGGGCAATTATCCCGACCGCAAGCATTACCGGCTCGAAGAACCGGATGGCTTGCGCACCGCGCACGGCATGATAGTGCTGCGCCCGGCGGGGGCGGATCAGATACTGCTCGGCTACGGCTCGTGCCGCCGGTTTGACGGCCGGATTTCGTTTGATGCAAAACGGCTGCTGGTTTCGCTTGATTGCGAAGGGCTAGAGCTGGCTCCGGGCGAAAGCTGGCCGTTGGAAGAATTTTTTTGCGAAGCCGGCCCGGTGCGGGAGACTTTGTTGGATCATCTCGCTCAACGCATCGAAAAAAACCATCCGCGCCGGACCGGATTCAAGACGCCGCCGCTGGGTTGGTGCTCTTGGTATTGTTTCGGGCCAAAGCTCACGGTGCCGGACATCCGCCGCAATCTCGACTGGATTGCCGCCAACCTGCCGCAGTTGCGCTACATCCAGATTGACGACGGCTACCAGCCCTGGATGGGCGACTGGCTGGAGACCGGCAAATCTTTCGGCGGCGACATCAAGGGGGTCTTGCGCGAAATTCGCGAGCGCGGTTTCGAGCCGGCCATCTGGCTGGCACCGTTCGTGGCCAGCCCGGAATCCAAACTGTTCCACGACCACCCCGACTGGTTTGTGAAAGATGCGAACGGCCAGCCCTTGCGCTCGGACAAGGTGGGCTTTGGCGGCTGGCGGCTCGGCCCGTGGTATGCACTGGACGGCACCAATCCCGACGCACAGAAATTTCTGGAACAAACCTTCCGCACCATGCGGCAGGAATGGGGCTGCACCTACTTCAAGCTCGATGCGAATTACTGGGGCGCGCTGCGTTCGGGACATTTTTACGATCCCAAGGCCACGCGGATTGAAGCTTACCGGCGCGGGATGGAAGCGGCCTTGCGCGGGGCGGGCGATGCGTTTATTCTCGGCTGCAATCATCCTATCTGGCCGTCGCTGGGCTTGGTGGACGGGGCACGCAGCGGGAATGACATTTCACGCGACTGGCATAGTATTCGCGACGATGGCCGGCAAAATCTGCTGCGCGGCTGGGAGAATGGCCGTTTCTGGTGGAACGATCCCGATTGTGCCGTGTTGTCGCCCGGCATGGTGATGGACATCAGCGGCAACACGACCGGCGCGACGGGATTGCCGCCGAACGAGGTGTTGTTTCATGCCACGACGGTTCATGCTTCCGGCGGCATGATGTTGAGCGGTGACGATTTGCCGGCGCTCGCACCAGAGCGCGTGGCCATGCTGAAAAAACTGATTCCCCCGACCGGGCGGGCGGCGAGTTTTGCCGATGAGACGCTGACCGTCGGGCGCACGCCCAACACGAATGGGGAGTATCTGTATCTGTTCAACTGGGGCGATGCGCCGGCGGAGCGGGTGGTGTCGTTGCCGCGAAAGATGAGCCTGAAAAATTACTGGACCGGTGAACCGCTTGGCGAGCATGAAGGCGAATACCGCGTGCCCGCGCTGGCACCTCACACCGCCCTGATGCTGGAAGCCACCGGCATCGGGAAAGTGAAGCCAGATTCACTGACCGCCTCCCGCAGCGAATAAAATGAATGAACCAACCAGAAATAATCCTAACATCCAAAGTCATCCATGAAAGAGAACTCTGACATCAGGCGCAAGCGGAGCGCCTTCACGCTCATCGAGCTGCTCGTCGTCATCGCGATTATTGCGATTTTGGCGGCGCTGCTGCTCCCGGCACTGACCAAGGCGAAAGGCCGGGCCTTGCGGATCAGTTGCAGCAGCAATGTCCGGCAAATTGCCATGGGCAATCCCTTGTTTGCCGGCGATAACGACGACCAGCTTCCCTGCGCGCAATACTTGGATGATAGCGGGAACTACAGAAATTGGATAGATGACATTGGCCAATACATCGGCGTTAAGGGTAGGTCAGCCTCCGGGCAGGGCTTTACACAGGAAAGTCGTGTCTTGGAATGTCCCGCGCATCATCCGGTTGCGACACCGCAAGCCAACGGCTTTTGCTCCTATGTGCCGATGATATGGGGCGGTGCGAATATTGACACTTCGCCGAATGCAAAACAGGCTGTGTGGTCGTGGTATTTCACCCAAATTGGTGCCCCGAATGGAAATGGCGGCTTGGATATTAGGAGAAAGCTCTCCCAGATCAATGCCCAATCCGACGTGGCGACGCTAACTGAAATGGCGATTGATTTTAATACCGGCGGGGGTTTGGGATTTTATCAGGCGGTGAATATCACGTTGCAGACGGATCCGAATTCCGTGGGAACGCAGTCAGGCTGGCCCACCGCCAATAACATCACGCTTAAGGTTCACGATGGTATTGTTAATTATGCCTTCGTGGATGGGCACATGGAATCCCTCAAGTGGAATGACCCCCGCGTTATTGGCACTGGCACCACGAATGCCCCAGGAGGCATCTGGACGATTTGTCAGGGTGATTGACTCATTTTTTAATAAATTATGAAAACAATAATAGGCACGATCGTGACTACAGTTGCGATTGTTTTAACTGTTTGCGGCTGTCACAAGTCGGCTTCATCCAATGGTGGAAACCAACCGGGAGACAAGCCGGCCAGCGCCAGCCAATCGAATGACCTTCTATTGATTGCTGTTGTAAAATCCGAATTCGCCGACCATGTGCGCGGCTTGTTAAGCAATGCGGGCATTGAAGCGAGAGTGGAACAGGCTGGCGAAGCCGCCATACCGAAGAATTCCTTTCAGCCGCCGCCCGGCAGTTGGTGCGTAATGGTTGCACCAACGGCAAAATCTAAAGCCACAAAAATTCTTTACAAAGATTTCCACGATTATTACAGCAAGGGCGTATATCTCTGGGCAATGCCTCCATTTTAACGAAAGCTTGGAGAACAATGCGGCGGAAGCCGGATGGATTGACCTCACTGATTTCATTTTTATGTCTAAACGGAGTTTTTGTTCGGCAGTGCTTCTGCCTTTTTTGCTGCTTGCGTCGGCAAGCGCCGCTGAAAGCAACAAAACCATAGTGGACGGCACCTCCGCTGCCATGTGGGGCAGTGGCGGCGTGAAGACGAATTTAACTCGCGGCGCGTGGCTGAAGAATTCGCGGTTTGCCATGTTCATCCACTGGGGACTTTATTCCGAGTTGGGCGGCGAGTGGAACGGCAAGACCTACTATGGCATCGCCGAATGGCTCATGAACCGCGCCAAAATTCCCGTGGCCGAGTATGAAAAAACGGCGGCGCGGTTCAACCCGACCAACTTCAACGCGAGCGAATGGGTGCAGCTGGCGCAGGATGCCGGCATGACCCACATGATGATCACCGCCAAGCATCACGAAGGTTTTGCAATGTTTAATTCGGTGGCCAGCCCTTTCAACATTGTGGCCGCAACGCCGTTCAAACGCGATCCGCTGAAAGAATTGGCCGAAGCCTGTCGTGACAAGGGAGAACGGCTGGGCTTCTATTATTCGCAGACGCTGGACTGGCACGAGCGCGATGCGGTGGGCAACGACTGGGATTTTCCGGCGGATGGCCGCGACTTTGAGCATTACCTAAGAACCAAGGCGCTTTCCCAAATTGACGAACTCTTGCGCGGCTATGGTTCGGTGGCCGGCATCTGGTTCGACACGCCGGGGCCGATTACGCCGGAAGAATCGAAGATGCTGGTGGATCGCGTTCACGAACTTCAGCCGCAGTGCCTGGTGAACAGCCGCATTGGCAACAGCCTCGGCGATTACGACACGTTGGGCGACCAGGAAATTCCGCCGTTGCCGCGTCCGGGTCTTTGGGAAACGCCGGACACGCACAACGACACCTGGGCTTATGCCAAGAATGACCATAACTGGAAAAGTCCGACTGAAATTGCCGAGCGGCTGGTGAGCGTGGTCAGCCGTGGCGGCACCTACATGCTCAACGTCGGGCCGGACGGCACGGGTCGGATTCCGGAACAATGTGCCCGGATCCTGCGGGAGGTGGGAAAATGGGTGCATGCCCACGAGGACGCGATCGAAGGCACCGACCCGACACCCTTCGGCTCGCTCGCGTGGGGCGAATGCACCATGCGCGGCAACACGCTGTTCCTGCACGTTTTTAATTGGCCGGGCGATGGGCGTTTGATTGTGCCCGGTCTCAAGACGAAAGTGAAAAGTGCGCGCTTGGAAAGCGGCGCAAAGTTGCCGATCAAGACGAAGGCGGATTCGGTGGAGATCTCGCTGCCGCCGCAACGGCCCGCTGTCCTCATCCCGGTGGTGACGGTGGAACTGGCGGCGCCGGCGGAAGCGAGCCGCGAACATTTTGTGCTCAACGGCTACCGCAACGAACTCAAGACCGGCGAGGCGGAATTGACGGGATGCGAGCGGGCCAAGGTGGATTGGATGGAAAAATTCGGCGACTGGAAACATGCCGAGTGCTTGTCAGGCTGGAAAGGTGAAAACAGTTCGGCGGCATGGGAGTTTCGCACCATCGAACCGGGATCGTTCTATCTCGATGTGGAATACACCTGCCCCGCCAAGGACGACTATTCCGAATGGCGCGTGCGCTGTGACGATACGGATCTGACCTTCCCGTTGATTGACACCGGGGAGCGGGAAAAGCGTGAAGCCTTCGGCGGAGCGTTGCCGCGCTTCCGCACTTATCGCGTGGGCATCATTGATTTTCCGAAACCCTGCGCACAGCGGCTCACAATCAATCCCACCGGCTTGGCCGGTAAAGATATTCGCATTTCGGCGCTGCGCCTGACGCCGGTTGAGTAAACAAATGATTTAGTATTTGCACTCAAATTAGCATTTAACTTTAACTGCGGTATCGCCATTCATCATCAACCATTAAACCCATGAAGTATTTCCGTCGGGACTGCTATTTCCACGCGGCCTTTATTGCGCTTGCCGTTTCTCAAATATTTTCCGTCGCCACTTGGGCGGCCGATTACGAGCCGAAACCAAACGACCCGTATTTCGTGAAGTTCAACCCGCGCCAGGCACCGGCACCAGGCCCGTTGCTGCTGAAGGAAGGCGACCGGCTGGCCATCATCGGTGACTCGATCACCGAACAGAAAATGTATTCACGCATCATCGAAACTTACCTGACGGTGTGCGTGCCGGAATTGAAAATCACCGCGCGGCAATTCGGCTGGGGCGGCGAAACGGCGGAGGGCTTTCTGCGCCGTATGACGAACGACTGCCTGCGCTTCAATCCCACCATCGCGACGCTGTGCTATGGCATGAACGACCACCGCTACCGGCCGTTTGACGTGGCGAACGCCGATTGGTATGTGGCGCGCTACTCCACCGTGATGTCGAATTTGCTCGCGGCGAATTGCCGCGTGGTGCTCGGTTCGCCCGGCTGCGTCGGCAAGGTGCCGCCGTGGACACATTCCAGCCCCTACACCCTCGACGAATTGAACATCAACCTTTGCGCCTTGCGCGATCTCGACATCGGGCTTGCCAACTCTGGCGGCGCGCGCTTTGCCGACGTGTTTTGGCCGATGTTCAAAGCCGGCCACGAGGGACAAAAAAATTACGGCACAAATTACATGCTTTCCGGCCAGGACGGCGTGCATCCTGGCTGGGCCGGACATTTGGTGATGGCTTATGCCTTTTTGCGGGCGATGGGATTGGACGGCGACATCGGCACGTTGACCGTTGACCTCGGCGCACAAACCGCCACCGCCACCTCCGGGCACACAGTCGAAAGTTTCACCAACAACCAGCTGACCGTCGTCAGCACGAAATATCCCTTCTGCGCCGGCGGCGAAACGAACAACGACAATTCCCTCCGTTCCGGCGCGACGCTGGTGCCGTTCTTCGAAGAGTTGAGCCGCTTCAAGCTCATCGTCCGCCAGGCGCCCGTCGCGCAGTATCAAGTTATTTGGGGCAACACCACGAATGTTTATACATCGGCGCAACTCGCTTCCGGCGTGAATCTCGCCGCCGATTTTGTGGACAATCCGTTTTGTGAACCGTTTCGGAAAGTGGACGAGGCGGTCAAGGCCAAGCAGGATTTTGAAACTTATCAAATCAAGCAGGTTTTTCACAGCCAGGAGGCGCAAACGAACATGGTCGCGGCCGTGCAAAAAACTGAAGGCGATCGGGCGCCGCTCGCCGTCGCCATCGCCGCCGCGATGATGCCCGTGCGGCACACGCTTACCATCTTGCCGCTGGCGGAAAGCAGCCGATGATACGGAGGCGGGCATCCAAACATCCATTCATGAAGAAGACATTTTTTCTGGGCATCCTTGGTTTTATTTTATTGCCGCTGTGCGGCGCTCAGGCCATTGAACTGTCGGCCGGCACGTTCGCCCTGACCTTTGATAAGGACGGTCGCCCGGCCTCCGGCCATCGCAAAACCGATGGCGCGGAATTTTTGCGCGCGGGCAATGGTGGTCAGGGCTTCTACCTGAAATCGCCCGACACCGATCCCGTTCGCCTGAATAAACTGACGCTTCAGCCGGATGGCCGGCTCTCGGCTCAAAGCGATGATGGCACCAAGGAAGTTTTTTTCCGCGTGACGCACGGCCAGCGGCATCTCGCGTTGCGGATCGAACGCGTCGCGGGCATGCCGCCGGAGCGGTTGGCGGAATTACACTTTGAAATGAACGCCGATCCGCGTCTGCGGGTGCTGCCCCTTGATTACATGACACAGGCGGACAACTGGGACTACGGCGTCCGGGTGGCATGGGCGGACTTCTGGCATCGTTCACCACAGGATCCGCTGGGCGGATTTGCCATCTACGAGAAGACCGACGATGACGACGAGGACGCCACGTTGCTGCGACTTTGGGTTGAGGAAAAGTTACCACATCCGAAAGTGGCCGGGGCTTGGACGATGGAACGCGCCCATCAATGGGTTGAGGACTGGCAGCACCGGTTTGCGGATCGCGGGCAACTTATACTGGCGGGCAAGAGCATCGCCGAACTTCACGACGGCGTGGAGTTCGCCCGCAAGGCCGGGCTCAAACAGATTTATTTGTTCACGGACACTTGGCGGACTGACCCGTTCTGGCCGGTCACCGATCTGAACTGGGGCGTCAACCGCAGTGTTTTTCCGCGCGGCGAAACGGATTTGCGGGAGTTTTCAGATTTCGTGCGCGGCCAGGGAATGTATCTTGCCTTGCACTATGTCAGCGGCGGGATCGGCCTGCGCGACCCGCATTACGTCGGCCAGAAACCGGATCATCGCTTCGCCACTTGGGGCGGCGGGCAACTGGCGCGGGAAATTGGATTGGCGGACACGACTCTCGTTTTCAAACCGGCACCCGGCGTTGTTCCGCCGGCGCAACATCAGCCGGCCTATCCGCATTTTTTTGAGTGGAACCTGCTGCGCGTCGGCGACGAACTGGTGCGCATCGGATCTATTCAGTCGGAAGCCGACGGCACCTGGACTTTGAAAAATTGCCAGCGCGGCCAAGGTTCAACTAAAGCGGTCGCCCACCCGCAGGGCGAGGATGCCGACGGCCTGCTGGTTGCCTACGGACAAAACCTCGTTCCCGACAACGACTCAACCCTGCTGGATGAGGTGGCGCAGAACTACGCCGGCTTGCTGAATCGTTGTGTGGTCGAACACGCGGAATTTGATGGCGCGGAAATTCACGGTCAGGACGGCCGGTGGGGCTATCGCAAATTTGCGACCCGCGTCTATGAAACATTGGATCACCCGACCACCGCCCACGACAGCGGTGGCAGCCGGCCGGCCGCCTGGTTTGAATACCGGCTGAATTCCTCCCGCCGCCTGATGCTGGGAAGTTGCGCTTACACCCACGGCAACTACAGCGTGCCGGTCACGCTCGCCACGCCGTCGCGGCCAGCGACCACGTTGCTGGATGCGCACTTCATGCTCAGTCAGGGCAACTATGGCGGCGCGCTGGGCATCTCCAAACCGGAGCCGATGTTCGGCGTGACGCCCCAGACGCTCAAGGCGCACGGTTTGACCGACCAATTTCTGGAAGCACTCAATAATTGGCGGGAAATCTGCAACTTGCTGACCGATGAACAGCGCAAACACCTAAACGACACCTTTGCCCAGCCCCAAGGCGAAGCAGCAAAGTTTAACGGCCATCTCTGTTCGCCGGTGGTCTGGGTGGCGAAAAAAGTCGAGGGCAGCAATTACCAAATTGTTCCCACGCGGGTTCTCACGCGCGCGACAGGCGATATTCTTTGGCAAAATGGCCAGGAGCACGGCGCAATTTCACCGCGCCAATTCATCAAGCCGGGAGAAACGCTGGTGCTGGAAAATCCCGAGGCCGCGCAACCGCTTCAGTTCATCCTCCACGTCTTGCCCGGATTCAAACCGGAAGAGCGAGCGGAACAGGCGAAAGCCGGGAGCGCTCCAAAGGCTAGGACTGCGACCGAGTTTTTCGTCGCGGGCAATGACGCAGTTGCATCCACTTCGGGGAACGCCCCGGCGGGGAATGTTTTACTTCAACCCACCAACGCGCAGGCCATCCACGCCGCCGGTGACACCGGCATCCGCCTGGATGGGGACGCGCTCGTGCTGACGGCCTCCAACCCGGACAATCGCCTGCGGCGTGAAACCGAAAAGCTCCCTTCATGGAATGTGTCCCTGGACATGACCCGCCGGCGCGGATTGGGCATGTGGGTGACCGGCGACAACAGCGGCGCGTTGCTGCTGGTGAAAGCTGGCCGCCGCGATTATGTGTTGCCGATTGATTTTACCGGCCGTCGCTATGTGGAAATTCCCAACGGCGAAGTTTCCTGGGCCAGCAGCGACTGGGGCTGGCGGATGGAAACCAAAAGCGCTGACTATTCAAATGTCCGCACCGTCGAGATTGGTTTCGGCCAACTTCCACCCGGCCGGAAAGCCACGGTCAAGGTTGAGCAACTCACTGCGCTGGGCGAAATTCCCGTTCCGCTAAAGAACCCTGTCGTCCACATCGGCTCCGGCCAACTCCGCGTGCAGGGTGCCGTTGGCAGCGGCCAGTTCCTGCAATACACCGGCGGCGACAAGGCAGCTCTCTTCGACGAAAACTGGCATCAGCTCGGAGAGTTCCCGGTTGAAAAAAACAATTATGTCATGCCCACCGGCCAAGCCACGGTCACCGTGACGAGCGAACAATCCGCGCCCACGCCATGGCTGGATGCTCAATTTATTACCACCGGCACGCCAATGGCTCTCACCAGAAAATAATCATGAAACACAAAGCGATGTGGACTCGGCCAATCACCGACACAAGAGGGTTAAAAATAAAACTCAACCAAGCCCAGCCGACGAGTCAACGCTTGCACGCAGCGTTCGCACTTGTCGCCAGCCTGCTGCTGGCTGCTCGGGTGAATCTTCACGCGGCCGGTTCCGCGCCTTTGATGACGCGGCCTAACATCATTGTCATTCTTGTAGACGATCAGGGCTACGGGGATTTTTCCTGCACCGGCAACCCCATTATCAAAACACCGCAGATGGATCGGATGCACGATGAAGGCGTTCGCTTCACGGACTTTCACGTCAGCCCAACCTGCTCACCGACGCGTTGCGCCTTGATGTCCGGCGCCCACGAATTCAAGAGCGGAGTCACGCACACGATTCTGGAACGCGAGCGCATGAGCCTGACGACCGTGACGCTCGCGCAGGTGCTCCAATCCGCCGGCTACACCACCGGCATCTTTGGCAAATGGCATCTCGGCGACGAGGACGCGTATCAACCCGACCGGCGCGGCTTCGATGAGGTGTTCATCCACGGCGGCGGCGGCATCGGGCAGACTTACCCCGGCAGTTGCGGTGATGTGCCGGACAACAAGTATTTTGATCCCGTGATCAAGCACAATGGGCGGTTCGAAAAGACGACCGGCTTTTGCACGGACATTTTCACGGCGCAGGCGCTGAAGTGGATGTCGTCAGTAAAAGGCAAACAGCCGTTCTTTTGCTACATTCCATACAATGCGGCGCACGAGCCGCTTTCCTGTCCGCCGGAATTTAAGAAACCCTACGAGGGCAAAGTGCCGGACAAGGTGGCCACGTTCTACGGGATGCTGGCCAACATTGATGAGAACGTCGGGAACATCATGGCTAGGCTGAAGTCATTGGGGATTGATACGAACACATTGGTCGTGCTCATGAACGACAACGGCGGCTACGCCCCGGCCTGTGAAATTTACAATGCCGGGATGAGAGGTTCGAAAGCCTCGGCGTGGGAAGGCGGCACGCGGGCGGTTTCGTTCTGGCGTTGGCCGGGCACCTTGAAGCCGGCCACGGTGGATCAACTCACGTCGGTCATTGACCTGTTTCCGACTTTCGCTGAACTAGCCGGGGTGACGCTGGATGCCAAAGCGAAAGCACAGGTCGAAGGGCACAGCCTGGTGCCGCTGTTGAAGAATCCGCAAGCCCCGTGGGCTGACCGGAATCTCATCACGCATGTGGGGCGATGGGGCGGAATGTCTCCCGGCGCGCCGCCCGAGAAATATATGAAATATGGTTGCGGCATCCGCAACAGCCAGTTCAGCCTGGTGCGCAATGAGAACGATTGGCAGTTGTTTGATCTCAAGAAGGATCCCGGGCAGACCAATGACATTGCCGCCCGGCAGCCCGATGTGGTCAAGCCATTGTCGGCGGCCTACGACCAATGGTGGACAACAATTCTGCCGGATCTGGTGAATGAAGACGCCTACAAAACCGCCCCCAAGGTCAATCCCTTCAAGGAAGAATACTGGAAACAATTCAGGGACGGCCAGAAGACCGGAACCAGTCCTGAATAAGGAAAAATGGAAAACAAACTTTAAACTTAAAAGACACGATTTTATCATAAGGGCATCTTTCCTGCCCTTCTGTGCGGCGGGTCTTGGGTTGCCGCGAACTCTATGCGGCACTGGGTCTGACTGATTTGGGTGAGAATCTGTTGAGTGATTGGCGTGGATCACACTTTCAAAACATGAAAATATGAATGTAAGTTTGAGACGATTTATTTTGGCGTTCCTTGCGGTGTCCTTTCAGTTGGTGCGGGCGGGCAACGTGGATTATGTCAATCCTTACATAGGCACGGCCGATGTTCCCAGCGACAACGGGACGGAATATGGCGGCACCATGCCGTTTGTCGAACCGCCGTTTGCAATGACGAGCTGGACGCCACAAACGCGCCGGGACAGAATCGGCGCCACATCCTATAATTATGCGGACACGGACATTTTGGGTTTCACGGGAACGCATCAACCGGCGATATGGATGGGAGATTATGGTTATGTCACGTTGATGCCCGAAGTGGATGCCATCAAGACATCGGAGGCTGGGCGCAAGCTGCCATTCTTGCATAATGATGAAACGACAACTCCTTATTATTGTTCTGTTTTGATGGATGCCGGGGCGTCGCGCAAGATCAAGGGAGAAATAACGGCCACGGAACATTGCGCAATCATGCGCTTCACTTATCCACAAAACACCAACTCCAGCATCGTGGTGGAATCAACCCGGACGGGCGTAACCGGCAATACCACAGTCAACCCCGCCGCACAGGAAATCACCGGTTTCAACCCCGACCGTATGGATGCCAAATATACCACCTTACAGTTGCCGAACTTCAAGGGATACTATGTGATTCAAATCAGCAAGCCGTTTGCAAACTTCGGCGTTTATCAGGGAACGCGTGTCCATTCTGGCGCGACGAACACGACGGCTGACAACGTCGGTGCCTATGCGGCTTTCACCACGGCAGCAAATGAAGTCGTCGAAGTCAAAGTAGGAACTTCATTCATCAGCATTGAGCAGGCACGCGCCAATTTGAATAAGGAAATTCCGAATTGGAATTTCAACAGAGTCGAAACCAGGCTTAAAAAGATTTGGAATCAAAAATTGAGCGAGGTCTCGATTTCAGGCGGAACCAAAAGTCAAATAACGCAATTTTACACCGGAATGTATCATTGTATGCTGTATCCGCGAATGTTCTCCGAAGATGGCCGTTATTACAGCGCCTTTGATGACCAAGTTCACGATGGCGTTGCTTACACCGATTATTCAGGCTGGGATATATTCCGTTCGGAGAACAGTTTTATCACCATTTTTTGCCCCGAACGGGTCAACGGTATTGTTCAGGCGTTGTTAAATGATTTCAAAGAAGGCGGCTGGATGCCCAAATGGCCGAATCCCTCCTACACGGACATCATGCTTTGCACGCCCGCCGATTCCATTGTTGCGGAGGCCGTCAACAAAGGGTTCAGCGGATTTGATTACAACCTGGCTTACGCGGCGGTCTATAAGGACGCGATGACTCCGCCCAACGGAGACACAACGCATAAATGGCCGGACCGTTCCCAAGGGCAACCGTATTCCGCGCGCGAAGGTCTGACATATTACAAACAATATGGCTATGTCGCCGAAAATTGGACGGCACGCGCGGCCTCCTGCACGTTGGAAGGTGCCTACGACGACTGGTGCGTGGCACAAGTGGCCAAAGCCGTCGGCAACACCAATGACCATCATTTTTTCCTCGACCGTTCCCAGAACTACCGGAATGTGTTCAATCACGAAACCGGCGAAATGAATTCCCGGTATGCCGATGGAACATGGGCTCCGGCCAATTTCGGATGGAGTGAAGGAGGACAGAATATGTATGACTTTTGCGTGATGCAGGATGTGCCCGGCCTGATCAACTTGATGGGCGGCACAAGTAATTTCAACGCCAGCCTGGACAAGAGAACCACCGACTTGAGCGCTCTGGTCAACAACGAGCCGGGAAACCATTATCCCTATCTCTACGATTTCAGCGGCGAGCCTTGGAAATGTCAAAGCCTGGCGCGTGCGGCCTTGACCAACTTTGACGATACGCCAGGGGGACTTCCCGGCAATGACGATTGCGGCCAGACAAGCTCCTGGTTGCTTTTTGCAAACATGGGGTTTTATCCGGTCAATGCCGCTTCCGGCATTTACATGATCGGCAGCCCGGTGTTTGGCAGGCTGACGCTTAATGTGCCGAATGGCCGCACCTTTACGATTACCACCTCAAATAAATCTGCAACCAACAAATACATCCAGTCAGCCAAGCTGAACGGCGCTCCGCTCAACAATCCTTGCATCACCTATTCGCAAATCATGGCCGGAGGCTCGCTTGCTTTTGTGATGGGGCCAACGCCTTCTGTCTGGGCGTCCGCCTGGCGCGGCGTGCCGTTGTCTGGTTCAAAGTAGAGTAGATTAGGCAGGTGGCCATTATCTCCGCTCGGTGGTGGCAATTATGATCCATACAAGATCGTGCCCTCATTTCTGGCGCAACTTCGGGAGGCCATTACTGGGAAGGGCGTAACCGCTTTGTGGCATTAGGCAAATGCCGTATGGCTAGACAGGAAGAATTTCTTTACTTTTTCCAGAAATGAAGCCTGTTTTGAAATATTCCAACCTCCTTTTGTACTTTTTGGTGTCAATCTGTTCTTTGGGGCATGCCGACGAAACGCTTCCACCACTGAAAGATGGTCAAGCACCCAAGAGTTTCGAAGAGTTGTGGGCCGGCTACGACCCGGCAAAAGAACCGCTGGAGACCGAGGTGCTCAAACAATGGGAGCAGGACGGCGTGGTGTTGCGAATCGTCCGCTACCGCATCGGGATTTTCAAGGGGCAAAAAGCGATGATGGCCGCCGTTTACGGGTTTCCCAAAGGCGGCACGAAGCTTCCCGGCCTGGTTCAGATTCACGGCGGCGGACAGTTTGCGGACTACCAAGCGCCGCTGACCAACGCCAAACGCGGCTATGCCACCATATCATTGGCTTGGGCGGGTAGAATCAGCGCGCCGGACTATCAGGTAAACAACGACATCGTAAAACTCTTCTGGGATGGAAAAACCAATGACCCGGCCTACAAATTTACGACTGACTGGGGCGCGCTTGATGCTTATCATGCGCCCTGTCGAAACGAGAAGAACGCCTTTGCCAACGTGAGCCCGGCATCCTGGACGCTGGATGCGGTGGATTCGCCCCGCAACAATCCCTGGTTCCTTTGCGCCTTGGGCGCGCGGCGGGCTTTGACCTTTCTGGAACAGCAGCCGGAAGTAGATGCTCAGAAGCTCGGAGTCTATGGCCATTCCATGGGCGGCAAAATCACCGTGATGACAGCGGGAGCGGATTCACGGGTCAAGGCCGCCGCACCTTCCTGCGGCGGACTAAGTGACCGGGCAAATGAGAGCGTGTTGTATCGTGCCACCATCAACGACGATCAGTACCTCAAGCGCATCACTTGTCCCATCATTTTTCTCAGCCCGGCCAATGATTTTCATGGTCACATCAACGACCTGCAAAAGGCGCTGGCGGAAATCAAGAGCCCGGACTGGCGGGCAACCTGTTCACCGCATGGAAACCATCAGGATCTGGCGGCATACGAAGTCGCCGGCCCGTTATGGTTTGACCAGTATTTGAGAGGAGCCTTCCAATTTCCGGCGACGCCCAGCGCCGCCTTGGAGCTAAAGACTTCCGATGCGATTCCGTCATTTACCGTCCAGCCGGATGCTGCCAAACCCGTCTTGGCGGTGGATATTTATTACACCCAGCAAGGCCCGAACGACGGGGAAAAAGAAGATATGAACAATGCCATGAACCGCTTCTGGCATCATGCCAAAGCCATTCAGCACGGCAAAGTTTGGACGGCCGAATTGCCCCTGCTCACTGTCGCCAAGCCGCTCTGGGTCTATGCCAACGTATTGTATCCCTTGGCCGCGCCGGTCACCGGTGCCGGATATTATTACGCGACCTACACCGCGACGCAGTTCAACCTCGCTTCAAAGATGCTGATCGCCTCGCCGGAACAACTGAAAGCAGCCGGCGTGAAGGCAACGGACAAACCATCGCTACTTATCGAGGCTTTTGGAAAAGACTGGCAGAAGGAATGGTTCACCTATGACCTGACGGACAATTGGGCGCGGAAAACCCACAAGCTTTACGACCCAAAATGGCTGCCGCCGGCATCGGCCACACTCGCGCTGGAAGCGCGCTCCCAGCAGCCGAACAAGCTGGTGATGGGACTGGATAATTACGCCGCTGAAATTCCGCTTACCGGCGGAATGAAATGGCAGAAGATTGTTTTGTCACCCGCCAATTTCCACGATGCCGCTGGCAAATCGCTTCCCGACTGGAAAGGGGTCAAAGAACTGCGTCTGGGTGACAAGGAGACTTTGCGTTCAAAAGATGGCGACACGGAAAAGAAACTGGATCTCGGAACCGACTGGCAGGGAGCCAAACCGGAATTCCAGAATTTACGCTGGATCCCAAATGCAAAAGATTGACCACCCACCGCGCCGCAATGCGTTGCACCAGCCGCTGCGACACTAATTTCAAAAAAATACCACCATGAAATATACCAACTTAATTCTTTGTGCCCTGCTTCTGGGTTGTTCCCGAATGGCGTCAGCGGAAACGCTTCCACCATTGTCCAGCGACCGGTTGCCGAAAAACATCTCCGAACTTTATGGTAGTTTTGATCCGGACAAGGAGCCGCTGGATGTGCGGGTGGTCAAGGAATGGCAGCAAGATGGCATAACCCTGCGGATGGTTACCTACACGGTTGGCACATTTAAGGGAGTCAAAGCCAGGATGGGGGCATACTATGCTTTCCCAACCAAGTGGACGGCAAAAATGCCGGCGATTCTGCATATGCACGGCGGCGGGCAAACGGCACAGAAGGAAACGGTCATTGCTTCGGCTAGGAATGGTTACGCAGCCATTTCCATTAATTGGGGCGGCAAGAAGATGGCGGATCAGGAAACCAACGATCCGGGAACTGATTGGGGGGCGGTGGATCCGACCCAAAATCATAATGACCATTACGCTTCATGCGCTCCCGACAGCAAGACGGTTGACGCTTTTGAATCGCCCCGAAACAACAACTGGTATCTGATCACGCTGGCCGCCAAGCGCGCCGTCAGTTTTTTACAGAAGCAGGAGTGCGTTGATGCCCAAAAGATCGGAGCAACCGGACATTCCATGGGTGGGACGCTAACGGTGATGCTCGCGGGCTGTGACCAACGCATCAAGGCGGCGGTGCCGTCGTGCGGCGGAGTCGGCGGCGCTCCCGATGAATTGTATGCGCGGAAAGGAAACGCGGCGCGGCCCAAGAATAACAGCCAGATTTACCAGTCATTGATTGATGAAGCAAGCTACGTCAAGGACATCACCTGCCCCATCCTTTACATGGGGCCGCAGAATGATTTCAACGGGCTGTTTGACGAATTGTTCATGAATTGGGCGCACATCGGCAGCCAGCGCGCGGCCTTTGCCATTTCACCCCACCTGAACCACCGGCACGAAGCGGCGGCGGCGTTTGATGACTATCTTTGGTTTGAAGAATATTTGAAGGGTGATTTCAAGATGCCGCAAACGCCCGGCCTGCAAGTGGACTTAAACGGGCCCAACCAGATTCCGATCGCCACGTTGAAGCCGGATGCGCCGGAGACGATTGACCGGGCGGTCATTTATTATTCGCTCGATCCCAATGGGCAGTTTCGCTTTTGGCGGAGCGCCCAAGCCACCCGCAACGGCAACACCTGGACGGCGGAGCTCCCGTTGCTTTCAAGTGAAATGCCGTTGTATTGCATGGCCAATGTGTATTACCACTTTCCCGATGTTCATCTGGTTGGACCTCCGTGGGCAAGTAATCCGGACAAGGATTATTTGCTAAGTTCCAAGCTGGTGGGTTTTGAAGCCGACCAGGTCAAGGCGGCGGGCGTGAAAGCCACGGATTGTGCGGAGCGATTGATCCAGGCCGATTTTGCCAATCTTCAGGACTGGTATGAGTTGGAAAAGAATAACCCAGCATGGCACCAAATTGTCACCCGCAAAATCAAGGATCCGAAATGGCGCGGGCCAAATGAGGCGGAGCTGGCGGTTGATGTCGATGACGCCCGCGGCGGAGCCATCGTGTTCGCCTTTTATTTCAACGAATACAGACAATATGGCAACGACAAGGTGGATGGTGAATTTTATGTTGTCGTTCCCTATGCGCATACAGATGGTTGGCAGACTTTAAACATCAAGCTGGACGACTTAAAACCCGCACGGCCAAACCAAACCGGCAGGCCAGCGGACTGGCAAACCCTCTGCGAACTTGGCATCGGTGGGCGGGAAAGAATTCCAATTGACGGCCAGCAGGTGGAAGTTGGTTCGGGCTCATTTGACCAAAAACGGCTGATGAAAAATCTTCGTTGGATTGGCGGCGAATATCCACGAAATATCATCATGCCCGGCGGCGGCATCCAAGTGGATCCGGTGGCCTACCAAAAGCAGTTTCAGGCACAGATTGACAAGTCGGTTGAGTTGGAAAAACAGGACGCGAAGACCGTCCCCCAATAAATATCGACTGGATTCGGCCAGCGATGAAGCTCATGCGCTGGGAATTGATTCCAAGAACTCGTTCAACTCCTCAACTTGATTTGGCAATCATCCCCGGTCGAGTTCACATGGCGGCGCCCCGGTATCCAGCCGATGCGCTGGCGGTGCCGTTGCGATCCATTCCAGGCCATCCTGATACTTCATCGGCTCGCTGGCTAATGGGTCAGTTAAAGGTGGGAGTAAGTTGCGATCCGGTCTGCATGTGGATTGTCTCCCGGCGGAGACAAAGAGACAGTTGGATTACATGGTCGCCTTGGTCTTGATCTCGGTAAATATGTGTCGTGGCTGGCTAAGCCGCTGGCGTTTGCAAAATCCAGGGTTCTTTATTGCTTCGAAGAAACCGGCGGGTGCGCCTTGACGTAGGCGGAAATCATCTGGTTGCCCATGCCCGCGCAGGAATACGTCACGCCATCCCAGCGCTGGGCCTGCTCAATTTTCCGCGTGCTGACGATGCCCTGCTGTTGCAGCCGCTTCTCCCAATCGTCAAACAGGTTCAGCTCATAAAAGCTCGTCGCCAGTGCTGGCGACTTGGTTTCGCCGGTGGCCGCCAGTTGCCAGCGCAATAACGGCAGGTAAAAAAGCCGCTTGTTCTCCGCCCACCACGTCTCATTTTTTGGGGGCATGGCAGCCAAGGCCGCCGCCAGCCGTTGCGCCGCTGCCGCCGCATTTGTGGCGGCAACGAAGGCAACCGCATTTCCCTCCGCGTCACCGGCCGGTTTGGATTCCCATTCCTGCCGGGTGCAGTAATATGGCGGCGGCAGTTCATCCACCAGATCCAGCATGACGCCGGACAGCATCGTATTGAACGAATCATTACGGTTGATCTGCACCGTCAACTTCGTCGGGCCGCGCACCAGAAATCGTTTATAGACGCCGCCCCAAAAATCCTGTATCCGCGCGTGGGCCAGTTCCTGTTTCTGGTCGAATTCCACGATGTCGTAAAACGAACGCATGACCGTGGTGTTTCCGTGATGCTCGTCCAGAGATGTTCGCCCCGGATGCGGACGGATGGAAACCTGATAATCCCGAAACCGGTTGTTCCCCTCATGGCCGTCCTTGTTCATATCATATAGTGACAGGTAAAACAGCCCCGCCGGGATGCTCAATGAGCAATACATATGTGGCCCGTCCATGGTCATCGGATACGCCCCGCCGTTGTCATTCCATTCGGATTCGCGGCGGTTCACGTCCCACGTCGTGTCTTTTCTCAACACCCGGCTGTGCAGATAGGTGGGCGACATTTCCAGACAGCGGTTGTCTTTGGTCGCCAGCCATTGAATCCAAGACCGCATCGAATCGCCGGATCCGTGGTTCAACCCCATCCGCGCGTCATACATCACGTCCCAGCCGGCACCCCAAAGATCACTCTTGGGCGCCCAGTTGGCGCACAGCACGATCCAAAACCGCCCGTAACGGCCCTGCCATGCGCCTTCCGTCCGCCAGTCGTCTTCCAAGGCGACCACGGCGCCGTTCGTCAGCCTGACGGCGGACACGGATTCCGCCTCCTGCAGCAGCGCATTCAGCTCCGCCAAATCCGGGGCGGCTGCCGGCGTCGGAAAACCTCCCACCGTGGCCGGGCGGGCGGCAGGCTTGCCGACATCGCCCGTCAAGCCGGCGGCGCTTCCTGACGACCCGTCCGCCCGCCACAGGCCGCCGCCATAACTGGCCAGCCAGGGATGAAACGCCGGCCATGGCAGGATGGCGTGGAGATCCTCCGCCTTGCCGGCGGCCTTCGGCGGCAACGCCAAAATTTCCGACTGCGTATTGCCGTCCAACGCCAGCAGGCCCCGCTCCCGAAACCCGAGCCAGACCAGGCCCCGGCTGTCGGCCGCGAGGCATGTCACATAGTCTTCCGGCAACAAATTGTTCGGCGCGTCCGTAACTGGCCAATCTTTCGGCGGGCCGCCCGCCAGTCCCTTCACCTTGTCCGCAAAATCCTTGCCGTGCCGAAAATTCCACGTTGTTCCGCTGTCCCGGCTCCAGGCCAGCCCGCCGTCCGTGGCGGCGTAAACGGTTCCGTCCTTGGTCACCAGCAGATCGTTGATCAATTTTGACGGCACGCCGGAGCCGACGAACGCGGGATTTTTTTCATCCGCCGCTGGCGCGAGTTTCCAGGTGCGATAACCCGATTCCCGGCGGGCCATCGCAATGCCGTCGCATTGGGTGCCGATAAATATGTTTCCCTTGGCGTCAAAGGCGATGGCGTCCACCTGGTTCGCCGGCAAACCGTTGGCCCGCGTATAATGTCGCCATTCGTCTTGGCTGGCCGAATAGCGGGTCAGCCCGGCGCTCGTGCCCAGCCATACATCGCCGTCCACGGGACAGACCGCGATCTTGAAAATGCGCTCGCCGATTGGGCCGTTGGGCACATCATAGTTTTTCCAGTTCGTGCCGTCAAAGACCGAGACTCCGTGGCTCAAGTGGCCCACCCAGATGCGGCTCTGCTTGTCCACGGCCAGACTGTAGGCATAATCGTCGCCCAAGCCGTCTGTAGTCGTGAACTGTGTCCACTGCGCGTCGGCGGCCAGGCTGGGATTAAACCGCCAGACGCCATGTTCCTCCGTGCCCACCCACACATTGCCCGCCTCATCCCGCGCCAGCGCGGTGACGATCCCGCCGGGCGGCTTCAGGTTCTTCCAATGGGTGTTGAACGCTTTTAACTTGGCCGCACCGGGCGGATGATTGATGGAAAAATAAATGACCGTCACCAGGCCGGCGGCCAGGACGATCAACAGCAATAGAATAATTTGCCTGCGTTTCATGCTAGATTTGACTATGCAGCTCTCGCCGGAATTTGGGACGGCCATAGATTATAACAGATGGCAAACAAACCGACGCCCAAAACGAGTGCGGAGCCGACGATGACCTTGTTTAGCTCTTGCGTAATGCGGCCATGCAAAGCGCCTCTTTTGGTGAAATCTCATTCATGGTGGATTCCTGGTTTAGATTTTTTCGCAAACATCCCGAAAGGTTCAACCGTCATCGGCCGGAAAAATTTCAATTATTCATTGGCAACTTATTTTTCCGGGCGAATGAGATGACGTTAACAACAAGTTGGCATCCCTGACAAGTATCGGAATTTTGGCTGGCCATAGGCATTACCCTTAATCAACTCCCAACGGCTTGCAGAGTCACTAGCTTCGACTCGGCGCGGGACATGCGGCGTTCCTGAAGCTTTGTGTGATGGCCTCGGTTTGTCGCGCGCCACACATAACCGGAATGTCCGGCACGCTTAAAATTTCAGCTTCCGAGACGCGCCAGCGACTCCAGGCATTCGCGGGTTTTTTGGGCGAGCATTTTTCGGCCGGCCTCGTCCAAGCCGTGCGGATCAAATCGGTGCTGGTAATGCAACCGCAAAATCTCGCGCAGCGGTGCGCGTAAACCGGCGAGGGCGGGTTCGGCCAGCGCCCGCTCCAGCCAGTCGGCGAGCGGTTCGCCGGTCTGGCGCGGCACGCCGCGCACGGTGAGTTTGGTTTCGAGCTGGTAAAATTCCGAATCCAGTCCCGGCCAAAAAATCTTTTCGCCGGAATTTTTATTCAGCGCTGTCGCCTTCCGTTTGCGCCGACGAAAAATGATTTGGAACAGCAGCACCGCGATCACTGGCACCAAGCCCCACAAAATATATTGGCGCAGGTTCGTCTGTCCCCAGCGGAACTTGGCGATCTGAAACCGCAGCCACGACCAGCCATCCGACAGCCATTGCCACGCCGAGGCGCGCTGTTCCTCGGCGGCGATCCACGAGCCGGGCGTGGTGTCGAAATCCTTCCAGATTTTTTCCCGGCTGTCCCATGCGAGGCACCACGCGTGGGCGTCGCGTTCGCGGACGACGTAGCCTTTGCCGCTGGTTTCGTGGACGGCATAGCCGACGGCGTAGCGCGCGGGGATATGGAGTTCGCGCAGCAGCAGCACCGTGGCGGTGGCGAAGTATTCGCAATGACCGCTGCGGCTGCTCAACAGAAACCTTGCCAACGCCGTTTCGTTGGTCGTCGCCAGTTTATCGCGGCCTTGCCAAGTGCTGTAGGTGAATTTGTTGGCGAAGAAGCTTTGGACGGCCTGCAACTTGTGTTCTTCGTCCGCGCCGGAAAGCTTCATTTCGGAAATAACCCGGTCGAGCGCGGCGGTTTCGGTGGATGGCACGAGCGAATCGAGAAGATTTGTGCCGGCATCTGGCGGTGAATCGAACGTCGCGCCGGGACCGAAGCGCGCGTTGAAAATCACCAGACCCGGTCCGCTCGCCAGCACCGCGCCGAGGCGGTTCACTTTGAGTGCCAAGGCCGGCAGTCTTTCCAGCCGGCTGCAACCGCTGGGCAACGGCAGCAAGCCTTCCGGCACTTTCAACTCTGTATCCCAACCGTTGAGATAGCAGGCAATGCGGACGACAGAATTGTTCGTCACGCCCGGCAGCAAAATCCAGTTTACGCCGCCGGATTCGGGATACTTGGGATCGTATTCGTTTCCCGCCGAACCAGCCTGCCAGGCCTGGTCGCGCGACTGATAGCTCCGGTAAGTGGCTTCGCGCAGATACGTCGGCGCGGGGCTGCCGTTTTGTGGCTCCAGCCGGATGACGATGCGTGGGGAAAGCTTGAGTTTTCCGATGCGCCCCATCGAGGTGATGCTTTGTCTCGCGTCGGTCTTTGGCTTGAGCATCCATTGCATGAATTGCACGTTGAAGCTCTGGCTCGCCTGCACCAGCAAGCCAATGCCGCGTGCGCCGCTGTAACCGAGCGCAACCGCCAAGGTCATGGCCGCAAGCCAGGCATAAAGCCCAAACCGCCGCGAGCGCGCCGGCCAGAGTGCCCACGCGAGCAAAACAAATTGTCCCCAGAAATAAGTGTGCGTGCCTTGGTTCTGGTGGAACCCTGCCGAAAACAGACACATGATGAAATACGGATACGAAACGTCCAGATCGCGCGGCGTGGTCGTTTCGCCAGCCTTCCGCCGCCGGCGCGGGGAAGCCAGCGAAAAAACGGACAGCGGAATTCCGCCGCGTTCGCTGAATTTTTGCGCGGCGACGAGCAGAAAGAAAGTCATCGGCAGCCAGCGCAGCAGCGTCGTTGCGGTGTGGACGCTGGCATTGCTGGCGTTGGTGACAGACGGATTGCTCAACACGCCGCCGCCTTCGTCATTCGTCGTGAAGACAATCGCGGCGACCGCCAGCATGAGCACGATGCAGAGATTTCTGATGCGCCGGAAATCCTCGTCCGCCAGGTCAAAGCGCGCCTTGATAAACCGCGCGCATTCCAGCACGGCGCCGAGCGCGATGCCGACCCACAAAAGCCCGGACTGCCAGCCCCAAAAGGCCAGTGTTGCGAGCAGCAGAAAAGGCGGCAGCTTCATTTTAATTTCGCCAGTTCTTCCGCGATTTTTCCGATTTCCAAAACACGGATTATTCCCGGCGCGTCCACCAGTTCGCCGCCCGCCCCGGAAATGCCGCCGCCCGCCGGCACGATGATCAGCACCAGCAGCGGCACGCCGAGCGTCTTGAGCTTTTGGACGAACTTGCGGCGCGGCTCGTCCCAGCGTTGCAGCACGCAGATGCAGCCGCTGACCAGCGAGACGTGGTTCAACACCAACTGCTCCAACACCTCGAACTTTTTGTCCGCACAATTTTTTACTGCCGCCAGGATTTCCAGCATCTGGTCCGCATGTGCCAAGCCGCGGCCGACGGTGAAGCAATACGACTGGTTGCCCACAAACAGCAGGTCGAGCAGCGATTCCTGCGTCAGCACCGTGCAGGCGAACGAGGCGGCGACGGACACCGCCTCCTCCAAAATTTCGCTGTTCGGCTCGTTGTCGAACGTGTCCAGCACCAACGCGTGGCGCACGAAAAATTCGTCCTCAAATTCCTTCACGATCGGCTTGCCGGTTTTCGCCCAGCTCCGCCAGTGGATGTGCCGCAGCGGATCGCCGTGGCGGTAATCGCGCAGCGCGACGAATTCCTCGCTGCGCCCGACATTCGCCGCGAGTGCCACCCCACCCTCCTGGTAGCGCAGTGCGCCTGGCAGCGCGATGGGCGGCAACGGATAACGCTTCGGCAAAATCAAAACGGCCTGTGGCGCGGAAAATTTTCGCAGGGCACGACATAACCCCAGCGGATCCGGTTGCGCGAGTGAAACGCCGGTGAGGTGCAATATGCCCCGCCGCAATGGTAGCAATTCCACGATTGCTTCTGCTTCACCGCGCGGAGGCAGTGGCGGGACTTCGGCGTTTTTCACATTCGCCAGCCGGAATGGATTTTTCCGGCGACGTTGCGCCACGCGGAATGGCCGGACGCGCCGGCTTTCGGCGAGTTGAAACGCGAGCCAGTCGTCGAAATTTGGGCGCGAATCGGCGAGTTCTTCCAGCAGCGTCAAACCAACTTGCGGTTTTGCCGTCAAATTTTTCACGGTGACGCGGTATTTCAGCGGCTGGCCGGCGGTGCCGAAGCGCGGCAGCGAGCGCGTCACGGAAAAATTGGCGCCGAAAAGAAAACTGCCGGCGAACGCCATCATTAAAAACGCCAGCAGCAGCGCGAACGACTGGTAAATCACGGTGTTCTCGATGTCGAGGCCGGTCACGCCCGCGAGCAGAAAGCCGCCGGCCACGCACAAGCCCGCCAGCGTGAAGTGCCGCCGCGCCCAATACCAAACGCCGGTCGTGGCGTGGTAGTTCCAATAAATCAGCTTGTAAATGAGTCTCACGCCGGCACAGGCAGTTTTTTGAGGGCATCCTCGACCACGCCGCGCGCCGTCACGCCCGAAAAGCGCGACTGCGGTTCCAGCACCAGCCGGTGCGCGATGACCGGCACGGCGAGTTTTTGGATTTGCTCCGGGGTGACAAATTCCTGGTTGTCAAACAACGCCTCGGCCTGCGCAATTTTCATGAGCGCGATGGACGCGCGCGGACTTGCGCCGAGTTGCACGCCGCTGGCGGTGCGGGTCGCCGCCACCAGATCCACCGCGTAGCGTTTGATTTCATTGCTGATACGGATGTTCTCCACCGCGCGTTTCAAGGCGATGACCTCCGCGAGCGACACAACCGGCTTCAGTTCGTCGATCGGATGATTGTGTTCCTGCGCGGTGAGGATGGCGACCTCCTCCTGTGGCGGCACATAACCAAGGGTGAACTGCATCGCAAACCGATCCATCTGCGCCTCCGGCAGCGGATAGGTGCCGCGAAATTCCACCGGGTTTTGGGTGGCGATGACAAAGAAAAGTTCGGGCAGATTCCGCCGCTCGCCTTCGACGCTGACCTGGGCCTCGCCCATGGCCTCTAGCAAGGCCGACTGTGTGCGCGGCGAGGCGCGGTTGATTTCATCCGCGAGCAGGATGTTCGTGAACACCGGGCCTTCATGGAAACTAAACTGCTGGTCGCGCTGGCTGAAAACGGATACGCCAAGAATGTCTGACGGCAACAGATCCGGCGTGAACTGTAGCCGCTTGAACTGCGCATGAATGGATTTGGCAAGCGCCTTGGCCAGCGTCGTTTTGCCGGTGCCGGGAAAATCCTCCAGCAAAACATGGCCGCCCGCCGCCATCGCCGCCAGCAGATGCCGCGTGGCGACATCCTGCCCCCGCATGATCAGGGCGATGTTGCCGGCAATTTTTTTGTAAGTTTCCTTGGCGGTTTCAAGGGAGGGTGTTGTCATGAAGCAATTTTAATGATGAAACAACCAAACGGCCAAATGGTTTCGCATTAATAAATTGACTGAATTAAAATGCCGTTGTGGGTGGGTGTCGTTGTAGCGGTCAGGACGGCGATGACGTGCTGGCAGTGCCTGAAGACACACCGGATTCCGGGCGGAGACTGGCCTCCCCAGCCCCGGACGGTTTGGCCAGCGGCAGTTGCGCCTCCTCAATGGCCGCCGGCAGGCAGGGCAGATGGAAAACGGTGGTGATGCCCGTCTCCCGCAGCGCCGTCCAGGCGAGATCGTTGTCCGCAATCCGTGTCTTGAGGCAGACCACCTGCGAGCCGACCAGCAGGAAGCCAAATTCCAAATAGCCCAGTTGCCGGCGGTAACGAACATTCAGCCCCTTCGGCGGCGGCAGCGGAATGCCGGTGGCCGCCGAACTCTGCGTCAGGGCGCGCATGAACTCCGTCGCCATTACTGTGAAGCCGTGGCCAAACTGGCCGTCAAAGGTGCTCCCGAAGGTAAATTCATGGCTCTCCCGGCCGTGCGGCGAGGGATACCCAAAATAGGCGATGCCCGATTGAAACAGCGGGCGCTTCTTGGTGGTCAAGTATGTGCAGGGCAAAAACAGGCCGGCGAAGCCAGCCTTCAGATAGCCGGCCACGCTGTGGGCAATCAGGATGTTGTTGTCCTCCTGCGCGCGAAGACACTGCTCATAGGAAGCGTCTTCGGGTTGCTGCCGCACGCCCAGCAGTTCCAGTTCGCCGCACTGCATGACCAACCCGTAGTCCGCTCCCTGCTCCGGTGGATCGTTGTGGATCAAGCCGAACGGCAGGAAGTCGCGGATGGCCTGCACCAGTTCCGGCGGTGGCGCCAGCAACGTGACTTCCCCAAATTGGGTGGCAACAGTGTCCATGGTTTATGTCAGTGGCTTTGTCATGCGTCCATCGTGCTTTCCCACATGACCAATTTGAGGGTGTAACGGGCGCGGTGCAAATTGAAAATGTTCTGGTGCCGTTGCGATGCAGGTGCTGCTCCAAATCCGTAATGGACCGATACCGCTCCTGCCAGATGCTTTTTTCGTCGCGCAACTCTTCCGGCAGCCCCTGACTGCGGAGAATTTCTGGATACACCCGGACCACCAGCACTTCCTCGTAATAAGAACGATTGAAAATGCCGATCCGCCCGCGTTCCGGCAGATGACGGTTCGTGCGCCAGAGAAAATCATGCTCCAGTTCGTCGGCGGTCGGTTGTTTGAAACTGAAAACTTCGCAGCCTTGTGGATTGACCCCGGACATGACGTGCCGGATGGCGCCGTCCTTTCCACTGGCGTCCATCCCCTGAAAGATCAGCAGCAACGCGTAGCGGTGGGAGGCATAGTGAAGTTGTTGCAACACGCTCAATGCTTCAACGTGTTCTTCCAGGAGCTTTTCATATCGCTTCTTCGATTTGCAAAACGGCTTCAAAGTCGTAGGCCATTTATCGAGTTTGACGTTGGCTCCGGGATGCACGCGGAAATCCTTTGATTTGATATTCATCTGCATTCTTTCAACTGTGTCAGGCACATGGTTTGCGCCAGCTCATTTTTTGGTTTCCACTTCGGGAATCTTTTGCTTCGCCTGATCTGCAGCTTCAACGGCACAAACATCGTCACGGCCTAATTGCTCATAAAATCCATGGGCTTTTTTTACGAGTTGCGGTGACACCTCGGCCGCAGGTTTCCCTTTCGTGTGAGGCTTGGCTTTCACTTTGGCATCCGGCTTCAACTCAGCGTTGCCAGTCGGTTTGGCGTCGGCTATTAGGTCAGGTTTCGGCTCTGCTTTGGCCGCGGACGGTGGCATGGCTAACTGACTGATGTTTATTCGTTCATACATTTTCAGTTTTTTAATTCAGGATAAATACTGATCACTCGCTTAAAGGACGAAGTTTCACCCTGATCAGAGACAGATCATTTCATTATTTATTCATGGAATCAGTGGCGGAAGTTGCTGCTGGAGCGATGGCGTTGCTCACGATTATTTGTGCTTCCTCCTGAATCCGGCGCAGATGATCCGCACCTTGAAAACTCTCGGCATAAATCTTGTAAATGTTTTCGGTGCCGGACGGACGGGCCGCGAACCAGCCGCTTTTGGCAACAACTTTCAATCCACCAATGGGCGCGTCATTACCCGGTGCTCGTGAAAGCATGGTCAGGATTTTTTCACCCGCCAACTCGGTATTTGTGACCTGACCAGGCAAGAGATTTGCCAGACATATTTTTTGTTCCGGCGTGGCTGGGGAATCAACGCGTTCATAAAACGACTCGCCAAACTCACCTTTGAAGGTGCGATAGATGTTGGCGGGATCGCAACCCGTCCGCGCGGTCATTTCGGCGGCCAATAAACACGGGACAATACCATCTTTGTCCGTCGTCCAGACGGTCCCGTCCAGACGCAGGAAAACCGAACCTGCACTTTCCTCGCCCACAAATCCCAGCGAGCCGTCGAGCAAGCCGGCCACGAACCATTTGAAACCCACCGGCACTTCAAAGAGCTTCCGGCCGAGTTTGGTGGTGATCCGGTCAATCATCTGGCTGCTCACGATGGTTTTTCCAACGGCCGCCGATGGGGACCATCTTGGCCGGTTTGCAAACAGATAAAAAACTGCCGCGCAGAGATCGTGGTTGGGCGGCAGCAAACCATCGTTTTTGGTCACTATGCCATGCCGGTCGTGGTCGGTGTCGCAGGCGAAAGAAAGATCAAATTTATCCTTCAAGCCAATCAGTCGTTGCATTGCATAAGTCGAAGAAGGATCCATGCGAATCTGCCCATCCCAATCCACCGTCATGAAGCTGAAAGTTGGATCAACCACCTTGCTGACCACCGTCAGTCCTAACTCATGCCGCTCCGCGATCCGCTCCCAGTAATGGACGCCGGCTCCGCCGAGCGGATCAACGCCCAGATGCAGTTTTGCGCCGCGAATGATGTCCATATCAATCACGTTGCCAAGGTCATTGACGTAGGCGGTGACGTAGTCGTGCCGATGCGTCGTCGCAGCATGCAAAGCCTGCTTGTAAGGAATTCGCTTCACGCCCGAAAGCCGCGCTTCCAATAGTTCATTAGCTTTGGCCTCGATCCAGCCGGTGACGCCCGTGTCCGCCGGCCCGCCGTTTGGGGGATTATATTTGAAGCCACCGTCATGCGGCGGATTATGCGAGGGTGTGATGACAATCCCGTCGGCCAGTCCGGTCGTGCGAGCGCGATTGTAATGCAGGATCGCATGGGAAATTACCGGTGTCGGCGTATATTCATCGCCTTCGGCGAGCATGACTTCAACTCCGTTTGCCGCCAATACCTCCAGCGCAGTCGCACAGGCCGGAACCGAAAGCGCGTGCGTATCTATGCCAAGATATAGCGGACCGACGATGTTCTTCAACTTGCGATATAGGCAAATCGCCTGGGTGATCGCCAGGATGTGCCATTCGTTGAACGCCAGATTCAACGACGAACCGCGATGGCCGGAAGTGCCAAACGCAACCCTTTGCGCCGGCACTTTGGGGTCAGGCACACCGGTGTAGTAAGCAGTGACCAGCTTGGGAACATTGACGAGAATTTCAGGCGGAGCCGGTTTGCCGGCCAGCGGACTTATCTTCATGGTGTTTTAATCAGGGTTGGACTTTCGAGCTGCGCGACTTTTTCCAGCCGGCGACGAAAGCGTTCCGCCCCTTTGAATCGCGCGGCGAGAAATGTCTGGGTCAATTCCCAAGCCAGAGCGTGACCGACCAACAGGCCGCCAAAACAGATCATATTCAAATCGTCGTCCTCGACGCCTTGATGCGCGGAAAAATTTTCGTCAATCAGACCGGCTCTAACTCCTGCGACTTTATTCGCAGCGATGGAAGCACCGACGCCGCTGCCGCAAATGCCCACGCCGCGATCCACCGCTCCGACCGCAACCGCCCGTGCCAAGGGGATGATAAAATCAGGATAATCATCATCCGACTTGAGTTTGGCGTCGCCGAAATCGGTAACTTCAAAACCGGCGGCGCGTATTTTTCCGACAAGAAATTCCTTCAATTCAAAACCACCGTGGTCGGCGGCGATGCCGACGCGTTTCAGCGTCTTTTTGGCTTCGGTTTGAGTCTCCATAATTTGTCTGGAAGACGTTCTTCCTTTTGACCTCGGCGAACAATGGGGTGAACACCCCATGGCAAAGGTCCCGCAACAAACTAAAATGTCCGCTGCGTTAACAATCAAAACCAAATCTAAATAACAACCATTATGTCCCAGCACAATTCCGTCGTGGCAATTTTCAAATCCCACACTGAAGCCGAAACCGCCGTCAAGGAACTCCAGCAGGCGGGCTTTGACATGAAGAAATTGTCCATCGTCGGCCGCGACTATCACACGGATGAAAACGTGGTCGGCTATTACAACACCGGCGACCGCATGAAATACTGGGGCAAGCTGGGCGCGTTCTGGGGTGGTTTCTGGGGCTTGCTGTTCGGTTCCGCCTTCTTTTTTGTTCCCGGCGTCGGGCCGTTGCTCTTCGCGGGTCCCATTGTCAGTTATATTATTGGAGCGCTGGAAGGCGCGGTGGTGGTCGGCGGTTTGAGTGCGCTAGGTGCCGGGCTTTACGGCATGGGCATCCCCAAGGACAGCATTCTGCAATACGAGACGGCGGTCAAAAGCGGTAAGTATGTCTTGATCGCGCACGGCTCCGATGTGGAAACCGTTCATGCGCGTGAAATTATCAGCCGCACGAACCCGGAAGCGATGCGCGAACATCAGGCATGTTCGACCAAGGAAGCGTGCGCGGTAGGAGCGTAGGTTGTTGCCGGTTTAAAAAAACGGCATCGCCTGATTTTCCCGACATGAACCAAAAATCAACCATGCAGCTTGGTATGATTGGCTTGGGTCGAATGGGTGCCAACATGGTGCGACGACTGATCAAAGACGGTCATCGGTGCGTCGTCTTCGACCGTTCGCCAGAAGTGGTCAAGAATTTTGCCAAGGACAACGCCTTTGGTGCCGCCTCACTGGCCGACTTGGTCAAACAACTCGATAAACCTCGCGCCATCTGGTTGATGGTGCCGGCAGCCGTGGTGGATCAAACCATTGCCGACCTCGTGTCGTTGCTTGAAATGGGCGATACGCTCATTGATGGCGGCAATTCGTATTACATTGATGACATCCGGCGCGCGAAAGAACTCTCGCCGAAAGGAATTCATTATGTGGATGTCGGAACCAGCGGCGGCGTGTGGGGTTTTGAACGCGGCTATTGCATGATGATTGGCGGCGATCCAAAGGTTGTTGAGCGACTTGATCCCATCTTCGACACGTTGGCACCGGGCATCGGCAACGTCGCACGCACGCCGGGACGCGAAAAGCTCGGCGGCACTTGCGAGCGCGGATACCTGTATTGCGGCGCAAGCGGTGCCGGGCATTTTGTTAAGATGGTTCACAACGGCATCGAATACGGCATGATGGCCGCGTATGCCGAGGGCTTGGGTATTTTGCGCGGCGCGAACATCGGCAAACAACAGGGAGAAATGAATGCCGAGACCACGCCATTGCGGGAGCCAGAACACTATCAATTCGAACTCAACCTTGCCGACATCACGGAAGTCTGGCGGCGCGGCAGCGTGATCGCCTCGTGGTTGCTCGACTTGACGGCTGATGCTTTAGCAAAAGATCCAGCCCTCGCCGGATTTGCCGGACGAGTTTCTGATTCAGGTGAAGGTCGCTGGACCATCAAGGCGGCCATTGATGAGGGCGTGCCCGCACCGGTGCTGACCACGGCGCTTTACGCGCGTTTCAGTTCGCGCGGCGATGCGGACTTTCAAGACAAGCTGCTTTCGGCCATGCGCTATGGTTTCGGCGGGCATTTGGAAAAACCCGTCAAGTAAAGACTGCGATGCTCTGGACTGATTTAAGCCAACTTGCCGGCGCAATCCTATTGATGGTCGGTGCGTTGCTGCCAGTGGTGAATCCGCTGGGAGATGCGCCGATTTTCTTGGCCATGACTCCGGGTTGTGATGAATTAACGCGCGCCGACCTGGCGAAACGCATTGCCATTTATTCATTTTTTCTATTACTGGGGGCAATGTTGCTTGGCTCGTTCGTTCTCCTGATGTTCGGCCTTTCGATCCCTGTGGTCCAGGTGGCAGGCGGGGCCGTGGTCTGTGCTCTGGGTTGGAAACTCCTGACCGACAACCCCAAACCAGCCGACGCAACCTTGGACGCAATTCACGCCAACGCAATCGCGTTGGGCCGGGCATTTGCGCCGTTGACCATGCCGCTGACGATTGATGCCGGGGTGATTTCGGTGGCCATTACCGTCGGGGCGAATCATGCGCACACATTCAAACACGCAATGATTCAGGTGATCGCCTCCGGCATTGGTGCCGGCATCATCGCGTTGTCCATTTTGCTGGCCTATCGCTACGCCCAGCGGGGCGGCAAGCGGATCGGACATACCGGCATGATGGTGGTTGTGCGGCTTTCGGCGTTCATCATGGTCTGCATCGGAGTGGGCATCAGTTGGAACGGCGTCAAGGCTCTGCTGGCAGAAGTTGGTGTTGCGGCGCACTAACCCGATAAAAGTGCTTTGGCAAGTTTTGCCAAACTAAAAAACCGGCTCGCGCTAGGCCGTGCGCACCAAACTGCATTATCCGCAGTTGCAGATTATTTTCATTTCAATCTAAAAGTCCGAATCGGTGACAGCTCAGGCATATCCCTCTTCGGCGGCGGCTTGCTGCGCCCGGAGAATGTCGTGGAGGGTCAGAATTCCCACCAGCGGTCCGTCGGGTTTTTCCTGAAGCAAAAGAAAACCGGTTTTGGATTCAATCAATTGCATCTCCACATCGCGTAAGGACAATTCTGACCGGCAAATAGTGGCCGCCACCAGGTCGGGCGGGCGTTTTTCCCGAAGGGCGCGAGTGGCTTCTTCCCGCGTCAGCACGCCGCGAATTTGTCCGCCGATAACGACCGGAAATTGCGAATAAGGATAATTTTGTAAGAAGCTTTGCAAATATTTGAATTCCAGCGAATCAACGGCAACCGGTTTGGGGTTGGCCAACTGCGAGACTGGTTGCTTTTGCCATTCGCGCAGGTCGCGGGGCGGGGCGAAGCGTTCCACCGCATGACCGTCTTGTTCCAACAGTGCGTCGTAAAAATTATGCCGCGCCATGCGCCGGCTAATGGCTTGGCTGACTAACGCCGCGAGCATCAGCGGCGGCACCAGGGCAAATTGATGCGTCATTTCAAACACAATCAAAATGCTGGTCACCGGCGCACGCACCACCGCGCCCAGCGTTGCGCTCATGCTGACGATGGTGAGCATGGCCACGCCTTCTGGCGACAATCCAAAAACCGGCTGAAGAATGCCCGCGATGCCCAACCCGGTCATTGCGCCGAAAAATAATGTCGGCGAAAAAATACCGCCGCAGCCGCCCATCCCGTAGCAGGCCACAGTCGCCACGAATTTTGCCGCCAGCAGCAGCGCCGCCGTCTGCCAGATCAGCTTGCCGGTGAGCGCTTCCGACAAATCATCGTAACCCAGGCCAAACACGCCGAGCTTGCCGGTATAGCGAAAGACCGCCACGCCCAGCACCCAGCAAATCAAGGCACCGATTGCAGGTCGTAAGCAAGCCGGCACGGCGCTTAATTTTTTTTGCCGGGCACGCAAGCCCAATGCTGATTTTTGAAATGCCACGCCCACGAGCGTGCCCGCCGCCGCCACCACTGGCACCAGCAAATACGAATACCACGAAGGTTCGCCGATGGCCGCGAGTGAAAACGAAGGCTGCGGCCCGATGATGCCATGCGCCACCAGCGCGCCGAGCATGGCGCCAAGCAGCACGCTGCCCAGCAAGCGGCTGTTCAAATCGCCAATCAATTCTTCCAACACAAACGTGACCCCGGCCAGCGGCGTGTTGAAGGCGGCGGCCAGACCGGCGGCGGCACCGGTGGCGGCAGCCAGCCGGCGCTTTTGTTTGGGTTCACCCGCCACTCCTGCCAGCAGTGAACCAGCCGTGCCCGCGAGTTGCACGCAGGGACCTTCGCGGCCCAAACTGCTGCCACCGCCGATTTGCAGCATGCCCGCGAGAAATTTCACCCACAGGACGCGGAATGGCACAAAGCCAAAGTTTTTCCAAAATGCCGCCTTCAGTTGCGGAATGCCGCTGCCGGCGGCCTCCCTGCAAAACGAGTTGAGCAGCCAGCCGGAAATGAGCGAAGTCCCCAAAATTATCCCCAGACTGCTCCAAAGGAAGGTGGTGAACGAACCGTGCGAAAGCCGCACAATGCCGGCACGATAACAGCCGTTCAAGGCCAGCTGAAAGGCCACCGCCACCAGTCCAGCCACAAAACCATACGCGCACGTTTTGAGAATCGTGCGCGGGCGTTCCGGCAATTTTGCCAGCCATTCAACCAATAACTTCACGCCCGCATGATGCCTCTAATCGCGTCGTGTGGAAAGTTTCAACACCCCGCGACCACAAATCGGCATGGGCAAAGCCGAAGCTTAACAGCCGGCGGTCAGAGAGCTTAAAACCGGAATTCGCCAGAAGATTGTCTGGCGGCGTAAGCCAAGTTGCGGACAACGCAGTGGTGAGTTTGAAAAAAACATAGAGCATGGACAGAATCACTTTTGCGCGCCAGCGCCGCCAGCCTCGTTCCGGCACGCGAAAATCGGCCAGCAACCAGATGGCATCCTTGGTGGCGCTACCGGCCAGCCGTGGAATGAGTTTTTGAAGCTGTTCGGAACGAAAGCAGTCGAGAAAAAAGTTGGTGACCACCAAATCGAATTTTCCCGGCGGCGGCGTCCAGACCAGCACATCCATTTGTTGGAAACTGACGCGCGAACCATCCAGTTTTTCACGAGCCAAGCGTTGACGTGCCTGTTGAATCATGCCCTCGCATTGCTCGACGCAGGTGATTTGAATTTGCGGATTCGCGCGCAGCAATTCCACCAGAAACTTTCCCGTGCCCTCGCCGACCAGCAAGGCGTGTCGGCAATTTATTGTGTGAGGTAAAAAAGTTGTCCGGCAGCGTTGCATCAGGCCGCCGGCAAAAAAAATTTCCATCCAGTGATAATGCGCGGCAAGGCGGTCAAAGTTCATGCGGCCACGGAACAGGATTGTGCCACCGGCCGGTTCCACCAGAGGCAGGCCGCAATGCCACCGGCGGCAAAAAATAAAACGTCCCACGGATCAGCGACGCCGATGTGGCAATAAAACGGGCCGACGATTTTGCACATCACCGACCAGATGGCGACGTGCGAAAACATCTCCGGCCAGGTGGGCGGCTGGTCATGTTTCCGCAATCCCGTGAGCCGCTGAATCCACAGCACGACCGGCAGGGCGGCGGGCATCAGCAATAAATCGTCAAAATGCGAATGCAAAAACGGCCACGCCCAATGCAGATGCGAGTGCAGGAATCCGGCCAGATGCGGCAGAACCACCAGCCGGTTCAACGCATAAGCCGCCAGGGAAAAACCAAATAAACGGTCATGCAGATAACCGAAGCGGTTCATAATGCCAGCAGCACCCATCCGGTGGTTATCGCCAGCAGAGTTTTGATTATTAAAATCATAACCCGTTTATGCTACCCACGGCGGTGAGTTGCGCCAGAAAGTTTTGGACAATTTGTTTACGCCCGAAACGTCACAGAAAATCCCGACGCAGCGATTTTCATTTTTCACCAATACTCAACCGGTCTTGGAAAGCTTATGGACTCTCACGCCTAAAAGATGAAACTCATTCGCAACACGGCGCCAGCACCGCGTCCGACATCCCGTGCACAATTTTTTTATCCGCCGGCACAATCGTCGCCAGCACACCGCCGAGCTGCGGCCGCGCCGCGTCGCCGTCGCCGCTGACAAAATAATACGGACACAGCCGCGCGCGGCCTTTCATCGGCACAACTTCGTTTTTCGCAAAATCAAACCAGTTTGCCTCGACAATCGAAGGTTTGTGGAACCGCTGTAGCACGCTCGGCGACGTCTCGAAATTTTTCAGCGCCGCGTCCACCGCCGCGCTCCAATCCGCCTGCGACAAGTCGCTGCCGAGAAAAACGCCGCGCGCGCCCCACGCATTTTCCGAGAAGCCCGACACCTTCAGAATCAAGTCGCGTTCTTTCTGCGACAGTGATTTCAACTGCTGCCAGTCCGTAAGATTCAATTCCGGAATCGCCGCGTGCGGCGGCAGCGGCGTCGGATCCACGAGCCAGGTGTAGGGAATCACCTTTTTCAGCCGCGCCAGAAAACCTTCACCCAATTCCTGTCGCCAGAAATTTTGCAGGTTCCGGTTCCACAGCAGCGCGAAGAGCATCTTCTCCTCAAACATCGGCTTGGGTGGCGGCGTCAGGCGAATTTTCTTTTCCGCCGCGAGTTCAAAAATTCTTTTGGCATTGGCAACATTGGGCAAATCGAACAGCTCGAAGAAACGATAAACTGCGTCGCCGTCGGCAAAATTGTTGAATGTTGAACGTTGAATGTTGAATGTTGAATGTTTCCCCTCATTCAGTTGCCCGGCGAGCCATTCCATCTCCGGCCGGTATGTCTTCGCCTCTTCCGACACGACAATGTTGACCGGCTTCGCCTCGCTAAAAATGGATTCAAACCCGCGCAGCATTCCGTCCGCGCCGCCGAGAACCGACGCGCCAGTCTTGGAGTATGTTTGGTTCAGCCAGCCCGTCAGCCCGATGCCGCCCGGCACGGAATCCAGTTCCGTGATGCTAAAACCATTTTCCGTCAGCAAAATGTCCGGGCGGATGACGCGCGGGATTTCGTTTTTGAACGCCGCCGAACGCTGAAGCTCGATCAGCTCGCGCGGCTTGCCGAGGTCGAGCCAGCGCGCGACCCATTCCGGCTGCTTGCCATCGGCGCTCTTGCGGTAAAGGAGATTCACCGCGCGATAAAATTGCAGCAGCACGCGCCCGAGCGACTCGATTTCCTTCGCCAGATTTTCGCCGAGCGGAAACGGCGTGGGCGAAATCTTCCATTCCAATCCGGCAAAAAGTCCGCCAGCGGGAATTGAATCGCGGATGAACTTGGCTTGATCAGCAGGTGAATTCACAAAAGTTTTTGGCCACAGATTTTCACAGATGAAACACAGATTTCCGAATTTGTAATTATCTGTGTTCCATCTGTGGCTCTTTAAGTCCTGATCTGCCCGGTGCCGATGCCCAGCCATTTGTAGCTGGTCAATTCGTCCAAGCCCATCGGCCCGCGCGCGCCGATTTTGTCGGTGCTGATGCCGATTTCCGCACCCATGCCAAACTCGCCGCCGTCGGTGAACCGCGTGCTGGCGTTCCAATACACCGCCGCCGAATCCACCTCGGCGAGAAATTGCTTCGCGTGCGCCTCGTTCTTCGTGACGATGCTGTCCGAGTGCGCCGAGCCGTAAAAATTGATGTGGTCAATCGCGGCGCGCACGCCATCCACCACGCGCACGTTCAAAATATAATCGTTATACTCCGTGAAATAATCCTGCTCGGTCACGGCGCGCAAAGGCAGTGACGAGTGACGAGTGACGAGTGACGAGTTCAAAATTTCGCGGGTCATGTCGTCGGCACGAAGCTCGACATGCTTGGCAAAAAGTTTTTCGCCGATGGCAGGAAGAAATTTCTCCGCCACGGACTTGTCCACCAGCAGCGTTTCCGCCGCGTTACACACGCCGGGGCGCTGGACTTTGGCATTCATCACAATTTCCCCGGCCATTTTCAAATCGGCGGCGGCATCCACGAAGACGTGACAGACGCCCTTGTAATGTTTGATGACGGGCACTTTCGAGCAGTCCGCCACGGCGCGGATGAGGCTTTCGCCACCGCGCGGCATGCAGAGATCCACGTATTGCGTGAGCGACAGCAAAATGGGAATCGCCTCGCGGTCGGGCGTGGGCACTACTTGGATGGCCAGCTCGGGAAAATCACGATGCGCGATTTTGCCGGCATCAATCATCGTCTGGGCGATGATCTGGTTGGAGTTCAACGCCTCCTTGCCACCGCGCAGAATTGTGGCGTTGCCGGACTTGAAACACAGGCTCGCGGCATCCGCCGTCACGTTCGGACGCGATTCGTAAATGATGACGACGACGCCGATGGGCGTGGAAATCTTTTGCAGCTTGAGCCCGTTCGGGCGGACACGCTCATCGAGAATTTTTCCGACGGGATCCGGCAGCGCCGCGACTTCGCGCAATCCTTTCGCCATCGCGGAAATTCTTTTGTCATCGAGCTTGAGCCGGTCAAGCATCGCGGCGGACAAATTCAGTTTTGCGCCCACCTCCATGTCGAGCGCGTTGGCGGACTTGATGGCGTTGGCGTTTTGTTCGAGCGCGGTGGCCATCGCGAGCAGGCAGGTATTTTTCTCCGCCGTCGTCAGCCGGGCGAGTTCGCGCGACGCGGCCTTGGCCTGCTTGGCCAGCCGCGTCATCTGTTCCGTCAAATTCATGAAAGCCAAGTTAAACGAAATGCTTCGGAAGTCAAAAACGGGAAAGCGGAGCACGGCTGTGTCGAAGACCAGCCGCAGCAGTTTGAACACCGCTGCGGCTGACGCTGCGCGCACAGCCGCGCCCCGCAAATACCGTCCCTGCCAATGTCACTTCAAATTCATGCCGCCGCCGAGCACGGTCGTGAAAAAATCCCCGCCGCGCAGCGCCACCAGCACCATCAGGCCGGCGAGATCGGCGGGCGTCTTCACATTTTTCATCACCAGATTATCAATGCCGATTTTTTGCTCGCGGTTGTGGCTTGGGTCTTTCAGGTCAATGAACCGCGCCGTGCCGACGGACACGTTCAGCGCGTCAATGCCCTGAAAATCCAGCCCCGTCCGCTGCTTGAACTCTTTCAACTGCCGGTCGCCGCCGCCCGCCGCGCCTTTCTGCGGCAGCGCGAGGCCGAGCGCGAACAGATTCGTCTGGCCGGCCTCGTTGCGCACGATGTCCAGCTCGCCGAGGTTGAAGCGCATCAGCGTGAGATGGATTTTGTTTTTCACCAGCGCGTCGCGGTCGTATTCCACGTAGATTTCCGGGATGTTGAGAAACGGCGTGCCGCCGAACGCCGGCGGATTGAAAATCCGCAGGTTCTCGATGCTCACCACCGGCTCCAGCAGGCCGAGATGGAATTTCCCGATCTCCGCGTCCATGCCGGTCTGCGCGCGGATGCGGTTTTCCGCCACCACTCGCAGGATCGTGTCCAGCGACAGCAGCAGCACCACCGCCAACACCACCAGCAGCAGCACCGCGCCGAAGAACCATTTCAAAATTCGTTTCATCAGAAAATGCGATTTACAATATACGATTTACGCGACGTTGCCAGGCTGCGAGCAGCTCGTAAATCGTAAATCCAAAATTCACACCGCCACATCCTCCGGGCGCACTTCCAGGCATTCGTCCTGGTCCTCCCAGATCACCGCCGCGTAGGTGTCCAGCAGCTTCGGCGCAATTTTACCGCCGGCGACGGATAACAGTTTTTCTGCCTCCTGCGCTGCGTTTTCGTAGGCGGCATCGTAGTTGCCAATGCGCTTGCGCTGGCGGTCGTCCCAATGCGCCACGGCGTGGACCGGCTCGTATAGCAGCGCCCACGGCTCCAGGACTTCGCGCAGCTCGGCGGACAATTCATCGAACGGCACGAGGATTTCGTTGCAATGCTGGCAGATCAAACCCTCCGTGCGGACATCGCGGGTGAGCAGCGGCAGGAACGGCGCGCGGCAGCACGGCGATTCCGCATACGCGGCCGGCGCGGTGGCGAGGCGCTTGTGCCAGATCTGCCGGCCATGCGCCACCTGCGCCGCGAGGCGATACGCGCCGACAAGCGGATGCGAGAGCCGCCACGCGCGGCCTTCGAGCTGGCCGAGCGTCTGGGCGAGCCAGCGTCCGAGCGTGAGATCGTCCCACGACACGAAGGCGCGGCCGTATTCCGTCCACAGCGAATCGAGCGGCGAATTGGGAGCGATGTCCATCCCGGCAGTCTGGCGCGGCGGCAAGGTTTTGTCGAGCGGCGTTG